>Ga0080013_1001194_pt1 | contig 35187 bp, 47 predicted proteins | sample ETNvirenome_6_85_FD_69236 | JGI IMG/M metagenome (GOLD analysis project Ga0080013, IMG submission 69236) | Marine viral communities from the Pacific Ocean - ETNP_6_85 (SPADES assembly) (version 2) | ecosystem: Environmental > Aquatic > Marine > Oceanic | place: Pacific Ocean | collected 2013-06-19
CCTAGTCATCGAGGCTCCCTGATGCCGCTCTATTCAAACAAGATGCCGATCGAATCCCTCGGCGGAAACTGCATTCTCTGGCGGGCTCGCTTCGAGTCGGCTGCCAATGAGCTTCGCTGCACCGTCCCTCCTGCGAATGTGCAGGTGCAGAGCTGGCTGCCCTTCCTCGGCAATGATTATGCGGCGCGGTGGACTGTGCAGATCGACGCCCCTGGGGAGCTGGACCTGCTCTCCTATGACATCTCGTTCAACGATCAGCCGCTGGCCTCCCGTGGCTTTCCCACCGTGAGCTGGAACGTTGCCACCTCGACGCTGGGTTTCTCGCTCGTCGATTGGGACGGCGCGGTGCAGCCGATCTTCGCTGGCCCGGGCGACGCAATCATGGTCAGCCTCTGGTTTCAAAACACGAGCATCGGTCGCACGTATGCCCAGGAGACGGCATGATTCAAAATGAGAGTTTGCCGGTATGGAATTATGGACGGGGCCATGCCCTGACGGCGGGGCGTATAACCTACCTGGGTGGTCCGGTGGCAGACATCGATGACCCCACGGTGTACCGCATCGAGGGTCCGCTGCAGTGGTCGCGCTCGGTGGGTCCAGGCACTGCCATCCTCTGGCGCGCGAAACTGGATGCAGACGGCATCACTCCGATCGTCTACGCCTCGGCGGATCTGCTCGCCTCGACGGGCCCGAGCGGACAGATCCAGGCGATGATCAACACGTTCGACGGGGACAATGCGACCAACGATCCCGCCCATGTGGATATCACTCTGCGTGATCTGACCGACCCGGAGGCGGGGACCGACCTGGCGATCAATCAGGCTCTGTGCGTGACCGCCATCGTCAGCCAGGTGGGTCCCCCGAAGTACAGCACCACCGCGCTTCCATCGCTGCCACCTCCACCACCAGCGAGGATCCTATGATCAAAAAGACACCGAAGGGCTACGAGGTCCGATCCGGCAAAGCCACTGGTGGCAAGCGGCTCGGGGGCCCGTACAAAACGCGCGAAGCAGCGCTCAAGCGGCTGCGGGAGGTCGAGTATTTCAAGCGGGCGAAGCCCGGTGGAAAGGGTGGCAAGAGATGAAGGTATCCAGAAAGGGCCGTCGTGCAATGGCGGTAGGTGCAGCGAAGTCCGACATGAAGCGGGGCATGAAGGCTCGCTGGAAGGAGCACAAAGGCCGTCGTGGTGAGGCTGTCGGGATGGCAGAGCGCGCGCTGATCGACAAGTGGCACCGGGAAAAGGAAAGCCGGGAGGCTCATCACTCCGATCGTGTGGTGCCTCCGGGGCGCGAGGAGCGCGCCGCCAGGCATGGACGCATGACGCATCATGTGGCCCGCCACCATCGCGATCTCTATGATCGACACCACCAGACCCTGGGTGATCGAGTGCGGGAGTCGGCGGGCATGGCAGCCTACGACGACACCCACCGCCGCCGGGGGCGTCGCCGCTAGATGTACAATCAGATCTCACTCGCTGATTTGATCGTGCGGTGCCGCCAGCGCGCCGACATGCTCAACACGCAATTCTGCACGGATGCGGAGATCACCTCCTATCTGACAGAGTCGCTCGGCGAGCTATACGATCTGATCATCCAGAATGCGGGAAATGAGTTTTTCTTGCGGCGGGCGTGGATCGAGGAGACCGCGCCCGCCGTTGCTCCCAACGCATCTCCCAATGGCTACATGGTGCGCGATTCCCAGGACGGGACTTACGCGGTCCTACCTCCGGATTTCTATCGGCTGCTCGGTGTCGAGGCTCATTTCGGAGACGATGCGCCCTGGTTAATGCGGCCCTACACCTTCACGCAGCGCTACATGAATTCGCCCCGCGACGGCTCGTTTATGAAGGGTATGGATCTGCGCTATCGGCTCGGCGGAGCCATCAATACGCGCGCGGACCTGGACCCGCTCAATGTGGGCCAGCTCGGCAACGTGCCGATGGTAGATTCCACCATTCCCGCGGGCGGAGCGACGTGGCTGCATGAGCAGCGCTTGTATTTCACTCCTACGCCGCCGACTCTGATCGGTGAGAATTCCCGGATGATCAGCGTCTGGTATATCCCTCTGCCGCCGCGCTTCGTGGAGCCCAATCCGCTCGAGCCCCAGGTGATTCCCGGCTTTGCCCACTGGGACGAATACATGGTCGTGGACGTCGCCGCGCGCATGCTCGACAAGGAGGAGTCATCCACGGAGGCTCTCATCCTCCATAAGGCCCAGATCACGCAGCGGCTGCTGGCGAATATCCCCGATCGAGAGGCTGAATTTCCTGAGAAGGTCCAGGACACACTCTCGGGATATCAGGTGCGGGCCTATCCCTATTATTTCCCCCAGTACTGGCCGAATTTCTGGAACTACTGATGAGTTCTCGCCTCAATCGATTGATGCCGTATCCCGCTCTGGGCCCGCTCTCCGCGCGCATCCAGGATGCGACGCAGGACGCGCTCGATTCAGGGGAGCGTAGCTCTCTGGGTCCAGCCTCCCGGAACGGTGCAGCGCAGGCGAGCAACGGCAATCAGACCGAGAGCCGTTCGATCCCGGAGAACACCCCCACACTCATTGCGCATAAATTGGGCCGCAAATACCGCGGGTGGAACGTGGCGCTCAAGAACGCGGGCCAGAGTTTTTACTGTCCGCGAGGGGAGGTCTACGATCGGTCTAAATTTATTTGCGTGCAGTGGGGCGATGGCACGGTCAGCGGAGATCCTCCGATCGATGCCGAGTTCTGGGTGTACTGATGGCGCTGCAGAAATTCCCGGTGGAGGTGCCTCTCGGCGGGGCGGTGGACGAGGGCAACGTCCCGGAGATCGTGCAGCCTCCCCGCATCCTGGAGGCCCGCGACTGCGCTAGCCTGACGGGCGGGGCGTATGAGAAGCGCGACGCCTACCAGGCGGAGCTGGTGGCCCCCGCCGGGACGATCGCGATCTCGCATGGGAACGCTGCGACGACGACGATCCAGGAGACGTCGCTGTCAGTGTTCCCCGACGACGGCAGCGCCCCGAGCCCGAGCTTCCCCTCCCCGGTTACGGGTCGTCCTGTGCAGGCGTATTTCCCGACCGAGGGAGATGCGGTCAAACAGCATGGAGACCACGCGACGATGGCGGTCTCGGGCGTCGAGCGCACGCTGGCCTGCTGGAACGTCGATCCCGCCGGCGGCTATCAACTGCAGGTGGATTACACCGGCGCGACGACAAACCCGGCGACTCCGACCAGCTGCATGTGGCGAGACAACCCTACTGCGTCTCCTGCGCTGCCCAGCTCCTCCTCGTATCAAATCGAGGGAGCGCGGTATGCCATGTTTGATGGCTCCACGCAGAAGGGCCCTGAGCGTCCCTACGCCCCTCTGCCGGGGGTGGCTCCCGCACCTGACCGACCCGTCGGATTCCCTCGTGTGAGGGCAGACGACGCGGCTACGCAGCCCCTGCAGGCGTTCTGGAGCTGCGTCGCCATCGGGTACGAGTTGGATCGTTCGGTCGGGGTGGGCGCTCTGGATCGAGGGGAGGGATTCGTCCTCTCCGGGCAGCCTGCGCCGGGCGGCGTGGATACGCGGGACATCCTGAACCAGCGACCGAATGCGTCCAACGATTACGGCGCGCTGCCGATCGCTCCCGGCTGCCAGATCGTGGTGCATGACATCGACGGGAATTATCTCGCCACTGCGACCACGGAGGACGGCAGCCCGGGCGCGGGCGCGGATCTGCTCCCTGCGCTGGAGCTGCTCCTGGTGCCAGGCGAGGGAGTCTATACCCTGCATCCGCGTCTTGTGGGCGCAGTGGTGGGGGGCGCAGTGGTGCGCAAATGGCAATTCACCGGTGGTCAGATCATCCCGGATCCGACCAACCCGGTGTTGGATTTGCCCCCCATCGTCCCGCCTCCCAATGATCGGTACTGGCCCGCCGGCCTCCACGATACCGGCAGTACGTTAATGATCACCTGGGACACCACGGTCCTCTCGATGCGGACGTATGATTTCGGGTTTATCGCTGATCGACCGACGACGCAGTTTGGATTTCCGGCAGACGTCCAGGCCGCGCAGCAGCTCACGGGCTCCAGCAGAACATTCGCGCGGCAGTCGCGGAACGACGCCGGCGGCGTACCCTTCGCCTCGGCCACGAATCTGACCCGCGGGATCTGGGCCGGGTCGTTTCTCGCCCCGGTGGGGGACGGGACGTACTGGGTGGGCATCCAGATCGTGAGCGGCGATGGCACGAGTAACGGGTTGACCGCGACCCCGCGGCAATTCCCGATGATATTCTCCTCTGCGATCGTTCACGCGCTGGTGGATGTCGGCGGGAATGTGGTGGCGAATTCGATCGGTGTGATGCCAGGTAGCGCCATCGGATCGCAGGGGTTGGAGGTCGATGGCGTCGGGGCATGCGTGGGCATCTATGCCTGCGCTCCGGGCGACTCGCGGACTGCGCAGGCGCAGATATGCGGCCAGGCATTCGTGGACATTCCGACGTCCACCTACCTCCTCATCGCGCGGCGGGAGATACCAGAGCTGGCAGATGTCCCTCTGCCCATCGGGATGACTTCGCCCGATGTGAGCGCGGCGAACCAGGCGGTGACCATTCTGCAGGCCGAGCCCCAGGGCCACGCACTCGGGACCTATCAGATCAATCCGTTCCAGGTGCGGACGAATCTATTTGTACGGGCGGATGGGCAGCTATCGGCCATGACCTTCGAGCGCGGAGCGCCCACCAGTTTCCGCACGGATGATCTCGGAGACGGTCTGGAGGCGCAGACGCGGGTGGGCGGCGATGCCTCTCGGGCACGGCCTCGGGTGACCTGGGTCGGCGGGACGCCGGACATCGGTCTGACCCGCGCGGGCGACTATGTGATGTCTGACGGGGCGCAGCCCGTGAGCAGCGGCGGGCCCCAGGCTCCCGCCGCTGGCTGGGGGCCGCAACTGATCACCGACTGCCCCGTGCTGACCACGCTCCCGGGGGAGGCTGATCCTGGCATGTTTTCGCCGGATCCTCTCACGCCGACCGAGCTGGCGACTCCGAACGTGATCGGCACCGCGGCGAGCTATGCCGGGCATGCGGTCACCTACGACGAGTCGGGAGGACAGCGGCGCACGGTGCCCTCGCAGGCGGGCGCGAATCTGTTTTTCGTGGTGGGTGTCTCCCCTGCATCCGGGAACGAATACAACGGGTATCTCTGCGTCGTCTACCCGCTGCCCTATCCCCTGCTCGGTCTGGCGAATTCGGAGCGGGCGCTCGGGGAGATCTATCTCGGTGGGGCAGACGACGCCAGCGACCCCCAGCAGGTGGGACAGGTGGAGCTGTACCCCATCGGCTATTCGGTCTGGAGCACGCAGATCTATGGGTTCGCCGCCACGCCGGGGGCGTCGCTCCGCACCCTGGGTGGATCGGAGGAAACGCTTTACGTCAGCTCCGGGGAGCTTGCGGCTGACGCTCCGGATCCGAGTCTGGCGGTGGCCGCGGCAAACTCTCGTCTCTGGAGCGTCTCGGCCATCAATCCGCGCCAGGCGCAGTACACAAAATTGCTTCGCCGCGGTTATGCGCCCGAGTGGAATTCCAACCTGACCGTCCGCGTTCCCGGCAGCGCGGATCCGCTGACCTCGGTCGGCATTCTGCCCGACGGTCGCGTGCTGCTCTTCTCCGCCACAGCGGTCTATTACACCTACGGCGAAGGCCCCTCGGATACGGGTCAGGGGGCCGGATTCGCCGAGCCGGCTCTCCTCACCGATACGGTGGGATGCGTGAACAAACACTCGATCGTGTTTGGCGAGTTTGGCTGTTTGTTTCGCGGGGAGCGCGGGTTTTATCTGGTGGACCGGGCGCTGGCGCTGTCCTTCGTGGGTCTGCCCTACGAGGACACCACCCGGACGGGCCAGGTGCAGTCCACTGCGATCGACGGTCTGCGCAGCGAGGTCCTGTTTTACACCGACGTCCCGGTGGCCCCGGCAGTGGCGACCTCTCGGGAGGTGTGGACGTTCAATTACCTGCGGCAGCAGTGGTCCACGTTTGCTCTGGCGTTCCCGACGATCGGCACAGCTGAGCGCGATGCGCGTCCTTTGATCCTGGATTCTGGGGGCAACGTGCGGGGGGTGACTACCACGCCTCCCGCGCTCTCTGCGCTCACCGATACGGGCAGGATGGGACTGCGTTCGGGGTGGCTTGCGATGGGGCGGATCCAGGGATTCGGCCGTATGTGGGAGATCCAGGTTGCCGGCGCCCAAGATCCTGCTTCGACGAGCGGGATGCAGATCGAGGTCATGTACGATTACGTGGACGCGGTGGCGGAGACATTTAACTACGATGTGCCGTCTGATGGTGCAGGTCGCATCCATTTACGCATTCGGCCCGCCCGGCAGAAATGCGAGGCGGTGAGTATCCGGTGCGTGGAGACCGCGCCAGTCCCGTCTGCGACGACGACCGGGTGGAGGGTGGACATGGTGACCCTACTGTGCGGCGTGAAGGCAGGCATCGACAAGCTGGCGACCACGGAGGCCAGCCCATGATCCGACTGGCCGCGGACATGGTGGAGCTGCAGGGTCTGGCCGCGGCGCAGGCCCGGCGGCAGCAGCCTGCCACTGGCATCGCGAGCCAGTGGTCGGCTGCGCATGCTGGCATGGGGCCGAGTCCTCTGGGTCCGCTGGCCCAGGCGAATCCCCTGTCCGGCGGTCTCGGTGGCGGGTCGCTGTCCCCGGTGGCAACCCCGCGGGCGGTGCAGCCCCAGGTGAGCAATGATGCCGAGGAGGTGGAGGCGGACACCAGTCCCGGCTGGGAGGAGCAAACCGCTGGCGCTCTGACCGGTGGCATGTCCGGGGCAGTGCTGGGCGCGAAACTCGGCACGGTGGTCCCCGGCATCGGCAATGTCGTGGGGGCCATCGGTGGCGGAGCCATCGGTGCATTGGGCGGTTGGCTCGGGGCGCGCGAATAGGAGCGAGAAATGGAATCTTCAGGACGCAGATCGCTAAAGAAATTCATCCTTCGCCTCCAGGCGGAGGGGGTGGATCAGGATCGGTTGTCCGACGCAGGCCGCGCTTGGGCGCAGGATTATCGGCGCGGAGTGCGGGACGAGGAGCAACTGGCGCGGGCTGCGCGGTACGCGATGGAGGCGGGCTTCCAGGCGACCCTCCGGGATCTCCAGGAGGTAGACTCCCCGGAGAGCCAGTGGCTCGATCTGGAGCAGCAGCAGTGGTTGGACGAGCAAACCGCGCCGCTCTCCTCGCCGGATCTGACGGGTGGCATGGGTGCAGACGAGCTTCTGGAGTACATCGACAGCGAGGTGATTGCGGTGCCGGAGGTGGAGGAGATTGTGGCCCCGGTGGCGGCGGGCGCAACGGTCGCGGATCTCCCCGTCGATGCCACCCGCGCGGATTTCACGCCCGAGGCGATGGCAGAGGCAGGGTGGGGTAACCAGGAGCGTGCGGCAGCGCTGGCTTCCGGTGGTGGACCCTCGCTGGATGATTTGCTCGATCCATCGTCTCCGGAAAATCAGCTACTCGATCGCCAGTCGCAGCGCTGGCTAGATCGGCAGACGGAGCCCCAACCGGGGGACAAGCTGCAGCCCCCGGGGACGACGGAGGGCTCGGGCGGTGAGTGGGGAAACTGGAAGGAGATCGCCAGCCCGCTGGTGGGTCTGGCTGGCGCGGCGCTCGGTGCGATGCGCCCGGGGCTCGAGCGGGATCGTGCCTATGAAGCGCGGCTGCGTGCGCGCATGGGTGGTGACACTCTGGCGCGGCGGGAGGGTGCACTGGCCGCGGGTCAGCTCAATCGTTCCATCCGTGGCTCGAGTCTCGGTCGCCGGGACATCTCCCCGGCACTGGCGATGCGTAATGCGCAGATGACCGCGGCTCGTGCGGGGACCAATGTCATGGCCCAGGCTGCGATTGCCTCGGCGCAGGAGCGCCAGCGCGCGGAGGAGACCCTGGCAAAGATTCGCAAGGATCGGATCTCGTCGCAGATTGACGCGGGCCTCGCGGCGCTCTCGCAGGGCGGCGCGTGGCTGGCGGGCCAGGGGGCGGCGGAGGCGAAGGGCGGCGGCAATGGGGGAGCGTAACGACCTGCCGCTAGCGCCCGCTGCGCCGGCCTCCGACGCCGTGGATGCTCCTCCGCCCGCCGTGGAGGCTCCTGCCGTCGTTGCTCCGAGCCCCGCCGCGAAGGCGGCGACCTCGGGGTCGGCAGCAGCAGCACCAGCCACCCGGCCATCCCGCGCGCTGGATGCCTTCAAGAAGGAGATCGGGGTGGAGTTGGACGAGGAGGGGAGGCCGGGCACTTACGAGGAGAAGACGATCACCGCGCCAGGTGGCGGTCGCCGCGCGGGACCTCCCCAGGCGCGGGTGCAGGTCAGCGGGGAGCGCTCTCCGAACCTGGGGCTGCTGGCGGAGGGTCTGGCGGGACAGGAGCGGGCGCAGGCCCAGCTTACTCGCGCGTTCCAGGCGCAGGAGCAGGCCCGCGCAGAGGCCCTGCGCGAGACGAGCGATCTTCTCGGCACGGAGGCGAATCGGCTCGCCGAGCAGCGGGAGCAGGCGATGCAGGAGAGCATCGAGAGTTCCCGGCGGCTGCAGGCGCAGGCCGACTCCCTCGGTGCGATGGCCCCGAGTCCGGGACGTTTGTTCGGCACGGACTCGCAGGCTGCGAGTTTCGGCGCGGCGCTCTCGATTGCGGCGGGCGCAATGCTCTCCGCGCGCACTGGGGGTCCCAATGTCGCTCTGAAGATCATCGACACTGCCATCAAGCGCGACATGGAGAGCCAGCGCGAGGCCATCAAAAACCAGCAGTTTGCGGCGCAAATGGGTCTGCAGCTAGCGCAGGAAATGAGGGCGGCGTATCGGGACGACGTGGCAGCGAGCAACGCCATGCAGGCGACGCTGCTCCGGTATTCGGAGAATCGTATTGCGGCGATCACAGCGGAGACAAATAACCCGGTGCTCCAGGCGCGCGGTCAGGAGGCCATTGCGAATCTCCGCATGCAATATGCGCAGTTGATCGAGCAGGTGACTCGCCAGAAATTCGGTGTGACGATGGCGATGCCACTGCGCAAAGCGCAGGGGATGCTCGCGGCGAGCCAGGGTCAGACGCTGCCGCCGATCTCCGATCCCGACATGGCGCAGGATGCAGCGCGAGACGGTGGCGAGGCGACGCAGCGCGGGCTCGAAGCGGCGGCGGTGGGCGCAGCGGAGGAGGGCCAGGCTGCCGAGACGAAGGCGCAGGTGGTCCCGCGCTCCAAGCGCACGCCTCGCCGTGCTGCTGCCCCGGCTCCTGCGCAAGAAGACCAGCATCCGCTGGTGGGCCAGTACGGCATCACAGCACACCCGGCTGGCGGGGGCTACGCCATCACCGCGGACGGTCGGGCCATTATCCCGCCGGGCGCAACCATCGTTCCGTGGGCGCGGCGCGGGAAGCGGGCAGTACAGGCATTGCGCGTCTCCGAGGACCATTACAAAAATCCGCCCGATGGGTGGGAGCAGGACCCGCGGAGCGAGCCGGGCGCGTGGCAGATCGTCCGCGAGGGGGCACTCAGGCGGACCCCGCTAGACAAGAACCAGAGCGCGCGACTCCACCAGATGCGTGACCGGCAGGTCAAGATTCCCTCCCGATACCCGATCAAGGAGGATCTGATGGGGCGCAGGACGCGCGGACGGGAGCAGGATACGATTGCCCTCCCATATTACGACGGGATCGAGAAGGACTTGGCCTCTTACAAGGACTCCGACCGGGGTATGGGGAAATGGCGGCAGACCTATGCCCAATATGTCCAGCTCCGGGATGCCGACAAAATGGATCAGTTTCTCTCCGCCGAAGGCAAAGCGCGGCAGCTCGCGGCGATCGCGCTATTTAACCAGCAGATTTCTAAGGGCGGTGTGCTGAATGCTGGGGAGGTGTCCACGATCGGTGAGTTCCTGGAGAACCCCGAGAGCTGGAATCTGTTTTTGAAGGAGGGTGGCTGGGAGCAGATGAATCAAATGATGCACGAGGCCTACAAGGTCGAGCTGGATGCACTCCTCAATGAGGGTACTCAGCCTCGCTCGAAGGATTTTGCCAACTCTACCCTGGCGGGGACGGTCTCCAGAGTTAAGAGAAAGAGCGCACGGTGACCGATCGTCCTCCCGCCCCCCCACCGCCGGCGCCCGCAGCGACTCCCATCTACGAGGCGGAGGGCGAGAGCGAGGCCTTCGGTCGGTTGACCGAGGGTCTCCCGGCAGGTGCCCTGCAGGATCCGGAGCTGCGCGCCATCCTCACGGAGCGCGCGGAGGATCTCGCAATGCTCACCCGCGGCGACTCCTCGGAGGCGGTGGTCAACGGCAACCGGTGGGTGCATGTCCACGATCCGCGCACCGGGCAGGTCGGCTGGGTCACGGGGGCCGACTACGACGCGGAGGCGGGCATCTATATGCGCGCGGATGAGCCCGGCGAGGCCGCGCGCGAGATTGTGGCGCAGCGGCTCGTGGATGAGTCTGCGCAGATCGTCCAGGAGCGGCTGGCCACGCTCGGCTCGGCGGAGACATTCGCAGCCTCAACTGCCATCGCTGCGACTGGCGGCAAGGCCCTGCAGTGGTTCGGGGACGACCTGGCGCGGGCTCGAGTGCAGGCCTCACGGGAGGCGAGTCCTGTGGCGGCGATCGCTGGCGATGTTAACGCGATGGTCTCCGGGGGCATCGTGGGCGGGGCGGCGATTGGGCTGGCGGGCGGTGCTATCGCTGGCGCAGCCAACGCTGCCGGTGGAGTCGGTGCGGCGGCACTGCAGAGCGGGCGGCTGGGGTATGGTGCCGCGAATCTGCTCACCCGCGGCGGAAAAGCGGCCAGCTACCTCGCGGGCCGAGCGACCGCTGCGCGGGCTGCTCCGGGCATCCGCGGGGCAGCGGTGCGTGCGATGGGCACCGCCAGCACCCTCGCTGCGGAGGGTGCGCTCGGGGACATGCAAATGGCCTATGCCCAGGCTGCGATCGACGATCGGGAGCTGTCCAGCGAGGAGGTCTGGAGCGCGGCGGGCACCGGGGCCGTGTGGGGCCTCGGCGCAGCGGGTGTCCTGGGTGGCGTGCGCGCAATGGCGACGGGTTACCGGGTGGGTGCTCCCCTCGCGAAAAAGAAACTGCGCAGCGCGGCGGGTCGGCTGCTCACCGGGGACGAGGCGGCGCAGGCGGTGGGCAAACAGTATGCCGATCGGGGTGCCTTCGACCGCATGGTCTCGCGGCAGCATGCGACCGATGCCGACATTGAAACGTTCCAGCAGTGGCGCGCGGGTGCGGGCCAGGCGGTGGATCCCGGCTTGGCCGAGGAGCTGGGAGCGCCCGGATTCGCGGGACGTCTGGGTGCGGCGACCACGCCGAGCGGGCGGCGGCAGGCGGTGGAGATCCAGGAGCAACTGGCTGCTCTGGACGCTGCTGTCGACGATCTGGCGCAGCCCGCCGCGAAGGCTGCCCCCAAGGCTGCGCGCCCCCCTGCGCCCCCAGCAGCGGGCCTGCAGTCGCTGGCCTCCGATGCGCGGGCGCACTCCCCGAAGCTGCGCGTGCAGGGGACATTCATCGGTCGTCGGCTGGCGAAACTGCGAGGTGTGGAGCTGACCTCGGAGGCGATTACGGGCGAGGTCAACGCAGCGCATCGGGCATTCGACGATGTGAAAGCGGAAGTTTTCGCGGCGCTCGATGGTGCCGAGGCGGCGGGGCAATCGGCACTCGTCGCGAATGCTGCGAAAATTCGGACTGCGTTCCAGCGGATCTCTCCGCCGGCAGCCACCCGCCGGCCCAGTGCGCGGGCAGGGGCCACGGCTGCGACGGCGAAGCGCGGGCATTTCTCGATCCCGGAGAGCAGTGGGACCCGCGGCGGAGCCCGCGCAAGCCAACTCGGCCAGAGTTTCCTGGCGTTTGACGACGCGGGAGATGTGCTGCGCGCCGCGGCAGGTGCATCGACCAAAGCGGACGACGCATCCAAGTCGATGGTCTCCGAGTTGCTGGGCCAGCTGCGCCAGGCGCAGCTCGGCAGTCCGGCGATGCCCAGCACACTCGGCGCGGCGGGCGAGGCGGTCAATGCGGCGCAGGCCTCAATGGATGGCGTTCGGGGTGCGCAGGCTGCGCTGTACGGCGTCGCGGGCGGTGCACCCATGCCACTGGGCGGTGCAGGGAAACTGGACCGTGCGCGGGCTACTGCGACGTTACGAGGGCAGGGAGCGGACCTCCGGGAGACCGGTGCAGCCATCGAGGAGTACGTGGTGCAGGCGCGGCGGCTGGTGGAGCTGGATCCTGGGGCGGCGAAGGCTCTGGAGCGCCCGCTTCGCGCGCTGGAGTCGCGCTCTGCCAAGGTCGCTCCCGGGCTCAAGGCCCGGGGGGCGGCAGCGGAGGCCTTCGCAGCGCAGGCGCCTGAGGGGGCCTCCTCGGCAGCGGGCGGAGGGTACTGGGTCTCGATGAAACGGCTGCTCGGTGGAGTGCAGGAGGCGAGCGGTCGGGACATCGTGCTGGGCGCTGCGATCGCGATGGAGCCCACCCTCGGATCCATCTACGCGCTGGGTCGAAAAACCATGCAGAGCCCGACAGCCCGCGCGTTGCTGGTGACCGCGGTCACCGAGGCGCGGCAACGGATGGCGCGGGCGGTCAGCGCCATGCAGCCCGCATTCGAGATGTCGCGGGTCGCCTACAAACCCCATCTTCTGGGGGCAGCCATTACTCGAGGCATGGGTGCGCCGGATCGCAGCGAGCTGGACCGCATGACTCCCACTGCGAAGCGCGAGACCTACATGGCTCTGGCGGACGGTATCCGGGGCCAGGTCGAGCAAATGGATCTCACCGTCGCGCAGCTGGCCCAGGCGACTCGGGCGACCACCGCGCTGGACCCGGCTCTGGGCCAGTCGATGCAGGTCCAGGGTGCGAAGGCCCTGCTGCACCTCGCGGCGGAGCTGCCCGAGGTAGTGCGTGACCCACTTACTGGCGCGGCGCAGGCTCCGGGGCAGGGCCAGATTGACTCCTTTTTGCTGACCTATCGGGCGGTGCAGGATCCGGCGATCATGCTGGAGGATCTCGGCGCGGGCACTCTGCGCACGGAGACCGCGGAGGCGGTCCAGGCGGTGTATCCCTCGATGTTTGCCGGCATGGCGATCGAGGTGAGCGAGGCGATGCAGCGGGCAGGGGATGTGCCGCATCAGACGCGGGTCCTGATCGGTATGATGATGGGCATCCCGGGCTCTCATCTCATGGCCCCGTCTGCGCTGCTGGCGTTCCAGCGCAACTACGCCGGTGCGCAGACCGCCGAGGAGGCCCAGGTGTCGGGCCTCAATGCGCGGCGACGCGCAGAGAGTGTTGCCGCGGCGCGCATGCCAGCGGCGAGCAGGACGAGTGCCGGGCGCTGGCGCACGGTCAGCGAGGAAACGGAGATGACATGAGCGCGAATGTAGACAAGGCCCAGCAAATCAGACCGCCGATTGCGGTCTATTCGTTCGACATTGTGGCATCGGGTGGGACGATAGCCATCGGCATACCGGGTGATCCGATGGGGATCACGGGCACGCCGGTACCGCCTGCGGAACGGGGCAAACACACGCTGCTGACGAATTTCATTTCGGTGCAGTGGCGAGCGACCACCGACCTGGCGGCACCCCTTCCGCCGCAGGAAATGGATCTGTATTACCGATTCTCTCCAGACTCCGCTGGGGTCGTGGACTCGGCGGACGTGGTGGCTCCGGTCGATTACCTGGATCCCTCGCCCGGCACCGAATCCGCGCTGCCGCTGCCCGACGGTGCGACGGTGCGATACGACATGTCGCAGCTTTTTCAGCATGGCGCAGGGGATGCTCGCAACCCGATCCAATACCTGCTGGTGCGTACAAACGTGGACGGTCGATTGACGTTCTGGCGGAGCAGCGGACGATGATCTGGCTTGTCGATCACTGGGCGGAGATCGTGGGAGCAGTGGCGGCGCTCCTCGCCGCCGCCAGTGCGGTAACGAGGCTCACCCCCAGCCCAAAAGACGATCGGGCGGTAGCGCGCCTGCGCGCGTTGCTGGCCCGCCTGAGCCTGCTGCACCCGGCGGAGTCGGGTCGATCGATCAAGCTGCCCCTGGCCCCTCCCGCTCGGCCCCCACACCCGGACGACCTACCGCCCCCGCGCTGAATCTCGCATTGATCGCCGCGGTCAATCGACCCGGCAAACACGATGCCTCGGGTGCATTCGTGCCCGAGGGCACGGCATGGTCGCGAGCGAACCAGGCGTCGGAACTGTTCCTCGATGCCGAGGGTCTGAGCGCGCAGCAGGTGCGTGACGCAGTGCTCGATCAACTGTTCCGACCCCAGCATCGGGGCCTGCAGCAGGTGGCCTTTTTCTGCCACGGCTTTCCGCGGGGCATCGGGTTGGGTTTTCATGGACGGGATGGCGCGGCGTGCCTCGCCGCGGGCATCCAGAGCGCGACCGAGCAGGGGACGGTGATCCTGTACTCCTGTTCCGCTGGCCAGTGGTTTGCCGGGGAACTGGCGCGCATGCTGGGGGAGGGATTCGCTGTGTGGTCGCACATGGGGCGCGGGCACACCACCCGTAATCCTCGCCTCTGTTATGCGCGCGGCAGTGAGTCGATCGACGTATGGGCACAGCTTACGTGGACTCGTCGTCGTCGTCTCCGGGAGCTGCTCCGGGGACCGGCTCGGCTGCAGCTCGGGGCGATGGAGCCGCCGCGACTATTTGAAATTCTGGATCGACCGCTTTCTGATACTCCTGGATGATCCCGACCAGGTGCTGAAATCGCTCGAGCGTCATGGTGCAGAGCCAGGGACCCCGATCTTTGCGGGTGACGACGAGGGGAGGTCTCCCGTCGGTGTCCGCCACCGCCTGCTCCATTGCTCCTTGGATGTTCGGGCGTGCACCCCGTTTCACCTCGATCCACCACGGGGTGTGCTCGACATCACAGGCATTGGATCCACGCCCGTACTGCGTCTGTAACAGCCCACCACGGGCTGCGTCGGGATAGACGCTGCGCAGCTCATTGGCGACGTCACGTTCCCCCTGTGCCCCCTTCTGACGGCTCCTACGCCCTACGCGCTTGCGATCGATCATCCTGCACCTCCTCTGGGCTCAGTCGGTAACCGCAGTCGTCCTCGTGCACCAGGTTGGCACCCGCGCGCACGAATCGATCGGTGGCCCCGACTCCGCCCCAGATGTTTTTCGCGAGTTTGACCGAGATGACCTGGGTATCGGAGCGCATGGCATCGGGGGATACCCATGCCATGAGGGCAAACCGCGCTTCGATCTCGATGGAACTCGACTCGCTCGGGCTCTGGAGGGAGGGCTCCCCTCGCTGGCTCGACCGGTTGAGCTGGGTCACTGCAACTATTGCCACCTGCTCATCGACGGCGCAGCGCTGCAGTCCAGCCCAGAGCCGCTGGATGTCGCTGCGTCGGTCGGCTCCGGGGTCCGACCGGATCTTCGTCAGGTAATCCAGGATGATCACCCGGCAGCCCGCCTGCGCCAGGCGGCGGGCACAGACCAGTGCCTCCTCCTGCGTCGCATCGAGCGGGCACTCGAACAGCGGAAACTCGCGCTCCCAGAGCGCACGCAGGGCCGGATCGATCTCATCGAGGCAGGCCGCGGTGCCGCGCAGCAGCCGCCGGGAGTCAATGCCGGCTGCCATCGCCACGGCGCGGAGGCCGAGCTGCGCAGCGTTGTCCTCGAGCGAGACCACCCCCCACTGGTCGGTCGAATTGAGCGCCATGTGCATGGCCAGTGTCGATTTGCAGGAGCCAGTACCGCCCCCGAGTATGCCCACCGTTCCGGGCTGGATGCCTGCCCCGCCCATAGCTGCGTCGATGTTGGGCAGCCCCAGGCGCATCCAGGCGGGCGGTGACGGCGCGAGCAGTCCCGTCGCCATAGCGGCGTGAATCAAGTCCCCCAGTGTCTGCACGATTTTCCCCCTTGCGTCCCTGTACGTATATGTACATGCTGTGCACATCACAGAGCAAGGGCGGGGTGAACATGAGCAGAGTCGGCACAGACCCGATGGCAGGCGTGAGCGAGGATGCCTGCACATTCGAGATCGACGGGGGCGCGGGCGGCGACGAGTGGCTGGCCCGTCGGTGGGAGTCGGTGGGGGCGAGCTGGGCCGCGGCGCTGCTCGACGAGGATCAGTACCACCAGCGCGACGCAGCCGAGGAGGGCATGTCGTCGCGCGCCATGCTGCTGCGCAAATGGCGGGAGCGACGCTCCATCCCGACCCGCCCCACCATGCACTGGGGTAGCTACGCGGAGCCCTGGATCCTGCAGACGGCAGCGCACATCCTCGGGGTGCCGATGATCAGGACCAACCACATGTACCGCTCTCGGGTGTGGCCCCACATGTCCTGCACTCTGGACGGGTGGTGTCTCCCCGATCGTGATTTCCAGGTGGCAGCGCACCCGGAATTTCTGATCGGTCGCACGGATCGGGAGGTGGAGTGGCTGGGTGATCTCCGCCACATGATTTACCGGCTGGGCGCGGAGCATGGCCCCGGGCTGGTGGAGGTGAAGATGAAGATGGCCCATGCGGTCTTCAAACCTCGGGGCGGCGAGAAAGATCCCGCGCTGCAATTCGACTACGGCCCTGCTGCGCACGGTGCGACCTGGGGCGCTCCTCGGCAGCATGCCTATCAGCTCCAGCATCAACTGGCAGTGTGCGGCGATGATCACGGGGGCGGTCCGCAGTGGTCCGTGCTGGTCGCGCTGATCGGCGGGATGGATTTCCGCGCATGGGTGGTGATGCGGGATCATGGATTCGCGCGGGCGCTCGGCGCGGCGGTGGAGCGCTTTTGGGGGCAGGTGCATGGCACAGATCACGATCTACATCCCGGATGATCTGAAGCGGCGCATGCGGCGCTATCCGGACGTCAATTTTTCCAGAGCCGCGGCGGCTGGCCTGCGCCGCGCGCTCACGATGGCGGAACGCCAGGCCGGATCAGGAGCAGAGGATGAGTCCAGAGCAGCGGAAGAAGAAATCGGCGGAGATCTGGCAGACCCTGAGCGGGGTTGACGTTTCGGAGCATGTCCAGAAGCGCGCCGGGCTGAACTTTTTGTCCTGGGCTTGGGCATGGGGCGTGCTCATGCAGCACTTCCCGCAGGCTGCGGTGACGTTCGAGCGCTTCGAGGGTCGGGATGTGATGACCTACGCTGACGGGACCTGCTCGGTGCATGTCTCGGTGGAGATCGATGGCATCACCCGCGAGATGTGGTTGCCGGTGATGGACCACCGCCACAAGGCCGTGAGCCAGCCGACAGCCCGCCAGATCTCAGATGCGAAACAGCGCGCCTGCTGCAAAGCCTTCGCTCTGTTTGGGCTCGGCCACTACATCTACGCAGGCGAGGATCTTCCCCCGGCGGAGACGCCCGAGGCGGCACCGATCAAGCGCTCTGCGCCTCGCGGAGGCGGCGCTCCGGGGCCCACATCCAGCAGCACCCGCGCGCTCGAGGGCATGGTCCAGGCGCACTCGTCGCTCGGCTCTCTGTACGGAGACGATCAGCTCCGACACGCCATCCATGCCTCCACCCAGGTGGTGCATGACTATCTGCTCTCTGTGTGGCTGGCCCGAGAGCAGGCCCTCGGCGGCGGTCCCGATGACCGCCCCGATTTCTCCGCGCGAGACGAGCAGCCCGGCCAGGTGCAGGACGTGGCCAGCAACTAGGTTTGACCCGCATGTCGCGGGTCTGCAGCGAGTGAGGACAACATGGCAGGACCGATATTTGCAGTTTCCGTGACGATGAAATCCGACACGGAAAAACGCTGGGATCTACTCAGCGCATGGCGAAACGAGCGGATGGAGAACCGTCTGCAGGTGACGATCGCGGCGCAGACCGACACCGGTGACACGAAATATCCGATGATCACCTTGACCGACTGGCTCAAGGGCGTGGCCACCGGAGAGGGATTTTTCGTGGATGTGCGGGTGGACAAGCCCGCGCTGCTGGCGTGGCTGCAGAGCGCGCCTGCCGCGCGGGAGCAGCACGCGAGTGATGCCCCGTTCTGATCCCCCGCCGGACCTCCCGACCTACCTGATCGAGGTGGGTCGGGACGGTGCGCTCTGGCGCGGGGTGATGACGCTGCGCGGCGCGCGTCGCAGTCTCACCGCGGAGCCTCATACCCTCGGGACTCTGCTCGACCTGGCAGCGCGCGCCATCCTGGAGGCGGAGCGATGACTCTACCGTTAGCGGCTGACGGTCTGGACGGCGCGCTCCTGGGCCTCGGGACGCAGGGCCCACACGTCCTGCTGATCTACGACCTCGCAGCGGTGCGGGCGCTCCTCGTGACGCAGGGATGCGCGGAGGACGAGGTGGAGGAATACATCGCCTACAATATCATCGGCGCATGGGTGGGCCCCGGCACGCCGGTGTTTGTGGAGCGGATGACTATGGACGAGGCGGCGGATCGGCTGCGTTGATTGTTCCACTGGCGTACAAGTGTTGTGCAATTTGAGCGGCTAATCTTTTGCGGGGGCTCGGCGTATGTTAACAGCATGAATATTGACACTGACACCGCCGCCCGTCTGACCGCCGCCATCGACCTCGACCCCGCACATGTGCGCTCCGCGCTGGATGAGCTGGGGCGGTACATGCACGCACACCCGGGGGTGGCCGAACCCAAGGCCGGAAGCCGGACGACCCTACAGATCGGCAAAACTCTTTGCCCAGAAATGGACGGGGCCGACCCCGGGACTGCCTATCGCGCACGCCAGGCCGCTGGGTGGCGTCTGTGGTCCGCCTGTGTCGATGCGGGCATCCTCATCGCCATCAGCTGCACGTCGGCGACCGGGCGGAGGATGCCGGGCTATGCCCTGGCCACCGATTCCCATCTGGATGGGTGCCCGAAGGCCGAGATGCAGGCACTCGGCAAGACCCGCAAGGCCGCTGCCCGCGAGGCGGCGAAGGCCCGCTGACCGGGGGGTGATTGTTCCACTGGCGTACAAGTGTTTTCCAATTTGGAGGTCTAATCAAAAGGGCATTTCGGCCCTATATTAATCCCATGAGCAACGAGAACACCACGACACTGACCGACACCAGCAGCCGCCTGCGCTTCACCGTGCGGGCGGACGGCAGCATGATGATGCGTATCTCTGGCGAGACCGGCAACGAGTATGAGCTGACCGGCCACGAGGCCGACGGCAGCGACATCGCCTGCAACTGCCGCGGCTACGAGGTCCACGGACACTGCTACCACACGGTGCAGGCGCGGCACCGCCTCGCCGGCGAGCCCGTCCCGAGCCGCGACGAGGTCCGCGCCGCGCGCAGGATGGCCCGCCAGGCTCCCCGCCGCCGCGCCAGCGCTCGGCGCATCGTGGAGCCGGTCATCGAGACCGCGCCCGCCCCGAAGAAAAAGCGCCCCAGCGCGCGCCGGATCCACTGACCGACTGATGAGCCCGGCTGGGTGCCGGGCGAAACGCCGACGGGCGTCTCGGTAACCCAAGTAACGAGGAGAAAAAGTGATGACACCGAATTGGAAGCCCGATGCCGCCCCCACGTACCACCGAGACGGCAGTGTGAGCTATTGGGACGTCTACCTGCAGCAGTGGGCGCGTCGCCCCGCGCAGGACATCAGCGATGCCGTGCAGGCATCGCAGGATGACGCCTTCCGCAGGCGGGTGGCGAACATGACCGTGCGGTACCATCGGGAGTGTGCGGCCCGCTGCATCGCAGCTGCGTACATCGAGGATGTAGACGGCTGCCTCGTCACCCGGGGCGAGGACCCGGCGACCGGCAATCAGTACGCGTTCCTGTACCGCCGTGACCCGCGCTCCGAGGGCGGCGGCGCAGCGGAGCTGTGGCGGGACGCCCCGGATCAGGAGACATACATCTGCCGGGCCGTCTACACCCCTGCACCGATGGCAGAGCACACCCTCGCAGCGATCGAGGCACGCCAGCCGGTGGCATCGTGAGAGTCCTGGTGCCGGTCACCCTGAAGTTGGTCTGCGGCGGTGGCGCGGCAGAGGTGAGCATGGATCTGGAGATGGAGGCCCAGGTGCTGAGCTACACGCCGCCAGAGCCTGCCGGGCTGGAGCACGCCCCGGTGCACGAGGAATGGGAGATCGAGATCAGGCTCTGCGATGATCTGCAGGTGGAGGACATTGTGGTGTTCGAGGGTGGCCAGCTTTTGGATCCGGATGACGAGCAGCGCGAGAGCGTGATCGAGCAGTTGCGAGGAGCACGATGAAAAACTTTTACATCACCGAGACCGTCACCGTCGGTGAGGCCGAAATCGAGGTGGAGACGGAGATCGAGGTCGAGTACGGGATCGAGCCCGCGCAGCACGGCGGGCGGGAGGATCCATCCTGGCCCGCCCATGCGACGCTCGACCGGGCAACGCGGGCAGAGGATCTGGTGGTCGATGGGGTGACCCTGGCCCGCAAGGGTGCGCGGGTGGAGCTGGACCCTGCCGCGCGGGAGGACATCGAACGGGAAATGATGGAGTACTCGGTGGAGCCGTGAACCAGTAGCGTCAAGGAGATCAAAATGAGTGATGAGATGACAGTGAGCCAGTTTGCAGAGGCGGTCGAGACCATCCTGGCCCGACCACTGCCGATCTATGTGGACGCGGGAGGATTTCTCCCGCGCCGAGAGTGGGGAGCGCGGGCCATCGTGGCCCACGGCACCCTTCCGGAGTGCGAGGACGGCGTTACGATCGAGGCCTCGGGCAGCACCGCGGAGCAGGCCATGCGCAGGCTGCTCGATGCGCTGGACCGCCACCGGGAGCTGCTGCTGGCGCTCGGGGCGGACGTGGACACCCAGGTTCTGTCCGATCACCACCAGGCGCAGCGGCTGGCGGGCACGTTGGGCGAGGAGGTGGAGCATGCCGGAGTGTGAATGGTGCGGGCGGTCCACGCCGCGGGAGCAATTGCTCTCGACGCCGGACGGCGGCGTGTGTCCTCGATGCGTGCGGGCGCAGGAGGCGGAGCGCGCCCGGGCCAGCGAGCCCGGGTTGCGCACCCCGAAATTGCGGGAGGTGATCGAGGCGATCCAGGAAAGCTGCATGACCGCTGTCGTCTCCTCGCCCGAGTATCCGGGACTGGCCGCGGCGCGCAGGGACGCCCTCGATGCGCGGTTCGGCGGCTGGAACATGCCAGCCCTGCAGCGTGATCTCCACGAGTCCGGCATCGATCCCGAGGTCACCGAGCAGATCGCAGAGCTGATCTGGACCTGCCGCTTTCAGGCGCGGGAGGTCGCCCGCGCCAGCGAGCAGATCCGGGTCGGGCGTGCGGCGATGGCACTGGCCGATGCGTGGCAGCGGCGGAGGTCATCGTGACCGACGTGGCCAATCCGTACCACGCCGGGGAGATCTCGGTGCGTGCAACCCTCCACGGAGAGATCCTGGATGCGTCTGCGTGCCTCGCCGACCTCGAGCGGGAGACGCAGGCGCTCCTGGCGTCCCTCGGGCGGCTGGGCGCAGACCTGGAGCGTGCGCGGGGGATCGGTGCACCACCCGACCACCACCGCCGCATGCGCCAGCTGCGCCGCCGCATCGAGGACCTGGTCGAGGGGGCCCGGGCTGCACACAGCATGCTCGGGCCACCCGCGGAGGAGCCATGATTCGCAGGGACTGCACACCGTACCAGTCTCGCCTCTGGGATCATTACGACGCGCTGACCCAGGCGCGCATCTCCGCGCGGGCCATGAACTCCCACGGGCTGCCCTGCGCCGAGTACCACGCCCGCCTCGACAGGCTCGAGCGTGCCCTCCTCGGGCTGCTCCAGCGGTCGCACGCACACTGACCTACGTTCCAGCCGTGGTCTAGCGCGACGTGGGGGCCTCGCGCTAGACTCTGATATGCCCCGTGCCATCGTCGTCATTGTCCTGGCTCTCGTCGCCCTGCCCCACCCGGGGCGCGGCGAGGAGCCGGGCGGTGACCCTTTTTCAGACCCGGCCATCGGGGAGATGGCGCTGCCCCTGGCCCAGTGCGCGCTTGCTGAGTCTGGCGGGCACACTCCCGATGTGGTGGCCATCGTTTGGGTAATCGGCAAGCGGGCCCGGCAGGCGGGCATCCCGCCCGCGGAGATGGCGCGGCGGTATTGCCGCATCCACCGGGATGAGGCCCGAGGCCCAGGGCATGTTCGCCGGCATCGCCGCTGGCTCCTGGAGCTGGGCTGGCAGCGCACGCAGGCCCAGCCGCCATCCTGGCCCGGAGGCCGCTGGAGCGCGATGGAGGAGATCTGGCGGCGCACGCAGCTACTGGTGCTGCTGATCGTCTCCGGCGAGCTAGACGACCCGTGCCCACAGGCGTTTCACTGGGGCTCCGCGCAGGACGGTCAGCCCACCCGAACACACGCAGTGTCGTGCGGTGCCACGCGCAACCTGTTCTGGTCTCGACCTGGTCGCGGGGCCTGATGGATACGGAGATCATCACAGGCGCTGGAGGCGCGCTGGGTGTGTGTGGCTGGGTGATCTGGTGGCAGTCCCGGCACATCGAACGCCTGCGCAGCGAGAATGCGGAGCTGGTCGCAGCGTGCCGAGCCGACCAGGCGCAGGTCTACGCCCGGCTGCTGTCGGTCGTGACCGACCTGCAGGCGGCGCTCGGAGCCCTGGAGCGCGCCGTCCTGGCGCTGGCGCAGCGCGGAGGTGGAGACGATGGAGAATCGAACGGTCGAGCGCGTGAACCGAGAGACTGATCAGATCCTGGAGCTGCTCGACGAGCTGCGCGGAGCAGCCGAGAGGCTGCGAGCTACCGCCCGCGTCGTCGTCGTACTCGACGAGCTGCACCGCACCCGCCGCTCTGGAGACGTCACCTGCTATGCCTCCGCCGCCATCGAAGCGCTGTCCAAGCTGTAACGAGCGCAAGGGGCGGAAAGCATTCCCTTTCTGGTCCAGGCGAGGGCTGGCGCTGGCGTGCTCGCTCGAGTGCTGGGAGCGCATCAACGCCCGCGACCTGCAGCGGCGGAGAGGCGTGTAGGGTTGACGCCTACCGTAAGCAGTGCTCACACTGTCCCGTAGTGAATGGACCTTTAGACTCGTTAGGCCGTGCGTTTCACGTGGAACGAGTGGGGTTCAGGTGGGGGTGGTGGCGCGATGTATCGCGCTTGATACATTGATACATACGAATGTATCAAGGGGGTGGGTGCAAGGTGGGTGGCATGTATCATGGCACAGGGTGTCAGATCTGACACGTGTGCCAACTGTTCCATGCCAGCAACAGTGGCACACAGTGTCGAACACGATACGTATCATGGCACAGGGGTGCACGATCTCTTGCGGTATCAACCCCCTCCCCCCGGGTGCGTGCGTGATACCCCCTGGGGGGGGTAAGGGGGGGGCACCCTCTACACAAAAAGTACGGAATTGGTAACCGTCCAGTCTGGGCAGATGCGAGACGACACCAGGTGGTTCTCGTCTGGCGGGCTCGGTGTTGCGCCGCGACGAGCGCGGCGCTGGGGCTTGGGAGGGAGATAGGGGTGCTGCGCCCCATCGACGTCTGCGCAGATTGGACACTGGCCTCCGGGTTGTTTCCAGGTGGCAGACGGCCTGGAGGTATCCAGTCGCCCGGGGCTGGTCGCTCTTGTCCTACCGCCGCCGCGCTATTCCATTCTCCTCCCAAGCCCTATCGCGGTGCGCTTGTCGCACCGTCGGGGATCGGGGGCTGGGAGGGTAGTGGGTCGCGGTAGCGGGCAGGTGCCAACCAGCATCCTGCCCGCGCTACTGCACTCCGGGCGAGGCGTGGGCGCTATGCCCCAGGGGCAGATCCAGAGCGTAGATAGATCTCTCCCCTCCCCGCGAAGCTCGACGGCTGCCAGGGGATCGTCTGCTTGATGGTAATCTATGGCGGGCCGTGGCAGCGCCCGACGGCAACTGGGCTTGGGGCCCAGCCGCCGGGCTACCCCGAGGTGAGGAGTGTTACGTAACGCTCGTTACGTCCACCTCCTGCATTTAGCGGGGGTGCCCGCCCGAGTAACGAACGCAGACTGCAGAGTCCGTATCGTGCGTTACTGCGTAGCAGAGGGTTAGAGCGTATCATACTCTGCCAAACCCCTGTCAAGAACCTTATGTAAGCTAGTGTAATCACTAAGGATGCGGGGAAGTTGAACCTGGACTGTAAGGCGCAATATGCGTACCAAACTTGATAATTGTTAGGCAATCTGCACTACTGTATCCTGTCAGTGGAGCAACGAGGCGATGAGCGAGGAGAGGCCGAGACGTAGAATCGTGACCGTCGAGTCACAGGAGACCGCGGACCCCTGGTCAGTGGGGCGGGAACGTCTGCGCCCTGCGCCGACGAAACCCCGGGAGGACGATGGCTCCCATCCCACCGAGTACATCCACGCCCGAGAGCGCCTGGTGCGCGCTCGGCAGTACCGGGTCTCCCTGCGCCCGCACATCGGCCAGCTTCTTGGCGATGCCTATCACGTCGCCGCGGCGGAGCTGGCTGCGATGCGCCAGAAGACGGGCGCGGGCGAGGAGCTGACGCCCGCCGAGGCTGGCAAATTCGCCAAAGTCACCGATGCCGTCGTCAAACTGATGAAGGAGGAGCGGGCGCAGGAGGCGCGCTCCGACCCCGCCCAGCTCTCCGATGCGCAGCTCCTGGAGCAGGCCGAGGAGGCTCGGAAGTATCTCGAGGTGCTCAAGCCGGACCCGGGGGGCTCGGATGAGGAGTGAGCTAATCGAGTCCGACTGCATCGAGGCGCTCCGGGGCATGCAGCCCGGTAGCGCCGACTCGATCGTCACTGACCCGCCCTATGGGCTCTCACCCGATGGTAAGGCCCGCACATGGGATGAGGTGGGCGAGGGTAGGGCCAAGGGCGGGTTTATGGGCAAGGACTGGGATAGCGCCGTCCCCGGCCTCCAGTGGGCTAGTGCGTGCCTGGAGGTGCTCAAGCCTGGTGGTTGGATTGCCGCGTTCTCATCGACCCGAACCCAGCACCGTTTGACCTGCGCTCTTGAAGACGCCGGATTCCAGATTCGAGACGTCATAGCCGTTGCGCAGTTCCAGGGATTTCCAAAGTCCCAGGATGCCAGCAAAGCGCTTGATGCCCACTTCGGGGCAGAGCGTGAAGTGGTGGGTTCGAAGCTGGGTTTGCCCGGTTATCACCTCTCTCCACATGAGGGGGGCCATAGGGGTGTGCTGGGGTCGGGCATATCTCACACGACGTCAGAGACGCGGTTGAAGGCGAGCCAGATCACCGCGGCAGCAACCCCCGAAGCCCAGCGCTTCAACGGCTACGGAACAGCGCTCAAGCCGTCGTATGAGCCCTGCATTCTCGCCCGAAAACCCATGATAGGAACGCTGGCTGAAAACCTGTTAGAGCATGGAACCGGAGCGCTCAACATCGATGGCTGCCGGTTTGCGTATGGTGACCCGGCTTGGCTGGGGCCGCAGGGGTCTGATCTCAATGGGGGGGGGTATGCGGTGAACTCCCATAAAAACTTGGATCATGCCACGAGCTACGCGATCGGCCCCACTGGGCGAGAGTTTCAAGATCCCGCTGGCCGCTGGCCTGCCAATCTTTACCACGCTGCCAAGCCTTCCAGAGGTGAGCGTGAAGCGGGCTGCGAGGGTTTACCGGCGTTGTCAGGCGCGGAGACAGTGGAGCGCAGCGAGGGCAGCGCAGGCCTTGAGAACCCCCGTGCTGGCGCTGGTAGAACCGCTGATAGCGTTCACAACGTCCACCCCACGGTGAAGCCAGTCCAAGCAATGCGCTGGATCGTGAGGCTCTTAACTCCGCCTGGTGGGCTGTGCATTGATCCGTTCCTGGGCTCGGGAACGACCGGCATCGCTGCTGCGCTTGAGCAACGGGATTTCATCGGCATCGAGCGCGAGGCGGAGTATATCGCTATCGCTCGGGCGAGGATTGATCACTGGGGACGCCAGCAACAATTCGATTTCGGGAGGGCGGCAGAATGACTCATCCGACACCACCGACGATGTCACCCGCGCATCGGGTCGAGCAGATCGGATTCGAGATCAGGAGGATCATGTCCGACATAGATCGCTACGAGAAGCGCATCAAAGCGCTGCAGCTGGAGGTACAGGCACTCATCCACCAGGTGCAGGGCTATGGACGGTGAGGAGGTAGTCCAGATCCGGGAGGGTCGAGCGTCGGATATTGCGTTCGTCACCAATAGCTGGCTCAAATCTCTGCGTGCGGCGGGAGTGTTCACGCAGGGGGTTCCGAACGACATTTTCTATCAGATGCACCACAAACTCCTGGAGACGTTGATCCCTCGCTCCACGTTGCTGGTGCTGGCGAATATTGATGACCCGGATCAGATCATCGCCTGGGCCTGCGTCGAGAAACAGCCCGGCATCCTGCTGCTTCATTATGTCTACGTGAAGCATTCGCTGCGCCGGAATGGATTCATGGCGCTGCTGCTCGGGGAGCTGCTGCAGCGCGAGCCAGTGCAGTTCAAAATTTGTACGCATATGACGACGACATGGGATGCCATGCGTCCCCGGGAGCGGGGCTGGGTGTACAACCCGTATGCCCTGTTCACGAGCCTACCGGATGACTGGGGGAGCACATGAGAGTCGAGCTATTGGACGTTCAATTCGAGCACTACACCCCCGACCCCAGCCGGGGGATGGGTCGCACGAGTAAACGTTTCAAAAAGAACGCGCGGGTGGAGATATGGACCGATGAAAAAACGATCTTTATCTCCTCCGGAGACCGCACCATCGGAGTCCCCTACGGTCGAGCAGTCTGGCTCGAACATGGACCAACGCCGAGCCCGAAGAATTCTGGCGGAGGCAAGCGAGCGCGCAAGAAGGCGCAGCAGCCTCGACTTCCGGAGGCTGCTGTTCCCGGAGCAGCAGAGCCTGCTGGACGACGTGAGCCGGACGAAGGTGGCAGTCTGCTCGAGGCGAGCGGGCAAATCCTACGCGCTTAGTGTCCTGGCGCTGGATACCGCGTTCAAATTCGAATCCTCGCTGATCCCAGTGATCTCGATCACTCGCCAGCAGGCGAAGCGGATCGTGTGGCCCGTGTTTCAGGAGCTGGATCGGACCAACGAATTAGGCCTGCGTTTCAATGCGTCGGAACTCAGCTGCACGCTGCCGAACGGGTCTCAAATCTTCCTGACCGGGGCCTCCACCGAGGAGGAGATCCAGCGTCTGCGTGGGCCTAAATATCCCCTGGTGTTGATCGATGAGGCGCAGGCCTTCAAGAGTTACCTGGCGGAGTTGATCAGCGACGTTCTGGAGCCTGCCGTTCTCGATTACGATGGCTCCATCGTGCTGGCTGGTACGCCGAACGCGATCTGTCGTGGGTTTTTCTACGAGGCGAGCCAGCCCGAGAGCGCCTGGTCAGTGCACCACTGGACGCTCCTCGACAATCCTCACATCCCGAAGGCCCAGGAGTGGCTCGCGGATCGGTGTCGTCGGTACGGCTGGAGCGAGTCGCATCCGACGTATCTCCGGGAGTACAAGGGCCAGTGGATCAGGGACAGTAATAGTCTCATTTACCCGAAGATTCCCACGGTCGAGGAGCTACCTCCGGATGCCGACTGGGAGTATGTCCTCGGTCTGGACCTGGGTTACATCGACTCTACGGCATTTGTCGTCTGCGCCTATTCGACGGCGGTCGGTCGCCTGGTGGTCGTGGAGTCATTCAAAAAGACGAAGCTCCTTCCGAGCGACGTTGCGCAGATTGTCTCGGATCTGAACTCTCAATTCAGATTCGAGACAATCGTGGCTGACGCGGGCGGGCTCGGAAAAGCGTATGTGGCAGAGATGACCGAGCGCTGGGAATTGCGCATCAAGAGCGCCGAGAAGCGGGAGAAACGGGCGTACATCGAGCTACTGGCGGGTGACATGGCAACGGGTGTTGCCTCCATTGTGGAGGGCTACAACCACGCTCTGCTCGACGAGCTGCATTCGCTTCAGTGGGACGACCACCGGCTGGCCCCGCATGAACGCTGCGAGGACCACCTGGCGGATGCCTACCTGTACGCCTGGCGTCATTGCCATCAATACTGGCGGGACGAGATTCTGCCCCCGCGTCCCCGGATGGGGTCCGCCGAGTGGTGGAGCGAGCAGGAAGATCAGCTTGAGGCCGAGCAGCAGCGCCAGCTTGACCGGGATCTCAATCGGGAATGGTGGGACAACGAGACCTCAACCCGCACACCGTGGTGGGAGCGTGATCAATGACTGAATCCAGGACATCAATCGAGATTTCAACAGTTGAGCAATTGATCGAGCTGGTCAAAACCTTGAAGTTTTTAGGGGTTACGCAATTCAAGATCGGTGATATTGCGATGGATCTCACTGGCGATAGTTATCCGACTGCGCCTGGGGCACCAGTGGAAGAAGAAACTGACGACGATGTGCTATTCTATTCGGCAACGTAATCATGCAAGTTGACCCCTACGTCTCGTTACAGTGGTGGGCGGCTGACGAGCCGTATTCGGATCTCGTGGAGGCCTTCCGTGTGATCGAGGCCGCGGACACGCTACGGCTGTCCACGTTGCTCCGCTATGTCCGCCTCTACGGCAATTCCGAATATGGGGGATACACGCCCTTCAATCATAACCAGGTGGTGGACTCCGCCCGGGTGACGATGAATGTAGTCAAGGCTGTCTGCGATACGGCGGTCAGCCGCATTTCGCGCCAGCGTCCTCGCCCCCGGTTTTTGACCCACGGTGGCAACTGGTCGCTCCAGCGTCGCGCTCGGTTGCTGGAGCAGTTCTGCGATCAGGCGTTTTACCAGGGCGGGCTGTACCAGCTCGCCCCGAAGGTTCTCATGGACGCCGCGGTCATGGGCACCGGGTGTCTCAAGATCTACCGCAAGGGTCCCGAGGTCCAATTCGAGCGAGTGTTTTCCGGGGAGTTATTCGTTGATCCGGTCGACGGCTTCTATGGCCAGCCGCGGAATTTCTACCAAAGAAAGTTCATTGATCGGCAGGTGTTGATCCGATTGTTCCCGGAGCATCGAGGGGAGATTGCGGCAGCGCAGCGCACCACTGACACGATTGATTACTCGGCAACCACGATGGTTGATCAGATTGAAGTTCTCGAGGCTTGGCACATCAAGAGCGGGGCAGGTGCCACTGACGGCCGTCATACCATTTGCATCTCCAATGCGACGCTTCTCAACGAGCAGTGGGACAAGGGCAGCTTTCCATTCGTCTTCGTGCGCTGGACCGACCCGCTGCTCGGGTGGTGGGGCGAGGGAGTCTGCGCCGAAATTCAGGGCATGCAGGTGGAGATCAACAAGCTGCTCTCCAAGATCCAGCGGGCTTTCCATTTGATGAGCGTGCCGCGGATCTATGTGGAGAACGCATCCAAGATCCGCAAATCGTTCTTCAACAATGAGATCGGGACGATCATCCCCTACTCCGGGCAGCCTCCGGTCGTGGCCACGCCGCCCAGTCTGAATCGGGAGATATTCGCGCACCTGGACATGCTGTACAATCGCAGTTTCGAGATTGCTGGTATCAGCCAGCTCGCTGCCACGAGCATGAAGCCTGCCGGGCTGAACAGTGGCGCTGCGCTCCGTGAGTATCAGGACGTGGAGAGCCTGCGCTTTACGACGGTCTCCCGTCAATACGAGGAGATGTTTGTCGAGGCTGCCCGCCAGGTCGTGGGTCTGGGTCGAGACATCTATGCGGAGGACAATCGGCATTCCGTGGTGGTGGCCAAGGACTCAAAAACGATTGATGTGGTGGACTGGTCGGCGGTGGATATGGACGCCGATAGCTATGTCCTCAAGGTGCACCCGTCCAGCTCTCTACCTGTCACCCCATCGGGTCGCCTGGCGTTCGTCGAACAGTTGACCGCGCTCGGCCTGGTGGGTCCCGAGGAGGCCAAGGACTTGCTCGATTTTCCGGATCTGGAAGCGAAGCTCTCGCTGGACCGGGCAGCCTCGACTCTGATTGATCGCAACGTGGAGGCCATGCTGGACGAGGGTGTGTACATCGCCCCGGAGCCGTACCAGGACCACCAGCTCGCGCTCAAGAAGGTGACGGCCAGCCTGATGAAAGCTGAGCAGAATAACGTCGAGCCAGAGCGCCTGGCGCTGATGCGTGAGTATCTCGCGCAGACGCATTTGATGATGGAGCAGGCTCGGCAGCAGGCCCTGGCGAATGCGCAGGGCATGATGATGCCGGGCGCTCCCCCAGCGCCCGGAATGGGCGGGGCAGCACCGACAGCTATCGGACCCACTGACGGGACGATGCCAGTGTGAGGAGACCATGAGCGACGAGAATCCAACCCCTGAACAGCCGGCAACGGAGGCTCCCACGGAGGCCCCGGATGCCCGCACCGATCGAGATTACATCAACACGCCCCGCGCGGCGGAGGCTTTGCGTGCGCTGATGGCGCAGGAGAAAACGAGCCGGGAGGCTCGGGCGCAGGCGGAGGAGCAGCAGGCCGCGGTGCAGCAGAGCGCTGCGCTGCAGCAACTGGCGAAGGCTGACCCGGTGGCCTTCCTGGAGCGATCCGGGATTCGCCGCGAGGACGTTTCAAAGCGGCTCGCGGACAATACAGATCCAGTCGCGGGCATGCGCGACGACCTGGCGCAGATGCGGCAGGAGCTAGCCCAGCAGCGTGAAGCAGCCGAACAGGCGAGGATGGAGGCTGCGATGCTGGAGGCGCGGGAGCAGGTGCGGACGTATGTCGGCGGGGCGGAGGATACACCTCTGACCCGGACGACGGGCAGCGCCGATCAGGTGTGGCAGCTGATGACCCAGCACCACCAGCGGACGGGTGAGGTGATGAGTGAGCAGGACGCTGCTCGACAGGTGGAGGCTCACCTGGCGGGGCAGATTGATCGACTCCTGGAGGGCGAGGCTACACGCGCTCTCATTGCGGAGAAGCTCAAGGGGACCGGCCAGCAGCCTGCTGTGCCCGCCCCGTCAATTCAACACAGTTCAACGCTGACCAACGAGATGCAGACTGCCGAGAACCAGCGCATCAAGACCGACCCGAACATCAACCGGGAGGCGAGTCTTGCTGAGGCTGCGCAGTTGCTCAAGTGGGAGCAGGGATAGATAACCAATGACAGAATTGAATCTCACTACATTTGATGCGGCGCTCAAGGTTCATTACACCGACCAGCGCATCAAGAACCTGGTGTACCGCAACAACCCGCTGCTGGCGGCGATGCCGAAATACGAGTTTTTCGGGGGCAAGAATTTGCCCATTCCGATCCAGACTGGTGTCCCCCAGGGTCGCAGTGCGACCTTCACGGATGCGAACAATGCTCTGGTGCAGACTCCGGGCAACTACGAGGATTTCGTCCTCAAGCGCACCCGCAACTATTCGGTGGCGACGATCGATAACGAGACCCTGGAGGCCTCGGTCGGTCGAGCGAACGCATTCATGGAGGCGGCAGCGTCGGAGATCGATGGGGCTCTGCGCTCGTTGACGCAGGACCTGGCCGGCAACATGTACCGGAACGAATTCGGTATTCGGGGCGAGATTGCCACCCTCGTAGGTACGGTCGTCACCCTGACCAATCCCTCGGACATCGTCCGCTTCGAGCTGGGCATGACCCTGGTCTCTGTGCCTGCTGGCACGCCTGCCGCAGCTACCACTGGCGGCGGCGTCGGCTGCACTATCATCGAGGTCAACCGTGACCTTGGAACGCTGACCCTCTCGGTTGTCGCCGGTGCGACGGCAGTGGGTGATGTACTCATCCAGTTGGGTGATGCGCAGAATGGCGGGCCTGAGCCGCTCAAGATGGCCGGGCTGGAGGGCTGGCTTCCAGCCGTTGCACCCACCGCGCTGACGCCTCCGTTCTTTTCGGTGGCGCGTGGGGCAGATCCCTCGAGGCTCGCCGGACAGCGATATGACGGAACGGCAGAGACCATCGAGGAGGCAATCATCGGCGCTGGCGCGCTGCTGTTCCGGGAGGGTGGTCGCCCGGATCTCGTCTTTATGAATCCGCTGAGCTATTCGGAATTGATCAAGAGCCTGGGCTCGAAGGTGGTCTACGACGTGGTGAGGTCGTCCGACGTTGCCGAGGTCTTTTTCGACAGTGTGAAGGTCTACACGCCGAGCGGTCAGGTGTCGGTTGTAGCCGATCCAAACTGTCCCACTGGCGTTGCGTACCTGCTCCAAATGGACACCTGGAAGATGTACTCCCTCGGCATGTGCCCGAAGATCTTGATGACTGATGGCCTGCGATTTTTGAGAACCCAAGATGCAGATGCCGTGACCGTAAGGTGCGGATATTATTCACAAATCGGGAGCACCGCTCCGGGCTGGAATGCTCGTATTGCCCTGGCAACCTGATGTGATTTGACCAGGGTCCGGCATCAACCGGGCCCTGGTCAGGAGCGCGCGCTATGCCGAACATGAGCAACAAGAATTTCCCGCATGCCCAGGGCGCGGGTCGAGTAATTGCATCGTTCTCTCTCTCTCATCCGGGCGGCACGCCGGGAAACAATGAGAATGCATTTCTGGGCGATGCTACGGATATGCTGGTGAAGCCTCCCGCGTTTGTGGATAGCGCGCTCCCCGCTGCCCATCCCTATCCGGCGTCGAGTCTGCTGCCGGGCGCATATACCTGGGTTCCCGATCGGCAGCCCTACAATGCGACCTCGCTCGGTGTGTTTGTGACGGGCTCCGGGACCCGGCGATTACCCTACCGAGATGCTCTGGGCCTGGTGGTCCCGGCGAGCCTGAGCGCGCCGCTCAATGCTGCGTGGCCAGCGAATGATCTCTACCCATTCTCGCTCGTGGACGAGACGCAGCTCGGCTCGACGCATGCGCAGGTGGTGTGCGCGGTGTGGGGGGGAGATGCGCCTGGCCTCGGACGAACCGCCTACTACGAGGTGGGTTTAAATTGGGAGTTGCCTCCCCTCCGCATGCGCACGGATGGCGGGACGGGTATTACCGCCTCGAATTTCGCCAATCGAGCGCAGGCCAGTTTCCAGCGTGCAGCGGAGCGGACGTTCTGGACGACCGCCAGCCTCTGCAGCGATGCGCTCTCGGAGGCTCATCCGGATGTGGACTGGTCACCTGCGACGGTCTACGACATGAACGCCGGCAACGGTCCCCTCTCGGGTATGCTGGCCATGATGAATGATAGCGGGGACAGCGCTTACAGCGGTCCCTACGGCGCGCTCTTTGGCAATCCGCTCTATCCCTCGATTTATCCTGTGAGCGCCTCCTTGGATTCCAATTTCACCCAGCAGCCGGGCATCGTGCAGACCCAGGTCTCTGCGATCATCACCCATGTGCAATACCAGGAGGCGACGCCTGGTGGGCCGGTGGATGTGGTGGTCCGCGCTGCTCCGATCGTGCGGGTGTGGGTGCAGGTTCCCGTCGACCCGCCGGGCGAACCCACCGACGTACTCCCGATCGCTCCTCGTCCCCTGCCGCGCCAGGGTTTGAATCCGTACCAGTCGGATGATCCTGGGCTGCTACCGCCAGCGATCAACGTGGCTGTCCTGCAGAAAAACACCGCGGCGATCGATGGCACGGATGGTCCGATATACGATCTGTTCGAGGGCTGGAGCCAGCTCGGAGACCCGACGCCCCCACCGCTGAAAACAAAGGCTGCTGCAGCCGGCACCATCGCCGCACGGATGCGCGGGGAGGACGACCGATAATGCCGATCCAACGACCGCTAGACTTTTTCACCACGATGGGGCCAGGGGATGTACTGCTCGCGGGTCATCTGCAAGTGCGCGATGCGCCCGGCCGACTTCAAGTTACGCCGCCCCAGTGTCAGGTAGATTTTAACTCTCCCGCGCCTGGTCAGTTTCGTTACCTCGTGACGCTACCTGGCAAGGGCACGCTCGACATCGCCGGCGTATGCACCGCCTACATGCCCGGTGCTCCAAACGACCCATTCAAGATGATCGTGCATAGCTATGATCGATCCACGCGCACCATCGAGTTTCGGATCTTCGAGCAGGTCACCCCCGGCATCGCCCCAAGTGAGGTGGAGCTTTCCATCGATGAGCGCCTGTACTTCTGGGTGCATCTGTATGACTCCACACCCGACCCCATCAACCTAGTCATCGAGGCCCCCTGATGCCGCTCTACTCGAACAAAATGCCCATCGAGTCACTCGGTGGAAACTGCATCCTCTGGCGTGCGAGATTCGAGAGCGCGGCCAACGAGCTTCGCTGCACCATCCCGCCCGCTCAAGTCGAGGTGACCAATTGGTACACATTCGCGGGCAATGACTACGCCGGCTCCTGGGACATCACTGTTGACGCGCCTGGCGAGCTGGACCTGCTGAGCTTTGACATCTCGCATAACGAGCAGCCCGCGACGGGTCGAGGCTTCCCCACTGTCCAGTGGGTCAAGCAGGACTCGAAGCTCATCATTACGTTCGTTGACTGGGATGGTCAGAGCAATCCCGTCTTTATCGGTCCGGGCGATGCAGTGATGATCTCGGTCTGGTTCCAGAACACGTCAATCGGCCGCACATACGCGAGGCAGACAGCATGATTCAAAACGAGAGCTTGCCAGTCTGGCATTACGGCCGAGGCCGCGCGGTCACCACCGGGCGCATCACCTATGTCGGCACCGACCCGGCGGATATCAATGACTACCGCATCGAGGGAGCGCTCAAGTGGGAGAGGATGGAAATCCCCGGCCCTGGCCCCGGTCTGCCGATTGTGATGTGGCAGGCGGATCTTGACGCTGACGGCATCACCCCGATCATCTACGCATCGGCGGACCTGCTCAGCTCGACCGCGGGGAGCGAGGACATTCACGCGATGGTGTACACCCGCGACGGGAACGTCACGACGGGCGAACCGGCGAGCGTGTTCGTCACCCTTCGCAACCTCACCGATCCCGAAATCGGCGTGGACCTCGACCTAGATCAGGCCCTATGCATCACGGCAATCGTGAGCCAGATTGGCCCACCCACCTACAGTGAAATCCCATACGCAGTCTGAGGTGATCCTATGATCAAAAAGACACCGAAGGGCTACGAGGTGCGCAGCGGCAAAGCCACTGGTGGCAAGCGGCTCGGGGGCCCGTACAAAACGCGTGAAGCAGCGCTCAAGCGGCTGCGCCAGGTCGAGTACTTCAAGCGGGCGAAGCCCGGTGGAAAGGGTGGCAAGAGATGAAGGTGAGCAAAAAGGGACGCCGCGCAATGGCGGTTGGTGCCGCGAAGAGCGACATGAAGCGGGGCATGAAGGCCCGCTGGAAGGAGCACAAGGGTCGGCGCGGCGAGGCTGTCGGGATGGCAGAGCGCGCGCTGATCGACAAGTGGCACCGGGAAAAGGAAAGCAGGGAGGCTCATCACTCCGATCGTGTGGTGCCTCCGGGGCGCGAGGAGCGCGCCGCCAGGCATGGACGCATGACGCATCATGTGGCCCGGCACCATCGCGATCTC
>Ga0080013_1001196_pt1 | contig 35163 bp, 49 predicted proteins | sample ETNvirenome_6_85_FD_69236 | JGI IMG/M metagenome (GOLD analysis project Ga0080013, IMG submission 69236) | Marine viral communities from the Pacific Ocean - ETNP_6_85 (SPADES assembly) (version 2) | ecosystem: Environmental > Aquatic > Marine > Oceanic | place: Pacific Ocean | collected 2013-06-19
CAATTTCATCATACTTACCTTCTTCTAATGGGTTTTCCATTAAACCTACTGTTGATACAACAATCTTTTTGTTTTTATATTCAATTAATGTGTTTCGGCGAAACTTGCATCTCATAGCACAAATGAAATGTCCTGCCCATCCTCTTTCTGTGCGTTTTGCTGGTCTCATTTTTGTTTTCCTTTCGTAAATAAAATTTTGCAGACTGAATCCATGTGCCTCAACCCACTGTCTGGTTGTCTATTATCTTTGATTAGTTTGTGAACAATAGTGAACATATAAATTATTCTCTTTACAATGAACTAAAACAAAAAAAAGCTCTGATACCAGACATCCCTGTCCGATACCAGAGCAGATATTTAAATGATGGTTTGTATTACTGAGAATATGCCAGAATCTTTAGCATACCAGTTAGCATTCCTTGCTTGTTCTATGATGTCGCCTTTGTCCACTTGGTTTTTACCCATCATTTTAACTCTTGTAAATGGTAAAGAAACTCTTGAGAAACTATCGTCTTTCATTTGACCTGTGCATTTAACCACTTCCCAATATGCGTCACGGTCAACGGTTTCCCATATCTTTTGAAGCTTTAGGTTTGTGATTCTTCTAAGGTCTTTATCGTTGTATAAAACTGAGTCGTTACCATCAGCGTCTATCTCATTTACAAAGGTTGAATCGTCAGAAATGTCATTACCAGCTTCATCATATGTTTTTACATCTTCCATAGTGTTCTCCTTTAAATATAGATTTTAGATAGGTTCTTAACGTCATTATATGTGTTGATTCTGTGAAAGACTTTGATAGTTTGTTCTTCGTTGCCAACATACATTTCCATTTTGTTACAAACTATCTTGAATATTTCCTTATGGTTACTGTTCGCCTTACCTGTTCCTTTGTCGTACTCGTAACCGTCTTCAACCATTAATTGCTTAATCCAACATAGGTGACCATCAACCGATTTATGCCTATGACGTTTATCTTCAAGCTGAAACACTGACATATCTTCGGAGTAGTATGTTGACACTTGGTGGTCATCAAAGATGTCAAGACAACTGTTTCTATCAGGGTCATGCCATAACAGTAAACTATTTGTTTCCTTGAACATCTGTTTCTCCTTTCTCTATTTGTTTGACTATGTTGTGAAGACTCTTTAGGTCTTCAATTAGGTCTAACCTACGTTGTTCCATGAACATACGAATAACATCAGTCATCTTTATCACCTGCCTTTCAGCCAACGTCTTTGGGGTTAAAAATACAATTTATAGTTAGATTGTATTTTGATTAAACAGCACTTTCTATTATTTCATCAAACTCGTAGTATTTACATATAGGTATGAAACCGTCATATATCTCACAATAGTTGTCTTTAGCTTCTTGTGTGCCAAGAGCTAAGTATTTGCAGTAACAACATTGACTGAATGGTTGCTTGTATAACATTTTATACCTCACTTTCTTTATCAAGATTTTCACAATAATTAGATTGTTTATCATAGCAAGTTTCACACATACCAGAGATTGCATATTCGTTGTTACCTTCAAGTGTGAAAATATTAGTTCCTATGATGGCGTCTTTTTTACAATTAATGCAGATGTTAAGCGTATGAGCCATTGTTAAACTCATGCCAAATGTTTTACGAGCAAAGTCATCCATTGATGCTTTAAAGCTGAATTTGTTTAGCATATTATCTCCTTTAATGTAGGTTAGTTGTGTATCTCGTAATCAAGTTCATATATTAGTGCGTCAATCAGTACATCTAATGCCAAAGAACTGTCATGTTGTTGCATATTGATAAACCAATTAAATTGCCAATTCATCTATATCACCTCCTTTCTTAAAAAATATATAATATTAATAATCATCTCCTGAGTGTAGAGTATTATCAGTGTGTTCTCACTATAAAGCTCATGTAAAACATCGATGTCGTTCCAATAAGTCAGGTGTTGAGCTATGAAGGAGTTGGAAATGAACGGTAGTGAATGACAGCGCTAATAAATTCATAGCGATAGATGAGCAGGATGTTTGGTTTGTGGATGAAGAGATATTATTATTATTATCGAAGTTGAAAGAACTATTCACTCCTATATGTACACTAAATACTTTAGTATGTGTGTACATTAGATGAAGTGGATGAAGATTGTTCCATTAACTTCTGGTATCTATTAGGAGAGTGAGTGCCTGTGATTGTTGCGGATGTTTGGTAAAACCTATGTTCTTGCTTGTCCGTGCCTAATACTATGCTGTTATTTAATATGCCCGTAGTTAAGCGTAAAGTACGCATTCGAAACTTGAATAGCTCACACTATGCATTTGCTCTTGACCTTAGACGTGTGATGTGCGTGAGATGATAGAGGGGAGGGATTAGATTTTTGGGTGCAACATTGTGTTTCAATAAGGTGTATGATTTTGTATACACTGTATGATAATTCATACACTAAATGGTTGGTGTCTCAACAAAAGGAAGCTCTTGACTCTCTGCGTATTTACGTACTCACGAGGGAACGTAAGCTCTTGATTTACTGTACGAAGAAGGGAGGGGTACGGGGGAGGAGGATTCTGTACTATATAAAACAACACACCCTCAGGATAGTAAAAACAAAAAGACCCACTTTAACTAATTGATTCTAATAACATAACTTTAATTTGTAAGCATATACAGCGCCACCTCCAGACACTAAAAACAAAAAGCATCTTTTCTTCAGCATTTTCAACACCTTGAGTATCTTGTCAATATAACACATAATTATGGTATAATGTAAACTAATGTAACAAACCCGCAACATTTCTGCAACATTCCGCAACATTTGTAACATCTGCAACAAGCGTTGTTAAAAAAGGAGTTAGAACGAAAAGAACCTAATTATCATATAATTATAGGTGCGCTTAAAATGCGTTTAAGAAGCATTTTAAGGTAGCTAATAGTATATATATACTACTATACTGTTTAGTAGTTATAAGCTATACACAATCGTTCTAAGGAAAAGCAAAAAAATGCTTGACATTTATTATGCCACGTGGTATACTGTGCGCATAAATTGGAAAGGAGGTGAAATAAATACCACAGGCTAAGAAAGGAAAGATAACAAAGATAGGCAGGAATCTAAAGAAACCCTCCTGCCAGAGATACACCATCTCCGAGAGATGGAAAGTCAACAAGAAGAGGAGAGAATGGCAAATAGCTTCAGAGTTGCCGAAATATAAAGGTATGACAAAATCGGAATATTTTAATAACTCTTTTACACAGGAGAACTAATATGGAAGTTAAGTATTGGAGGAGCTACGAGAAGAACACGCTTAAAGGATTTTTTTCAACTCAATTCGACAATGGTCTCATTGTCAAAGATATGACCTACCACATCAAGGGAGACAACAAATGGGTTGGCTTCCCGTCTAAATCCTACGAACAAGACAAAGAAACCAAATGGACTAATATCTGTTACTTTCCAGATAAGACCAGAGGTAACAGTTTCCAAGACGCTATAATCCCACTTGTTGAAAAGGCTATGAGTGAATAAAGTAATAGCCTTGCTATTCTTTTTGTCTATGTCCTGTAATGCGTATGCTCAAGAATTTATTCGAGAGCATACGTACAGGGCATCAGATGATGACTCTAAGAATGATTCAAGAAGCGCTGCATTAAAGCAAATGCAGATTGGTTTATTGTCAGAGATAGGAGTGTATATAGAATCAGAAATGCTGATGAAGTTTATGAGGAGGTTAAAACGAGATGAAAGTAGGGAGAATAATAAGGATATTCAGATTGTTTGACGAGACAGGGCTTAGAAAATTAGCAAAAGAAATTGGAATTTCAAGCGCAACATTGAGCCGCGTAGAGAATGGTAAATCTGTAGATGGTAAAACAATGATCAAGTTAATTAAATGGTTATTTTAAATGACTAACCGCCTAAATAATACCAGTGAACTCAACAATGTTAATTTTAGCGGCATTATTTCTTACGATAACTATTCCTGTTCATATTTCATGGCATAGGGATTTAGAGAGGTGGCAGGAGGAAAGGGATAGGGAGAGATTATGAAACTTAGTGAAATGAGTGGTGATGATTTAATAAAACTAAGAGAAAAATGTGTAAATAAGATAAATACTAACAAAGATAAAAGAATTGAAGAGCTTGAAGAATTATTAGAGGCTGCAGACCTTCGTAATGCTGAAATGGTGGTTGATTTAGAAAAACTTGAGAAGGCTCTTAGGGAGATTTATAAACAATCAAATGGACACATGAAAAATAAAATGGCAGTTTTTCAAAATACTAAATTTTATAATGAACTTACTGAAACGACAATAAAATCCATCAAAGAACAATGCGAATCAGCTATACCAAGTTTAAAGGAGGAAATAAAGTGAATAAAGTTTATATGCTTGTAATTCCTGAAAAATTGCATTATAAGTTAAAGATGATTGCGGCAGGGGAAAAGACAACTATGAGAGATTTAATTACAAGGTCGATAGAAAAGTTTGTAGGAGGCAAAGTTAATGGGAACAGGTGACTATAATCTGTTTAGCACAGGGAATAAAGTTTTAAAGAATAGGGAGGGTTATGATAGAACTTTTGGAGAACGTACTTCCATACTTTGCATTAACTGTGGCGTTAGTGGTGCTGACCGTTTTCATTACCATAGTGGCAACTATTACTGCACGCATTGTGCAAGACGTATTGGAATCCAAATAGAGGAGCGCCATGTACCTTAAAACATTAGTAATTTTATTCGGTCTTTTATTAGTACCAGTTGAGCATCCTCCTCCAGAGGAGATACTGACTCAAAGTCAGATAGCAAAACAATGCTTACATTTAAGAGAGGCATATCAGATAGGTAGAGAACAATATATAGATTTCCTTATTGTTAGAAAGCAGGGAGAACCAGACAGGTATAGACTATATGACCAGAAAGCTCTTAATAAGTTTCTGTCTACTGTCATGGCAACACATGACTATGTTCAATGCCTTGAAGGTGGTATTATTCAATTTGAAGTAAGAAGAAAGGATGCTATTTAATGCTGACAAGAAATAGTTTTATTAAGAGTTGTATGGTAGCGGTAGCTGCTATGTTCCTGCCTAAGATTCAAATTAAAAATGTTAGCGACAGAGCGAAAACTAACTGCGACTTAACTCACGGTAGAGTTGGATTTGCTGAAGAAATACTTAATGCTCCATTAAGAAAACCAGACTATATGCCTTTACGCTTTAGACAATATGAACAGATTAAAGAAGCATTTGGTCAACCAAGTGAAGCAACAATGGATGCTTTTAAAAAGATAAATGAAAGATGGAATAAAATAGTAGACGCTGAAAGAAAAGGTAAATAATGGGTGACTTAACAAAACATTTCTCAGCACATGAGTTTGCTTGCCGTTGCGGATGTGGTAAGAAAGTGATTGACTCACAGTTCCTACAGCTCTTGGAAGATTCAAGAGAAGGAACTTTTGTGCCTTTTGTCATCACTTCAGGAGTACGGTGTATGTCACACAATAAGGCTGTTGGTGGAAAGGAACACTCAGCACACATCTCAGGCAAGGCTGTTGACATAGAGTGTAAGGATAGCATGAGAAGGTTTAATCTGTTAAGAGCCTTGATAAGAGACTTTGACCGTATTGGAATTGCAAAAGATTTTATCCATGTGGATAATGATATAACAAAACCAAAAGAAGTTACTTGGCTTTACTAATGGCACATCAAAATAGAAAAGGGAGGAGACGACTTGGAAGTAAAAAAAGAAGAGAAATGCGAATCAGACGCAGAAAAAAGAAGTAGGTTGACTACTGAACAAATCAAGGCAGATGCGGAAAAAGATTATAGCATAAGAAACGAAACTAAAGAACAGCATGATGAACGGTTAGGATTAAAGACAGGTGATGTTTCTATTGATATACATTGTATAGCCTTTATTGTAAAAGTTATCAGGATGTATCACGAACAATGGTTACATTCTGTTCATGGGATTGCTGTATTGCCACCAGCGCAAACTAAAGCCTGTGTTGTCTCAGAGCAAAGAGTAATGGATATGCTTGTGAAGTTCTTTGAAGAAAACAAAGGTAAGCCTTTCTCTGACTTTACAGTTAAGACTCCGAAAAAAGAAGGAACTTGTGATAACATGGTGGTACAATGAACATTAAGTATTGGGGGTTGGTAGTATGTCTGATAATTCTATTTATTATTGGTTTAAAAAATTCTTTCCTGAAAAAACGGATAGCTCATCTTCTGGCAAAGGAGGAGAAGGAAGAGACAAGGAAAAAGAAGGAAGTGTTGACGGTAGCACTAAGCCCAATAAAAGAAGAAATAAAAAAGTCAAAACAGGAAAAGCACATAACAAAAAAAGAATATCGTCTGTTGCAACTTCAAGAAGAAGAAATAAAAGAAAGACTAAAGGAAGCAAGCGAGTTGTACGCAGAAGCGGTAAAAGAGGAAACTAAATTAGCAGGGAGTATAGCTTATGCAAAATCGAGAAAATAAAGATTTTTGGTTTAATATTTTTTGGTCGTTCATTATTGTAACGATAATTATTTGTGTACTAAAAACATCAGTATTCGCAGAAGAAAAAGAATATCCGAAGATGATGGAAAACGGGAATGTAGAAATGGATGCAAAGTCATTTAATAAGTTTATGAACGACCTACAGGCTTATGACCAGTTAAGAAAAGTAGATGCTGAAAAGAATATCTACATAGATAACTTAAAGGGTCAGGCAAACAAACTTCACAAGATGAACCAGAATAACGAAGAGATTATTAGGAATAACGAGAAGATAGTTAAGCGCCAAGAGAAGTTTATAGAGCTTCAACACAAAGACATAAACAGATTAATTGAAGAGAAAGAAAAAGTAGGTGAAGGTGGAATAGTGGATGATGTAAAGAAACAAGCTGCTATTCCTATGTTCATCTGGATATTATTGAGCTTGATATAGGAGGAACTATGTTTAAGAAAAAAAAGAAAAAGAAGAACACTAAGAAGTCAGGAAGCGGAGGACAGTATGGCTCATAATACTAAATCTAAAAAGCTACAATACAACCTTACGGAACACTTCAAGAAACATTCTCAGTCACACAACAGAGTAATGCGTAGAGAAATAGTTAAAGGCAAATCTGCTGATGATGCTCATATAGAGGCAAGGAAAAAAGTTAAAGAATGAATCCAGACACTATTGACGTAGATGTATTAGATTCAAAAGAAAGAGAACAGCTTGAGCAACAACTAACTCAGTATATGCATGAGTTAGATGCTGAAGAAGATTTTATAAAAGAAGAAAACAAATATGAGCATTTTGTACCTTCTGATGGTACAGTGACTCCAGCAGGGTTAGCTTTGCTACAGAAGTATCTCCAACCAGAAGACATACCTCAATCATTTGATTCACAGATAGATGCTGTTAAAGCTCTTGAGAACTACAACATACTTGGTGTCCTTGGTGCTACACAATCTGGTAAAACTAACTGTTGTGCTATTATCGGATATTGCTTAGCTACAGGCGACCCTCCTCCATCCATGAAAGATATCTTCCCGAAGAAACTATTGCCAACTAAATTTCCAGTTAAAGGCAGAGTGGTTGGCGTAGATAACCAGCAACTCCATGCAGCTGTTATCAGCGAATGGAAAAAGTTTGCTCCAAAAAAGTATTTAAAGAACGGTAAATGGGAAGACAGTTTTAATGCTGAAAAAAAGATACTTAGGCTTTACAGATATAACAAACTTCTTATAGCTGAAATTCAGTTTAATACTAATGAACAAAACGTAGACTCATTTCAAGGGATACAGTTACACTTTGTTATTTATGATGAAGAACCTAAAGAAAAGATTAGGAAGGAAAACCTTGCTCGTTTTACAACTTCCGATAGAGTTATAGAGATATTCGGATTTACTCCTACACATGGTATCTCATGGAGTAGCGAGATATTCTTTAATGAACAGACAAGTAAAAACGTAAAGATGATTAAATTAGCTTCTATAACAAACAAGAAAGCTAATCTTAAAACATTAGATGAAATATGTTCTCAAGAGACAGATTATAATAAACTCAAAATGCGTTTACTTGGAGACTTTGTTTCTCTTTCTGGATTTGTTTATTCTAATTTATTCAGTGAAAAGGTTCACGTAATTAAACCATTTGAAATTAATCAGGAAGACTTTATAGTATACAGAGGGCTTGACCCTCATATGACTAAGCCTACTGTAGCTGTAGAAGTAGCTGTAGATAGGGAGGGTTTTAAATATGTTGTGGGAACGTACAAAAGTAATCATGGAGACGACACAGAAATCATTAAAGCAGAATTGGCTAAAAGAGCTATGGAAAGAAATTACAGACTTGGGTGGACAAATTGTGACAAGTCTGCTGATAGCACTATACGTATTATTGGTGATTATAATGCTTATGTATTACTTGGTCGTGGTAAAAACGCTATACCCGCTTTGTTCAAAAGTGAAAAGTTTGTTGGGAGTAAAATAGCAGGAGTAGATTTAATAAGACAGAATCTTAAAGTTGATGATAGAATTAACTTGCCAAGACTTGTTTTTTTTGATATACCAGAGAATAAAGAAATTATCCATTCTATGAAGACTTTAGAACGAGATACATTTGCTAACGAGGACACTAAAGTTAAAGACGATATAAAAGAAGGTAGACATGATGCTCATGCAGCATTACGTTATGCACATCAGAGAGTAATGAATTGGATGCCTTTAAACCAAATAATACCAGAACCAGACGAGATTAGTGATAACATAGGATATTAGGAGGACACCATGCCAATAGACGACTTCATAGTGACAGCTAAACGGTGGAAACATGAAGCACAGGAATTAAGGAGAGAATATGACGACCAATGGAGCAAAAACATTAGAAATATTAGAGGAGTGTTTGACGCAGGAGAAGTTAGCAAATCAAAAGTCAGAGGGAGGTCAAAGTTATTCTATAGGAAAATTTGGGCTATCTCTTGGAGGATTCTCGCTTCATTCTACCAGATATTCCTCAGAGACCCTGATAACTTTAAAATTGTCGGGAGGGATGCAGACAAAGACAATGTACGTTCCAAGATTCTCCACTTCATAGTGAAATGGCGTTATGACATGATGATGCGTGTTGACAGTTTGTTTATTCAATTCATGTGGGCTTTTCAAGATATTATAAATCTTGGATTTTGTGTTGGTAAATTCAGATGGGTGTTGAACGAACATGAAGATAAGCCAGAGTTTATTCTCTATCCACCCGAACAGGTTTACCACGATATGACCACAGCTATCAAAGAGAAGAAGAAATATATTATGTTTGAGAACTGGTCAACTAAGGATGAACTCATGCAATTAGGTTATGAAGAATCTCTTATAGATGACCTTGAACCAATGACTCCTGAAACAAACTTAGTAAGGCAGACAAGGTTTCAGAATGAGAAAGACCCGTTACAGAATCCACAGGAGAACGAGTATCCTCAAGCTGGAAAGTTTACAGGAGCAGATAAGAACGAAATAGTAAAACCAGAGGATAGATATGTGTGGTATGAAGTATTCTATAAAGAAGATGGCAAATGCTTCTTTGCTTCGTATTCAAATGAAAAGATAATGCGAGAACCAGAGGAATCTGTGTATGGGAGGCGTTATCCAGTAGTGTTAGGTCAATGTCTCACTTTAGCGCACAAGGCTATGGGAGAAGGGTTTCCCGAACCACTTGAAGGTGTTCAGGAATCTATGAACGCTCATCTCAACCAGAGGAAGGATAATGTCTCCCTTGCATTAAACGGAAGAACTATTGTCTCAAGGTTTGCTAATGTAGACTTACAATCTTTAACACGGTCAAGGGCTGGTGGAGTTACGTTAGCAGATGATGTAGCAGGAGTAGTTGACAGACCTTTTAATAATGTTACACAAACAGCATATGCTGAAGCTGCTGCTGATGATGTTATGATGCAGGAAATGTCAGGGGTAACACCCTCAAAGGAAGGTAGAGGAGAGGAAACTAAAGCCACAGTGGCGCAGATAAACTTAGCAGAGTCCAATGCGAAGATAGATTTATTTGCAGCTATGGTAAAAGAGACGTTTCTTATGGACTTCTTCTCTACTTTAGCGAATCTTATTCAACAGTTTGAGACTAACGAAACAATACTAAGAGTTGCTAATGAAAACTTTAGAGACGTAAATCCAACAGGAATAGATATGTTTGATTTAGGGAATGAAGTTGACTTAGAACTTAATGTTGGGTTAGGTGCTGTTGGAAGACAAATGGAAATACAGCAAGCCATGTTAGCTATGGATAGAGCCAATATGTCTAATCAAGCTATGGCTGGTTTATTACAGTCTGGTGCTGTACCTCAACAGGATGTACGTATGATAGATACAACTAAGTTTATGGAAGAGATATTGCCTAAACTTGGATTTAAAGATGTACAGAACTTTTTCTTTGCCGTAGCACCGCCTCCTCCTCAACAAGAGGCAGGTGGACTTAATCCTGCCCTTGCTGGTGCAGGTCAACCAAATATAGGATTAGAGGGTGGAAGACAAGCAGGGCAACTCCAATAAATCACCAGACCAAGAGTTCTTACAACGAAGGGCTGGTAGAATAGAAGACCTTGATAGGCTTCAACACATGGGAGAGTTTAAGTCTCTCAAGTGGTATTTTGAAATGGTAGCTGAAAAAGCCATCATGGAATTAGTTACAGTTAAAAACTTAACTATGAAACAAGAAGAAAGGTTAAAAGCAAAGATAGAAATATGCAAGTTTGAATTTGCAAACATAGGTTCATGGTTAAAGAATGAAGATGACGCAGCAAGAGAAATGTTTGAAGATTTAGAAGAAATTAAAAATTTAACTTGACAATATGTATACAGTCGGTAGAATAACTTTTAATCGGTATCCTGAACCGTTATCAGGAACATCAAGCGAAACACTTGAAAAACTATTGGAGGTTTTATGCCCAAAAAGAAAGAAGCAGCGCCAACGGAAGTCTCTTCCGAAAAAGAGGCAGAAGTAGTAGAAGAAGCAAAAACGGAGACTCCTGACGTAAGTGGAGATACGGACAATTTATCTGAAAGAGAAAAGATGTATGCTCGACACGCAGAAACAGAACGTGCAGAGACTACAGAAGAGTCTAAGGAGGATGAAAAGTCTGAAGAAGTAAAAGAAGAAGATAAACCAAAAACAGAGGAGTTTAAAAAGGAAGAAGAAGCTCCTAAAGAAACTAAACAAGAAGAGAAGACTGTACCTCTCCCTGCTTTGCATGAAGAAAGAAGCAAACGTAAAGAGGCTCAAGCGAAAGTTATTGATTTAGAGTCACGGCTTAAAGAAGCATTAGAAGCCAAGAAAGAAAAAAGTGATTCTAATGATGAGGAGTATATAGAAGATTATGATGTTGCCCTAAAGAAAGAAAGACAACGTGGTGATGCACTTGAGGCAAGATTAAAAGTGATTGAAGATGGAAACGCTCAATCAACTGCTGAGAAAAATCAAGCAGTAGTTAATCAAAAAGCTAAGAAAGTCCATGACGAATTAAAAGACGAAGGATTTGATGGGTTTGAAGCATTTACACCACAGGTTAAGCAACATATCTATGACCTTATACTACAGCAACCAGATGCACAGGAATATTTAGACGGGAAGAAAGTTCTTGATGTAGATAATCCTGAGGGTTGGAAAAATATTTATAAGGAACATATATACCCAAAGATACGACAGGTATTCGATACCAAAGATAAGAAAGACCTTTTGAAAGAAAGGAATGAGCGAAAGCTCAAAGCTGGCTTGTCTGGTAACTCTGGTGGAAAACCAAAGATGCCTGAAGTAAAAGATGTGAATAGTTTGAGTCAAAAAGAAATGAACGACCAGTATATGCAAATGCGAAGAAAGCAGGGAGCTGCAACGGTCTAATCTTCCGATAAAGGGAGGAATTAGACAATGGCTAACGAGATGTTATGGACAAATCACTCAGGTGTTTTGACCAACAACAAATTGAATCAGTTCTTTCAGCGTTCTGCACAACCGTTATTTAAGTTCAGGCAGTTTGTTGATGTAAAAGAATCATTTGGGAAACAGAGAGGTCAGTCAGTAAACTGGCTTAAAGTTGCAAACGTAGCTACTATTGGTGGGAACTTAACTGAAACCAATACTATGCACGAAACGACTCAGGCTTTAACATGGGGAACTCTTACGGTAAACGAAGTAGGAAACTCCATGCCTTTTACTTTTAAGGCAGAAGCGCTTTCTGAGTTTGACGTACAGGAAATTGTAAGAGGTGGATTACTTGATGACGCTGCAAAGGTACTTGATGGGAAAGTGGAAAGAAGGTATAACGAAACTAAGTTGCGCTTTGTCGGTACTTCTACTACTGCTCATACTCTTACTACTGATGGCACAGCTACAGTCACCAATACCTCTATACTTAATTCTCGCCATGTACGGAAGATGAGACTTGAGTTAGAGAAGAGAAACGTACCTGCATACGAGGGTGACTCTTATGTATGTATTGCTTCATTGGAAGCCATAGAATCTCTTGAAGGTGCTATGGAGTCCATAAATCAGTATACCGAAACTGGTGTTCATAAAATTTACAATGGTGAGGTTGGAAGACTTCACGGTGTAAGGTTTGTTAAAGACTTTTATGCCTCTCGGTTTACTGTAGATGCTGCTGCTCGAACAGCTACAGCAAAATCTTGGACTACAGGCAATTCACTTGATGCCTATATGTTTGGAAAAGGTGTCGTAAGAGAAGCCGTTGTTGTACCAGAGGAAGTTCGTATGAAAGTAGTTACTGATTACGGAAGGTCTAAAGGTATCGCATGGTATTTCTTAGGTGGATGGGCGCTTGAGTGGGATACTGAATCAGACTCACGAATAATCAAATGGGATTCTGGTGCTTAATAAACTTTTTTTAAGGAGATACAATGGCAACTTATGATGCAGCAGTTTATGGTGGAATAACAAGAAAGTGGTTCGGTCTTACCGTTAAACTCGGTGGAGATGCGGCTGCTGGATATACTTTTGGTACGACTGATGCTACAACTCAGTCGCAACTTGCAAGGTGGTATCCACGTGGGCCGATTAGACTTTTGAAAGCAGGGTCTTTTACAATGGCAACCTTAAATGGTTCTGGAGTCGATAAGATTGATTGTAGAGTGAAAACAAGAGGAGCATCTGCTTCTATAGCAGCTTCTTTTAATTGTTTTTCATCTGCACTTTTCTCTTTCGCTTCAGACATTACAATGGGTGTTGCTCAGTGTAAGGCTGGAGAGTATATCAGTATTACTACTGGTACTCCTGAGACCGATAAAGGAACAGCACAGAACACAAGTACCACAACTGGTACTGTAGCGTTCTTTGTTGATTACGTTCCTAAGCTCGATTCTAATTGGGATGTAAATACTTAGCTGGTTGACAGTCCAGTATAGGGGGGATGCGGCAGTGGTGTCATTACTAAGTTAATCTCCCCCCTCTTTTTTAAGGAGATTATTTGAAGGTAGTTATGGTAGCAAACCATTCTTGTGTGAGAGTTCACAAGATGGGGTTGCCTCTCATAGAGGGAGGTCAGCATAAGGTTCACTTAGTAGCTCACAGACACGCCTCATTTTCAGAAGCCTATTCAACATTCGGTCATTGGTTCGACTTAGGCAATTTAGCTTCGTTCATAAAACTCCATGCTCCAAATACAGATGTGTTTCATTGTCACAATGAACCATCATTCTTCGTCACATTAATAAAAGAGATGTGTGACGTTCCTGTAATATTAGATGTCCACGATTCTTTTCTCGCCAGAGTTACACCAGAAGAAAAAGACGAAAATCCTGAAGTTGTACGCATTAGCATAGAGGAAAGAAATAACTTTCAGCTTGCAGATGCCTTGGTATTCCCTTCTCGTTCATTTGCTGATTTAATAATAGATGAGTTCAAATTAACTCAACCTCATATTATTTTACCTTCTTATCTACCAAGAAGATTATATAGGTATAATGCTGCTGATTGGATGGGAGGATTAGTCTATGAAGGAAAGATACAGATGGATGTAACTTCTAAAGCCAGCTTTGGATTTAGATATTGTGACTATAAAGATTTTGCAAAGAAAGCAGATGAGATTGGCATTAAGTTTCATTTATATGCTGGCAGGAACAATGAAGATAAAGAATTTATGAAGGTCTATAATGATATATCATTTGTTCATCCTCCTTATGTCTATGATGAATTGCTAAAGAATATTGGTAGACATGATTGGGGTTTGGTTGGCAACCTTAACTATACAAGAGAATGGGAAGTTGCTATGCCAAACAAACTTTTTGACTATATAGCAGCAGGAGTTCCTATTGTCGCTATAAATGCAAAAGAGTGTGGCAAGTTAGTTAAAGAACATGGCATAGGAATAGAAGTCAATAGTCTTGAAGAGTTATTTGAAAGATGGGAAGAACATACTGAAATAAGAAAAGTGTTACTTAAAAAGCGCCAACAGTTTACTATGAATAATAATATACAACCATTAAAAGATTTATATATTTCAGTAAAGGAGGGTAATGGAACATAGAAATTTAGAAGAAGAAAAATATTGGGATGACCAAGTAGATGTTAGGATTAAAGTCAAGAATAAACAACTATCTTATAACGATAACTTTTTTAAACGTAGTGAGATATTAAGAAAATTATTAGCCTACCATTTTGACAAAGCTGATGTATTGGAAATAGGTTGTGCGTTACCTACTTTATATATAGCGCTCAAATCATGTGCTAATTTAAAAAGTTATAAAGGAACTGATGTTAGTGGAAAATATTGTGCAGCAGCAAAAGAGATTTGTGGAGTGGATGCAAGGAAAGCGAAAGCAAACTGTTTACCTTTTGAGAGCGATAGTTTTAACACTCTCTTCGCTTTTGACGTACTTGAACACATACATCCTGATGAGAGGCATAGCTCTTATAAGGAGATTGATAGAGTTTTAAAAAAAGATGCGATAGTTTTTATAAATAATCCTTTGGCAGAAACTCAACATGACCTTAACTTTGACCATGAATTAGATGATGCAGATATTGTTGATTTCAGTATATCATTAGGAATGAGCATAGATGTAATTGAAAAATACACTATCCCCTTATTACAAGGAGATAAACCAATATCTTATCAATGGATAGTAATGAGTAGAGGTGAGATATGAAAGTCAAGATGGTATCTCCATTTAAAATGCAGTGGTCATCAGGGTATAAAAAAGTTTTTGAAGATAACGGATGGGATGTTATTCTTTCATCTACTCCGAACCATTATCCTTTTTCTGATTTAATAATATTTCATTGGTGTAATGAAGATACTGTTAAATTTATTAATGGCAATACTAAGAACTCACGTTATGTAGTTTTCGTAAGAAGATATGAATATTATACACAAGCCATAGAAGCCCTTAATTGGGATAAAGTAGATGCAGTGATTATGGTTAATGATTACCTTGCTAAAGGGTTTGAGGAACGCACAGGTGTTAAACCAACTGTTATTTATAATGGTGTGAATATAGAGGAATGGACATTTCAAGGAAAGACTCATGGTGAAAAGATAGCCGTTGTTGGTTATATAAACCAAAAGAAAAACCTACCACTTGCTATACAAATTATGCAAAACCTACCTACTAATTATTCATTACATCTGGCTGGTAGAATACAATGTGGTGCTACCGTTGATTACCTAAATAATATTTGTAAATCAATGAAACGTAGATTCTACTTTGAAGGTGAAATAGGAAACATGGACTTTTGGTTAAAAGATAAAAGTTATATTATGTCTACGGCAATAAGTGAAGGAAGCCCTAACAACGTAATAGAGGCTATGGCTAAAGGTATTAAACCTGTAGTCCATAATTGGGCTGGAGCAAGAGAACAGTTTGGAGAGTTTGTATTTGATACAGTAGATGAAGCAGTTGACATGATATTGCATTCTCCATACCATTCAGGGTTTTATAGGAATATAGTAATGCAGAAGTTTGGGTGGAATAATTACGAAAGAGTTTATGCACTTGCAACGGAGGGTTTATGAAAGAAAGATGGGGAATAATCGGATTAGGTTTTATAGCACAACGCCACATGGATGCTATTGAAGATATTGGTGACGAGCTTATCATGGCTTGTGATAACGACTTACGTAAGTTCAGTAAAATATCTGGTAATATTTTCTGTACTAATAACTGGATTACAATGATAAATGTTCCAGAGTTTAAGTTAGTGGATAACGTGGCTATTTGTACGCCTAACCATTTACATCCTCCAATGATTGCTGAGTGTGAGAAACGTGGGAAGAGGGTTCTTTGTGAAAAACCATTGGCAATAGATAGCAAACATCTTGGCATAATGAACGGAACGAGAACCGTTTTACAGCTACGGTATAATCCTGAAATGATTGAGTTAAAGAAAAAAGTTACAGCAGGGCATAAGGTTAAATTACAACTGTTAATTAATCGTGGAGATTTTTATTGGAAATGCTGGAAAGGAGACAAGAAAAAGTCTGGTGGTCTTTTGTTTAATATTGGTATCCATTATTTTGATTTACTTCAATGGTTATTTGGTGATGTATCATGTCCTCACCATATCTATGCAGATAGCGATACACACAGTATAGGTAATGTTGGTTTACAGAAAGCATTTGTTACTTGGGAAATATTCTTAAAGCAACCAATGGATACACAAATAAGAACTTTAGTTGTAGATGGTAAAGTATATAATCTTGCTAAACGGTTTGAGAATTTACATTTAAAAGTATATGAAGATTTCAAAGATGGTAAAGGAATCACTAAACATGAAGCTGCAAAGTCAATTAAATTAGTAGAGAGACTAACTGGTGGGGTTGGCAGTACGACACCTTGAATGAGCTACAGTTCCAACCTCACGCATTAAATATGAAACTCATAATAGTTAATTCACATGAACGTAGTGGAACTCATTTTTTAATGAACTCGTTAGCGTTAAACTTTGGGTATGTCAGTTCTCCTTATGTTAATTTTGACTATCCAGATATGACTCCTTATGCTCCAGAGAATATCTTACGTTTATTGCAGCGATTACATAAACCACATTTCATAGTTAAGTCTCATTATGATGCTAACTTCTTTAGAAGTATAATGGGAGAAATACAAAAGTTTGCTCATGTATTTTATATCTATAGAGAAGAAGATGGTGTATTTAAAAGTTGCCTTAAACATTGGAATGACATACAATGGCAAGAAGCACCAAAGTGTGAGAACATTGAGGAATTAAAAGTAGCTCCTCCTTCTGGTGGTGTGTTACGGTATCAGATGAAACAGCATCCTTCTATGTTGGCAAGATGGCAACATCACAAAGCATCTTGGATGTATAGCATGGCAGGTTTTAATATTATATATGTAAGATATGAAGACTTGGAAAATAGGTTTGACAAAACAATACGCATTATATCTAAAAGAATAGATACTCCCATAGTGGGAGGGATAGCAAGAAAACCAGACAGAAAGAACACAGTACAAAATGGACAATTCCAAGAAAAAGAAATCAAATGAACTTACCAGAGAAACATTGGAAAGAACAATGGCAGTTCTTGAAGCCAATGGAAGGGAAAACAGCTTGTGTAGTCAGATACGGGGCTTTCGGAGATGTAATTATGCTTACGGGTTTATTGAGTCACTTAAAGCAGTTGGGTTACCATGTGACGATGAATATGACTCCGAGAGCGCAGAGTGTTCTGAGGCACAACCCGAACATTGATGAATATTTAATACAGGAAGATGATGAGATACCTAATGAAGAGCTTGGGGAGTATTGGGAGAATCTGGCTAAAGGTTACGACAAGTTCATTAATCTATCTGGTTCAGTTGAAGGTGGCTTACTCAAGATTGAGGGCAAGCCTTCCTTTAATTGGGATAAGGAAGTAAGACATGAGAAGTGTAATAGAAACTACTATGACGAGCAATTCAAGGTTGCAGGATACCCTGAGATTACGGGCAAAAACGGGGAACTCTTTTTCACAAACCTTGAAGAAAGTCTCGCAAAAGCATACCGTAGGAAGTTACGAGGTAAGTTTGTCGTCATGTGGTCACTCGCTGGCAGTTCGTTCCATAAAAATTACCCATACACACAAATAGTTTGTGATTGGCTTTTAAAGGATTATAATGATATAGTTTTCGTATTGGTTGGTGATACAATAAGTGTTATGCTTGAATGGGAACATCCAAGAGTTAAGTGTAGGTCAGATAAGTGGTCTATACGTCAAGCCATGCTAATGACTAAATATGTTGACTTGGTTGTTGGCGCAGAGACAGGGATACTCAATGCAGCAGGGTGCTATGACACGCATAAAATTGTCTTGCTATCTCACTCGACAGAAGAGAATCTGTCGAAATACTGGAAGAACTGTACCAGTTTACACGCACCCGAAGATGTTGTGCCATGTTATCCTTGTCATCAACTGCATTATTCTCTTGAGTCTTGCCCTTTACATGAGAAGCTAAGAACTCCATTATGTATGACAGAACTGAAGTTTAAAACAGTACATGACGAAATAGAAAGACATTACGAGGAATGGAAAAATGAGTAGAGATGCTGTAATATGGTTTTATGATGAAACTCGCAAAAATACCAAAACCGATATATAATAACTAAGGGTACAGTATAATATACCAATAGGTAGAAACTGTTATATCTATGAAACATTAGGTTTTTGGCATATTTGCCGTTAATAAAACTATGAGCAGAAAAATACACTTTAATCTTCATGCAAAATTACCCGTCTTGATTAAAAAAGATGATGGGTGGTATGTGGCTTCTTGCCCTATTCTTGATGTTGTTACTCAAGGCAAAACAGAAAAATCGGCTATGAAAAATATTAAAGAAGCATTAAGCCTATTTTTTATTTCATGTCTTGAGCGCGGCACATTAGACCAAGTATTGAAAAATTGTGGAGCTAAAGCAGATATATTTTTAACAGCGTCAGTTGATACAGGAACAGCTATTGTTTCTGGTGGGTTTACTTTATTATTAGTAGATGATTAATGGAACATAAATGTGTTAGGAGTGGTCTTTGTTGTAAGAACCCTTCTGTTGAAGTTTGTATGACAGAAGATGATGCAAGGTTTTATAGCTTTTTTGGAGCAGGGGTCAAGAAAGTCGGGAAAGATTATAAAGTCAAGTTTAAATTAAAAGGTACTTGCAAATTCTACAAAGATGGGTGTAAGATATACGATAATAGACCACAGATATGCAGAGACTATCCTGTAGGAGATGTATGCTATGGCACACATAGAATCGAAGGGGAATAACGAAGTAAGGGTTGGTGATGACGGTAGCAGGACTCCTTTGGGAATGATGTCTGTGCAGACAGAAGAGATAGTAAAGCGACAGCAGGACAAGCCTCACAATGTAGGTGTATTCAATGACGGAGCAAAAGGTGAAGATGGTGGCTTGGAGGGTATGCCAACTTCTGATGAAGATAGGTTTGATGAATCAGATTTTAACTTGTCTTTACGTTATCCCCATGCTATAAGAAAGATGTGGGGAGATGAGATAGCCATAGAAGTTATGGAAGCTATGCTATTGAATAAACCTTTTGAATTGCTAAAACTTAAATTACTACAGAAAGGAGAACAAGATGCCAGATAGAATAGCTATAGGACTCAATATTATTCCTAATCCACACCCTTCGGATGAACATCACAGGAAGATGGGGAACAAAAAGAGGATGGCAAAAGCAGAATCAACAGATAGGATGAGGCAAAGCAGAAAGAGACACGAAGACAAGAACTCCAGAATGGGGTCTGGTAATCACGGAATTGATAACTAATGTATCATTTCCAAATACAAGAATACCGTAAAGGTAAAAAAGGAGGAACAAGTATGGGGTATTGGGTCGGGATGACTAAGGCAAATGGTAGTGAAGCTAATTTCTATGTAGAAGATGACAATGGAATTAAAAGATTCTACAATGGTAAAGATAAAAAGCATGAGTATAGAAATGAAGAACCATACGACCTAATCAAAGACCATACTAAAAAAGATATTAGAACTGGAGATACAGCAATCAAACCTGAACAATTACCGCAACCAGTTATAACCGTTAAACCAGAGATAAAAAAAGAAAATGCTGAAAGATTTAAAGAACTCAAAACACCAGCAGGAGAAAAAGCAAAAGAACTTCTTTCTAATAAAGGTTTAAACCATGCTTCGTTTATTAGAGCAATAGGGATGGTAGTTACACCTAAATCAAGAAGAACTACAAAAGACCAGTATTATGCTATACTAAATGAATTAAAAGAAAACGACTTAGTGAAACAAGATGGACATAATTTGTTTTACAAATAAGTAATTATATGATATACGTAGTTAGTTTAGACATCAGGAGACGACATCATGGCTGCTCCAACCGCACCAACATTAACTATAATTACGACAGAGGGTATCAAGAAAGCAGGGTATGCTAATGTCCTTGCCTCACTCCTTACTCGTTCTCAAGACGAGTGGATGGAAGAAATTAAAAATGATATATGGACTTTAGCTAAAAAGATAAAGTCTTTATATACCACTTCTTTTGCCGTTACCACAAACGGTGTAGAAAAATATTCCTACCCAACAGATTACTCATCTGAATTAGCTTTAGTATTAATGACAGGTAACACTACTGGTACGGCTCAAGCTGGTTCTACAACTACAATCACACTTGCCTCTGGTAATACCGCTACTGACCTTATAGGAAAAGAAATAATGATTCTGTCTGGTACTGGTAGCGCCCAGATAAACCAGATAACTCTTTATAATTCGACAACCAAAGTTGCTACAGTGAATGATACTTGGACAGCTCCAAGCACGGACTCTGTCTATATGATTGTAGATAAATATATTGACTTAGAACAAACACCTGTATGGATGCACGACTCAGGCAGGACATCTCCTGAACGTGGTGAACCTACTCATTTCTTTCCTATAGGAGATGAAGACAATGGAGAGTTCATACTATTTCCTACTCCCTTCCGTTCCTCCTCTGACACTAATGGTTACGGTCTTAGGCATAAGTATTATGCTGACCTTACTCGTATTGATTTGGCTTCTACGTTAATGACTACTGTTTACAGAAGATGGAGAAGTTTATTTATTCAGGGTGTAAAGGCAAAATGCTTAGAAGATTTAGATGATAACAGGGCAGCGCAAGAGCAACAGAAATATGCTGCTGATATAAGAGCCATGATTGTACGTGAAGCATATGGTATGGATTTAAGTAACCTTAATATTTCTGTGGAGAGATAATGGGATACATAGGTGAATCAGTAGAAATTGATTTAAATGTTGGTGGGTTTAATAACAACCCTAATTTTGATTCTCTTCCTCCAAGTGCTATGCGTGACGGTTCTATTAATATTACGTTACAAGATGGTGGAAGGAGAAAACGTGGAGGTACTGCTCATGTCAATTCTTCTGCTGTGTCTGGTACTCCACAGTTAATGCGGTTATATGACTACATTTTAACTACTGGCACTCAATTCCTTATGATGGCTGGCAATGATGGGAAACTATACAAGAATTTCACGGATACAATCAAGACAGGATTATCAACAACTAATTATTGGGATATTTCTGCTATGAATGATTTGCTTATATTCACAGATGGAGCAAGCACTCTGCAAACATGGGATGGTGCTGCTGGTAGTTCATCTGATGTCTCTACGTTAGCTCCTGATTGGGCAGCAGATTCATTATTTCCACAACAATTAGTTTTGCATGGTAGAGGATTGTCTCAAAGAATGTGGACTTGGACAACTAACAACAAGATATTTGGCAGCGCTATATTTGACGCTGATGATTGGGGTGCTACTAATGGGTTTATTTCTGACACAAGTCAAGTGTTTGCTACAAGAGAGGGTGGTAGTCTTACTGCTATGTACGAGTTTGGTGATTCTCTTTTCATTACTACTGCTCGTAACACTTACATCCTCCAAGATTCTAATTCTGATAAATCAACTTGGGGATTTACTTTAGCACAATTTAATGCTGGCGCTGCTCATTGGAGAGTGTTGGCAAGAACTCCTAATGATATGTTGGTAATGATGGATGATGGCGAGATTTATTCTTTAGTAACTGTCAATGCTAAAGGAGATTACAAAGCATCAAGTATAACTAAACCAGCATTTATAGATAGATGGATAAGAGATAATATTGATTTAACTCAGATAGCAAAGTTCCATATGAATTATGACCCTAAGATTAGGGCGGTTCTTGTCTTTATGGTTAAATCTGGTTCTACAGCAGTAGATGTTTGTTTACCTTATTTTATAGATAGACCCGTAGACCAAGCATGGGGAGCGCCATTCGAGAATGGAGATTCTGATTGTGGTTATGATGCTTCGGTCTCAACCTTAGTAAGGGTAGCAGTAGGAGATTATAGATTACGTACAGGCTCTAACTCAACAGGGTTTGTGTGGGATTTAAACCAAACAACTTATGGTGACAATAGTAATGCCTATACTGGAAGATTTACAATGCCTACTTCTGGTCTTGGTGATAATATAAAACTTAAAATGTTTAAAAGAATCGTTTTTACTGGTTTTACTTCTTCTGCTGATGATGACGAGACTTTAACATTAGCATGGAATACTGATGGCATTACTAAGGCTTCTCAGAGTGTAACCTTTATAGCTTTAGGATTAAAGGTTAATGACCCTGCTGCTATAGTTGACCAGTTTACAGTTGGTGGAAGCAACTATCACATGGAAGCTATATTATCTTTAGGTCAACCAGCAAGAAGGTTAGGTATAAGTGTTTCTAACAATACCGTTGGAGACGATTTTTATTTAACTTCATTACAGGTAGACGCTAAACCTCTTGGGAGGAGACCGACACCAAGTATAACATCACAGGCTCAATAGGAGGAGAGAATGGTAACTTATATAAGCAACACAGCAGCCAATACAACTTGGGTAGCCGATACCACAGTTGTAACTGCTGCCAGATTAAACACAGAGAATACCAATCTATATGCAAATGATGTTGCTATAGATACAGCTTTAGCATTGTCACATGATGCCACTGGTTATTTTAACCCGACAGTGGGTAGTGATGTTGCATCTGCCAATGCTTTAACATTAGGTACTGGAAATATATTTGATATCACAGGAACGACTGCTATTACGAGCATAGGAACTAAGGGTACTGGTTACATGATATGGCTTCAGTTTGATGATGCTCTTACTTTAACTCATCATGCTACAGATTTACAGTTACCAGACGCTACCAACATAACAACGGCTACTGGTGATGTAGCGTGTTTATATGAATATGCATCTGCTGATTGGAGATTGATTTCTTATAGTAGAGCAGATGCAGCTTCAGGAGTGTTATCAGTTGCTAATGGTGGTACAGGAGCATCCACATTAACAGACGGTGGACTACTGTTAGGTTCAGGAACGGGTGCTATTACTGCCCTTGCTGTATTAGCTGATAGTGAGATGATAGTAGGAGATGGTACTACCGACCCTGTAGCAGAAAGCGGTGCGACATTAAGAACAAGTATAGGTGTAGGTACTGGTGATTCTCCTCAGTTTACAGGGGTTGAATTAAGTGATGCATCAGCCAATACATTAACAGGTTCATCTGGTGATGCTTTAATAGAAGGAGTTATATTAAAAAAGGTAGGTTTAGAAACTATTTGGGTTCCTGCCTCTTCTATGACACCTGCTACCACAAATGGAGCTGCTGCTTTAACAACTACAGAATTAACTGCTGGTACTCCTGAATTAATCACACTTGCTTTTGATACAACTACAGCAGAGTTTGCATTGTTCACTGTTGCCTTTCCTAAAAGTTGGGATGAAGGAACTGTTACATTTGAAACTTACTGGTCTGCATCTGCTACCGATACTGGAACAGGTGGATTTACATTAGCAGGAGTTTCTATAGCAAGTGATGTTGATGTTGATACTGCATTTGGAACGGCTGTAGCAAATACAGCATTAGCTGCATCTGGTACTCAGGATGATTTAATGAAAAATGTTGTAAGTGGAAATGTAACTATAGCTTCTGCTGCTGTTGATACAACTACTTGGTTTAGAATAGCAAGAGATGTTGCCACTGATACTAATACAGGTGATTTAAGATTAATTGGGGTTAAAATATTCTTTACTACTGATGCCTCAAATGACACATAGGAGATAAATTATGGCTAAAGGTTTTAAAGTATTTGATACTGATATGCAAACAGATGTTATTCGTTTTCCTGATGGCGAGGAGATGCCTACAAACTGGAGTGTTGTTGCAGAGAATAAATTATACGGAGGCAAACTTGCTTGGAGACCAACTACTCTAATTAAACCAACATTTGATAATGAAATAGAAACAAGAACATTTACCTCAAGGGTTATTGCAGATGATGATGTTACCGTTACTTATACTGTTACTGATAAAGATTTAGCGACAGTAAAATCTACCAAGAAAAGTTTAGCGAAACAGACAGGTAAAGGTATTATTTTAGCAAAACATGGTGCCGAACAACAGCGTGATGCTTCTTTATCTTTGTTGACAGCAGGTGAAATAACAGCCATTAAAGATGATATAACTACAATTCGGAATTACTACAAAAATACATTTAAACCTGCTGTTAATGCTGCTACGACAGTACAAGAAGTAAAAGCAGTTGCTATTAACTTTCCCCCAATATAGGATATTATGTTTGGATATAGAAATTTAGGTTTTGGTGGTTATACAAGTAGGAGTCCTAATGATGGAGTGAGTTATAGAATAGATGGTGTAGGTGACCATTTGACAATGCCAGATTCTAATGATTGGGATTGGGCAAGTGATTTTTCTATAGATTGTTGGATATATCCAGATGCCAGTACAGCCACAGATGATGCTATTTTTAGTCATGCTGCTGACGGGGATAATAGATTCCATTGTATTTTTAAATCGAATGTTTCTACAAACTGGAATATTGGAGTAAGAGCAACGACTTCTGCTACAGGTCATTTTGAAAACAATACAACAGGTGAACCAGTTGCAGAGGGAGTATGGTCTCATATAGAAGTTACAAGAACTGGTACAACTATAAAGATTTTTGTTAATGGTGTGGAAGAAGTATCTGCTTCTATAACTGGAACGATTGGGAATATAGCTGCTTTGTTTGAAGTTGGTGAAGGTTCTAATTCAGGAGCATTTCCTTTGTCTGGTTACATAGATGAATTTAGAATTTCAGATACAGCAAGACATACCTCTGGTTTTACACCTGAGACTGAGCAATATGCTGATGATGGGAATACTCTTGCATTAATACATTGTGGTGAAGCTATTGTTTCAGGAACTACAGGAAGTGGAGCTACATTTGTTGAATCTTCATCAAACGGAAGAACCGTAACAGAGGTTGCTGGTGCTATAAGAGAATCAACGATTGTTAAATTTTAAATAAAGGAGGTATAAAATGGATAAAATATTTATGCAGTACCCTATGATATGGGCTATGTTAGGTGGAGTTATGGGAATGATGGCTCATATACTAAAGAAAAAAGTAAAGGGAGAAACAGCAGAGGCTATAGTAGATTACTTTACCGACAACATGAGATATACCATTACAGCTTTGATAGGCATGGTGGTTGCTGTGCTTATGGTTTATGACCCTAATATAGTATGGTATAAATCAATGCTGGTTGGTGCTATGGCTGGTATGACTTGTGACTCTGCTTTTAATAAAGGGAAAAAGTAATGGCTAATGAAAATGGTAGATTAGGTACACCAGTATTCTATAAGTTTATAGTTGGGGTTTTTACTATGCTGTTTGTTGGTGGTGTAGCAGGTATATGGAATACTAACTCAAGGCTTGTACGCATAGAAACAAAATTAGAGAATATTGAAAAGAATATGTTAGATAGATTTACTGGTAAAGAAGGTAAAGACTTAATTAAAAAGGTAGATAAAAATTCAAATAATACACAAATATTAGCTGAGAAACTTAATGACCATTTAATATGGGCAGCTCAACAAGAACAATGGATGAGTAAATGAAGAAAGAGAATTTGTATAAATTGATAGTAGTTATAGTTATGGGCATTATAGGTTATTATGTTAATGCTCAAGACAACATGGATAAGGCTCAGTGGGCAGCTATTGGTAAATTAAGAACATTACATGAGACACCAAGATGACTATGACTTGTAAGAAATGCGGTACTGTAGCCGAAATAACTGAAGAGAAAACATTTTGTCCTATGTGCGGCAGTAGGGAGATTCTTATACACGGATGAGAAGATTTGAATTTAACGACAGACATGAACTATCTGATATGCTTATAGCAGAAGGAATACCGCCTTTGGAACATAGCTTTGCAAAGGGCATTACTCATGTATTAGTGGAGGATGATACTATAAAAGGGTTCTTTACTTTTGACGGTAAGGTACACTCAGGGCATCCTTACCTTAGACATTTTTGTACTAAAAAGAAATACAGGACACCTAAACTTGCGAGAACATTAACTTCCGCTATGGTAGAGGCTGTACGAGCATTGGGAGCTAAAAAGTTTATTATTAATTGTCCTTTAGAGAAGAATTATCTTAAACGGGTTATAAAGTATTACTTTAAAACAAAACCTTACGGGAATAGAAGCAACCATGAATTTACATTAGTGGAGGTTTAAGATGGGTGGAGCGCCAAGTGTACCAGAAGCTACACAAGAAGAAAAAGACTTACAGAGAGCGCAGACAGAAGCGATAACGGTTCAAAATGCTTTGTTGATGGAGCAGCTTGAGGCTTCTAAACAAGCACGTGCTGATTTGCAAAGTATTGTTGCTACAACTGAAGCTGAAAAAGCCTCTATTCGTGCTTTACAGACTGACCAGATTTCACTTGCAAGAGAGAGTTTAGCATTACAACGTAGTCAAATAGAGAGAGCCGAGCTATTAGAACCTGCACAGTTTGCCCTGTTACAACAGCAAGTGGAGATAGCAGGAGCACAGTTTGATTTGCTTCAGTCACAGATAGAAAGAGAACCTACTGAGCTTGAACAGAAACAAGAAGATATAGCATTACTTCAGGCAGAGAGAGTTGAGAAAGCATTGAAGGGTGAATTACCAATCGGTCCTCAAACTTTACAGGCTGAAAAAGATGAGTTTATCAAACTAAAAGAACAGTTAGCAAGGGCTGGTATAGATGTACAGGGTGATGATTTAGCTTCAGCTACCTCAACATCTACTGCTGGTATTCAAGCTCTTGACAGTTTAAAGAAAAGATTTGATGCTATAAAATTTGCGGAACAGCAAGGTGCTATTACTCAAGGACAATCGTTATTGTTGCAAGGTGCTGGTGCTATAGCAGATATAGAACAACGTAGATTAGGTACAGCATTTGGACAGTCAGGAGCATTGTTGCCACAGCAACAGCAGTTTGGTTTGTTTGACCCGACAGCTAATAGGCTTAATCAGATAGGTGCTGCTTCTCAGTTAGGTTTTGGAACATCCTTTCAGGGATTTGGTCAGTTATCTAATAGCACAGCACAGGCTTTACAACCTTTTCAGTTCCAAAGAGGGTTACAATTTCAAGCTAATCAGATTGGTTCTCAAAATCAAGCTGCTTTATTTGGCGCTGGTATTGGTGCTGCTGGCAGCATACTTGGTGGTGGATTAGCAGGTCGTTAATAGGAGGAAACAATGGTACAAAATGCAATAACACAAGGAGTACAGTTAGGAACAAATAATGCTCTTAATTTCTTAGCTATAGGTAGGCAGAAAAAAGAAAGAGAAAGAAGGGAAGCATATGCTGATGTTGCGTTGTTTTCTGAAACAATTAAAAGTATAAAAAATCCAGTAGAGCAAAAGAAACAAATTGATGAATATACTAAAACAAATCCTATATTTGAAAATAAAGAATTTGCAGGTTTAAAATTAATATTAGATGATATGGCTGTTGCTGCTGATGATAGGGTAAAAGGTATAAATGAAAATACTCAATTAATGGGTAGTGTTGTTAATCTTATAGACCAAATAACGTCACTCCAAACTACGAGAGCAGGGAGTTTACCATCTGAAGGTTCTGCACAAAGTCGTGGAGAATTTGACCCAAGCATATTAGAAGTTAATGCAGATGATACATTAAAGGAAGTTCCAGAAGGTTCTTTTTTAGGTGCTGGATTAACGAGACCAGAAAAAACTTCTAAGTTAAATGCCTTAGAAAAAGAATTGTTAAATGTAGGAACAAAGTATGCTGCAAGCTCTGACAAATATAGTAAAGAAGGTTCTACACTTGTTATGGCTCAAATAAGAAAGGTTCTTAATAGGTCAACTGATGAAGATACTAAATTGTTTGCTCAGATTGAAGGAGAAGAAAGAGCAAAAGTATCAGCTCAAAATACTACAAACTCTATTGGGTTATTTCAAAATAACTATGATATGAGAATGAAGAAACTTGAAAAGATAACTGACCCTGCTGAACGTAGTAAAGTTCGTGACCAAATAGTGTTAGATGCTTTTAATCTTATACAAAGACAGCCAGATGAAGCAAGTAAGAAAAGAGTAAGAACTGCTGTACAAGCAAAGGATAAAGACATATTTGCTGACATAGAAGACTCAAGTGTAAAACTTGGCTTTATGAATAAGTTTAGAAATAAGAATACAGCTCTTAATACAGATAATATATCAAGAAAAGATATGCTTAAATTCTACACTGAAGAGATGTTTAATGTAATGGTAACTCCCATTGGTGGAGAGAATGGGTTTGGCAACAAACAAGAAGCACAGGACACTCTTACATTTATAGGTAAAATGATGGGAGACTTTAAGCCAGATAAAAGGGTTCAAGCTGCAAAAGATTTTACAGAAGATTTCGAAGAAAGGTTTAAAGGCTCTAAAGTAACTAAAGAACAGTATCTACAGTTTATGCAGATTGTAGCTAAAGACCCAAGTAAAGCTACACAAAAATTAACATCAAGTAAATTCTTATTTGATACAGAAAGTAAATTAGTAACACAGAAAAAATCATTGATAGGAGAACTAAGAAGAATAATACAAGGTGATTCTGATGCTGATACTCTTATGAAATTTATGAGAGCGAAGGGTTTGACAGTTCCAAAACAAGCAGATGCTCAAACAGTAACTAATCTTAAACAAGGTTTAAAGGATGAACTTAATAGGGTTGAAGAACAGTTACAAACTATTCGTACCAAGCAATCAAGTATCACAATAGACCCTGAGAATCCAGAAGCTCAAAAGATTAAAGCTGATATAACTGAAAGATTAGCTAATGCAAAATCAGACGAAGAGCGAGAGAAAATAAGACAAGAAGGAAGAGACCGTATAAATAAATTATTTAGTACAAAGTAAATGCCTCTATCAGTTGCAGACATAGACGCTTTCTTGTTTGATAAGAAAGCAAGAGACCCTATAGATGCTTTTCTTTTCGGTGATATTAAAAAAGAAGAAGAAGAAAAAACTGAAGAGGAAAAATCTATTGATGACTTTCTTGGCTTCCAGCCTGAGTCTATAGCTGAACCTGTACCTATTCCTGATGACCAAAATGTATTACCTATCCCAACATCTTCTGGTGTAGCCACACAGAACGTAAGTACCTCTGAATCTGTAACACCTTTACCTGATGAAGATGAAGTTTCTTTTACTAAAGATGTAATAGAACCAACAGCAAAAGATTTTGCTGCAACAGTTGCTAAAGCTGGAGCAGGATTCGTAAAGGGAGCTACTATAGGAGCTATTGATTTAGAGACAGGTGAAGTTGGCGTTCCATTTGGTGATGTTATTTTTCAAACAGATAATAATTTACGTGAGTTACTTACTGAAGTAGGAGCAAGTGATGAGATAGTAAATAATGAATGGATTGGTATGCCAATGGAAATGCTTGGCACAATAGCTCCTTGGTCAGTCGTATCTAAAGCTATCTCATTTCTTGTTGGTGCTCCTAAATCTTTAAGAGCAGCTAATGGTTTAAAAGAAATAATGAAAGGAGTAGGAAAGAGGGCTGGAATAGAAGCTACTGCTGGTGGTGTTGTTGGTGGAGCAAAACCTATAGACACACCAGAGAAAACCACTCCCGATATACTTGAAGGTATTGTTGATTTAGATGAAGTTAAACAAGAGAGTAGGTTAGAAAACATATTAACTACCGCTGCTGTAGGTGCTGGTTTTAGTCTGATTGCTGATTCTATCCATGCTATTGTTGTTAAGTCTGGTATAAGCAAAACAGGACAGTTTGATAAATTAAGAAAAGAACTTTCAGAATTATTCTTTGGTAGTGGTAAAGTTAGTAAACAAGCTGCTGATGATTTAGCTGATACAGCTATTAATAATGTTGTTAATAAAGCTGGTGGATTTGAGAATCTCAGTAAAGGTGTTATCAAAAATGCAAGAACTATTGTCAAAGAAGCTAAAGCTGGCAAGAGAACCCAACCTAAATTAGAAGGTAAAGCTGAAGAGCCTACTCCAGAGGGAGATTTCCTTGTATTAAAGAAGCTAAAAGAAGAAAGTGCTATTGCTAAAAAGATTAAAGCAGAAGCCAAGCCAACACTTACTGAAAGTAAAACAGAAGTTACTATTGATGATGAGACAACTATAACTGAAGTTAAATCGACAAAAAGTCCAGATTTAAAAATAGTGAAAAAAGCACACATACAAGAACTAAAACAAAAAGAGATAGAAACTTTATCTAAAAAACATAATGTATCCCAAGCAGAAGTCATTCATTTAGGGAAAGAACATATTGAAGCAATAGAAGAATCAGATTTAGGATTGCCTGATGAAGCCTTTCAAACTACTTTTGACTCTGTTGATACCATTCTTGATATAAAAGGTAAACCTTTATCTGAATTAACACCAAAAGAAAAAATTCAATTTGAACAAGAACAAAAAGAAAATGTTCAACTATTTAAACAAGCAGAAAAAGAAGCTGCAGAAATAGGCATAGTATTTGAAGGTGATAAATTAATAGTTGGGAAAAAAGAAATAGCTAAGATTATTCCTTTTAAAAAAGATATTAGAAGTAAAACATTAACAGACGTTCAAAAGAAAGCTGGAATCTTAAAAGCTACTTCTCATTTCAAAAACTTAACTAACAAGCTCAAAGGAAAGAAAACCAAAGTTGTAAGGAATGATGGGATAAAATCTTTAGCCAAAACCAACAAAGGAGTTATCTCATTAAACATTAAAGCTATTGTTGACGATTTTCACAATGATATGGCGTACCTTGATGGCAAAGGTAAAGGTCTCCTTGAAGCAACATCAGCACAAAAGAAAGAGGTATTTAAAAATATTGATATACCTGCATTAAAAAAACAAATAGGTACTGTTGAGAAATATGAAGAGTTTATTTTTTGGCATGAAGCAGCACATATTGCAAACAAAGATGCTACAAAGTATCCCCGTAAAAAGGGTAAGATTGATTTGAGCCATCCAGATGCTATAACCATTGAAAGAATTGCTAATAAGTTTGCAGCTCAAAAGATGGGATTTGAGTTACCAGAAAGAGATTTAACTCCAGAAGAACTCAAAGCAGCAGAAAAAAAAGCACGAGAACTTGTAGCCAATGAAAGACAAGGAACTCCTGCGATTGATAGAGAACCTCCTATAGTTACTAATCCTGATGGTAGTGTCCAGCTTAATTCATTAGCAAGCGGTATAACTTCTCTTAATCCTAAAAAAATTATTCTACCAGTAGGTAATGTTTTTCATAATTTCTTTGCTAAAGGGCAACCAAGAATAGGTTCACGGGAATATGATATATCTCGTATAGCAGCAGAAAATTATGTTAAGGATGGTCATATAGGAGCTTTCTTTGCAAAACAAACTGCTGAAACTATAGATAAAGGGATGCCTGATAAAGAGAAAAGAACAAATGCTTCTTCTATGTTTGACAATCGGTTAGAAGTTATAACGGATGGCAAGGTATATAACAAGAAACAAGCAGAGATAACTCCTAAGAAAGAAGACTACAAGACAAAAGAAGAACATCTTAATGCTATTCGTCTATGGGCTTCTGCTGTATCTACTCATACAAAAGGAACATTAAGGAGAGCTTTTAACCAAGATAAACTAACTCTTGGTACAAAGAAAATTAAAGTAAGAGGCAAGGAAAAGGTAATTCCTAAACCTATACCTGCCAAGTTATTTAAACAAATAGAAGAAATGATTGATTTGAAAAATAGTTTCTATTCGGAAGCTGAAGCTAAATTTATAGAAGAAATGAGAACAATAACAGAAGCATATAGAGAAAGATTTAAGGAAGCTAATATCGAAGGATTCAAGTTTGAAGAGGCATACTTTAGTCACATAATTATACATACTAAATCTCCTAAAGGAGATACTGTTCGTGTTGGATTTGATGAAGGTGCTGACCTGAGAACTGGTGGAGAAACTATAATTAAAGAACGTAAGAGAAACAAGTTTGGCAACACTCTATCCCTTGATGGGTTAGAGGCACAAGGTTATACAGTTATGCGTGATGTAAGAGATGTCTTTGCACAATATGTATATCAAGCTGAAGAAGTATTAGCGGCTAAAGCATTTGGTGACTCATTGTTAAATGCTAAAATCAGCCCTACAGCAAAGCAGCGAGAAAAGATATTCAATGAAAATAAGCTAAGAAAAAAACAAGGTAAAAAAGAATTAACTGAAGAAGAAATTCGTAAGGATTTTTCAGACCCTCTTGTTGTAACTGCTGAATTTCTGGAAGCTAAAAATATAGAGACAACTGAAAGTTCTTTAAAGATACATCAGCTAAGAGCTATTCATGATATGGAAATGCTTAATTGGTCACAAGGAACTGGTCTTAAAAAGTTTAAAGGTAAGATGTATATACATGAAGATGCTTGGCATAACATAGACAATGTTATAAAGAGAGGTAATCAACAAGCAGATATAATGAATAAGTTGGATACTGCAAGGTTCTTTATTAAACGTATTCTTTTGTTTAATCCTTTAATACATGGATTCAATGTTGAGTCTGGTGCAATTATGGCTATGGGTCACAGGTGGTTTATAGATAGACTTCCTTCTTTGCTTACAGCTAACCAGATTAAAGCTCTCAAGAGTCCTTTAGGAAAGATGACTGAACAGGAACTTAATGCTGTTATGTTAGAAATGCTACAGAATAAAATGGTTCTTGAAGGATTGTATGATTCTAACCAAGCAATAAAGTCTGATACATTTAAAGTCAAACTGATACAAGACAAAGGGTTTAAAGCTGCTATGAATAGGCTTGTTACTAATCCTATCAAAGTTGCGGGTCAATTAGGTAATACTATATTATGGGATAAGTGGGTTAAGACAGTTCAGATGCAAATATATATCACACTTCGTAACAGATTTATGACTGATGGCTTTCCAATAAGACACATACCTAAACAGTTTAGAGACCATGAAAACGTAAAGAATATAATCAAAAAGTATCCTGTTAGTGCTGTAGTTCTTAAACCAATAGATGTATTAGTTCATGGTGAGCTACCAATAGTAGGTGGTAAACTTGGAAGAAGAGCTATGTCAAAAGCAGATGCAGGGTTAGCGGCTGCTGTTATGGCAAGTGATATAACAGGTATATTACCTATAACATTTTTCACACGGAAGCAAAGATTTATATTAAATCAGTTGTTACTTGCTCGTAACTGGAACACAGGTTTGTTTAGAAGTTTAACTGGTGCATTAGGTACTGTACATAATACAGAATATGGAAAGTTTATTCCAAAGCCTTTAAGAATAGAAGGTTTTTCAGATGAACAATTAAGAAGTATAGGCAGGGAATATCGTTGGTTCTTATTAAGAGGTCTTGTTTATGCTGTTACGTTTGCTAATGCAGCGCAGTATTTATGGTTAGATAAGTACCATCATGCTGAAAGAGAAGAGCTGAATAAACGATTAGATGAATTACAAAAAAGAAAAACTTCTGCTGGTAAAGACCAGTTAGCTAAAGATGTTGAGATACGTATTATTAAAGCAAGGCTTGAATCTATTACACCACATCCAACATGGAAGAATGAAGCAGGGCATTGGCTTGACATAGATACTGGAATAAAAGATTCTAAAGGTGGAAATATATACTTACGTAGTTGGCTCTTTAGAGCTATCCATGACTATGCAAAACTTGCTATGTTTGAACCACTTAATTATATTACTCCTAAAGCAGAGCCACTTATGAAACTGCTAGGTTCTCTTATATTTAATCACACGCCACAAGGAATGGTTATTATTGCAAAAGGCATGACAGCTCCAGAAAAAGCAGAAAAATATGCAAGGTTTATTACAGAATCAATTACACCTTTTGATACATTCTTAGGAAGAGAAGACCAAGTAAGAACATGGTTAGAAACATTAATCGTTTTTACGGGTACGCATACAGTTAGTGGAGCTAAAGTTGGTAGTACAATCCCTGCTGTTAGAAACTTTTTATCTGAGTATGTTAAGGAATATAAGCCAAGAATACAACATATGTCAGATGTAGATAGAAAAGCTATGAATTTGAAGTTCCGTCAAGGAGATGTTGAAGGAGCTATTGATGTATTTCTTAATAGTGAAGTAGTTGGATTAGAGTCATTATTAAACCAAGCAGCAAAAGTTGATAATACTTTAGGTGAAATAGTAAAAACTTCTGCTTTCTTTGAGTATCTGATAGTCAAAGATAAAACACATCCAGAAGAAGTAAAAGAATTTCTTAAAGGATTAGGCGTAGAATACTATAAGAACTTAGGAACTCCAGAAGAATTCCGATTCACTAATGAGAGCGAAGTTAAGGCTCAACGTAATCCTGATGGTACGATTAAATTCTAATCCTTAGTCCAATCACCTTCTTGAATAAAGTGACATCCGTTAACCAGCTTAAACTTGGTCATCATGTCTTTAGGGTTCACACCAGACATAGCCCAATTCTTACATTTCACTATCTCTAATGTTCCATGACTAACATTCAAATAGAGTCTTGGTTTCTCTAAGGTCGCCAATCCTCCTTTGCCTAATTCATTCCCCTTCTTTCTTTGGATAGCTATAATGGCTATGCCTGTGTCTAATTTATCATACACCTGTCTTATCCAACCACCTATTTTCCACATCTCATCATGGATTTCCATGTAATCTATAAGGTTAATACCATCTGGTTCTATGACATCAGCGAAGTTTTGTGACCTGTCTTTGGCTATAAATCCCTGTTTTTTCCACGAATCTAACGGTCTGTTGAAGAAACTGAGTCGCCTTCTAAGCTCCCCCTTGCCCATCTCAGAGGAAAAGTACATCTTAGGTAGG
>Ga0080013_1001197_pt1 | contig 35123 bp, 67 predicted proteins | sample ETNvirenome_6_85_FD_69236 | JGI IMG/M metagenome (GOLD analysis project Ga0080013, IMG submission 69236) | Marine viral communities from the Pacific Ocean - ETNP_6_85 (SPADES assembly) (version 2) | ecosystem: Environmental > Aquatic > Marine > Oceanic | place: Pacific Ocean | collected 2013-06-19
TAGAAGGGCAAGGTGATACAGCATCAACAACTTCTGAAACTAACCGCCATGCTGCAAATTTTGATCGTATTCGGGATAGTTTGCAATCCGAAATAATAAAGTTTGAGAATCGTGATAAAGCAGTTAAAGATATGATGGATAAGCATATGGAACGTATAGAAGCTGAACATGGATTGAGTGACGATGGGTCTGATGAATATGTAGATAAATTAACTGATGCTGCTATGAATGATAAAGCTTATATGACATTCTTAAAGGCTCAATCAGTATTAGACCAAGAAAAACGAGATTTTTATGAGAAACAGAGGAAGCCAATGGCAGAGGCTATGGATAGTTTATTTAAAAGTTTTGCAGACGATCCTCAAATTGAAGGTTTACCAGTACATATTAATCCTGATGTTACTTTACAAGCAGGAGCCAATTTTGCACAAGAATTTATAAAACATGTTCAAAACACTTCGCATATGGATTTTATGGTGGAGATGCATAACGTACCTGTTCCTGATCCTGAGAAGGATTATAAAGAAATGACAGTAATGCATGTACGTGGAGTTGAAATATTATCTGAATTTACACCGCATTTACTCGCAGCGGATAAAGGGAAGAAGTATATAGACCCTGATTCAACCTTAGATGCACGACAGACCTTAAAAGATATTGCTGACGGTCTTATAAATGATCCTAACACAGGTAAACCAATGACTAGAGATCGGCTGGCATATTATGATCGGATACATAGAAGTCTTGATTATCATGAAGCATATATGGCAGTACAAATGACAAATAACTTAGATCGTAAGCATTTAGGTGGATATTATTTATCTAATGAGAATGTTCTTGCTGTTAATCCACATCATGTGGTAGATTTATTTGGTAGTGATAAACAAAAGTTTATGGATTCAATGCAAACAGTATCTCACGAACTATTGCATAGTGGAAGTCACGGAGAAACAGGACGAGATAGGGTAAATATATTGAAGACTATGGGTGAAGAAATGGATAATATAAGATATTCTTCTGATGTAACAGCATCACTTTATTCCAATGATGAAGGGGCTGTCGAACACTCAAAGACGGGTATTGATTATAAAGAGTTTATAGAAGAATGTCCTATTGAATTAATGTCACATATTGTTTTAGAAGATAAATATGGTATATCTAAAAAACCTAAAAATCGAGAAGAAGCTGCCAGTCTAGAGTTAGAAACGAAACAAATGGGTTATGAAAATGTAGTTCCAATGTTTGCAAAATGGATGTTAGCAAAACATAATGATAGTCCTAAAGCGGCTCGGAAAGATATGGTAGCTTTTTTAAATACGAAAGACCATAATAAACTTCAAGAAGAGTATATAAATTATTCTGCTGTTCATGCTTTAAGCCATAAGGCAGCAACTGACGAGGCTAATAATACGAATCATCGTCATAGTAAACTATTTAAAAAACATTTCGGTCATATAGACCTAGATAAATATGAAAAAGGTGAATTAAAACGAATGAAACCGGGAGCCACAACAGAGGAACGGCCTGAAACAATTGACATGCCTGATTATATCAAGTATAATAAAGAAGCATTATCTAAAAATACAGCATCTATGGAAGATGTAAAATGGTTATTATATGGGGAGCGTGATTAATGACACAAGACAATAAATTTGCAGACGATAAAAGTAAGAAAATAGTTAATGGATTGATTAAAGTTTATGAGAAGAAAGGTTTTGGAGCCTTTTTAAAAACATTAAACGTTGTTAAACCTATTTTAACGGCTACGGAACATCAATTTGTTCATACTTATGTTACACGACAGCATGAACAAACAGCAGATCGAGAAGCTATGGAACAAAAACTTAAAGATATAAGTTCTTTACTTAAAGAGAATGGCGGTGATGGTGGGGGATTCGGTGGAACTGTAGCAACATCTGCTGATTCAGGGTTCTTTACACCAACTTATGGTAGTAATAAGAAGAAAAAGAAGTATGAACAAAAAGCTATACCTTCTCAGAATACACCTACTTCAAATGAAGCCAACCTTAAAAAGGCGTTGGATCAACGACACATGGAAAACGATACTCCTAAAGTATCAGAGTTTCCATCGGAAATGGATAACACGGCTGTAGAAGCGGAACAGGAGTTTGTAATGCAAGTAGAACAACTTAAAGATGGTGAACGAAAGGATAAACGCTCTAGAGAATCAGCTATCTCTGATAGTGTCGATCCATCAGCAGCAACAGTATCATTAAAGAAAGACCTTGACACAATCATAGAAGAGGTGTATCATGGTCGTACAACAAGCATACAAAAGATAATGCATTTATTAAAAGATGATAACACATAATTTATGCCCTAAATGTAATGGGGCAATGTACTTGAATTCAGATAAAGATTTACTTTGTATGATATGTGGGAAAATTATTTATTTAGAGATTAGGAGGGATTATGATTCCAGAACAGGCAAGATCAGAGATCGTAAGAAAGAGACAACTAGGGACGACATGGACAGGAATAGCGAGATGGTTGGCGGAGACATATGGAATAGAGGTACATCGAACCACGGTTCAAAGGTGGTACGACAGGGAAATCTTTTCAGAAGAAATAGCTGACGCTGTTCATGATTTGGATGGTTCAGATAGAATTAAGCTAGATAAAAAGCTTCAAACTTTTAAAACAGAAGCGGTATATTGGAAGAAACTATATGAACAAGCAATTAAAAATCAAGTTAAACATGAAGTTTTTGATGATTCGATACGGAATCTTGCTCCCGCAATTCGTGCTGTGGCGATTCCTAAACCTAGAAAGGTTCAAGGACAGGGCAGGGAGCAAACTGTGGTCGCTCCGCTTTCGGATACACATGTTGGTGATAAAGTTGAACTCGACCAAATGGTCGGATTAAATGAATATAGTATAGATATCTTTAACAGACGATTATATGGATGGGCTAATCAACTACTTCAATTGGTTGAATTAAGAAGGAAAGCATCTCCTATCAACAAGTTAATTATTCCCATGCTAGGTGATATGGTTAGCGGAGATATACATGAAGAGTTAGCACGGAGTAATATTGACAACTGTATGGGGCAGATGATTAGAGGAGCAAACTTAATATCTCAAGCTTTAATGTTCTTTGCTCCACATTTCTCTGAAATAGAAGTTCCTTGTGTTGTAGGTAATCATGGTCGTATGACTAGAAAACCTCCAATGAAAGACAAGTATATGGATTGGGATTATATGTTATATCAATGGGTTGCTGCATTTTGTAGGGAACAAAAAAATATTAAGTTCCATATACCAAAAAGTTATGCTACAACCTTTAATGTGTATGATCGTAAAGTTCTAATTATGCATGGAGATTCAATTAATGGGGCAGGATCAGGCACAGCAATCACTAATAGTATTTCAAAGATGCGTTCCGTGTTTGAATATAAAAGAGTATTGGCTGAAGAACTTGGGGTTGGAGGTGACTTACCAGACAACTTTGATTCTGTTATGATGGGACATTTCCATAGAGTAGATGAAATAGATATAGGAACAGGTGAGATACATATATGTGGAACTATGAAGGGTGGAGATGAATTTGCATTACAAAGATTAACGGCAATAACAAGACCAAAACAGATTGCAACATACTGGCATCCACAATATGGATGTATTGGAAAAGAGGTTTTATACCTAAACCGTTATGACGATAGTAAAGATTCTTTTACGGATGTATTACCTGATGTATGGATTAAGAATTAAAATACAGGAAATTTCGCTTTATGTAGTATAATTATATTATAGGGGGATAGATACTTCATGGCTAAAATTAAAGAACGAATAGCTAAAATGGCTATGGAAAAAGTCATAGATAAACTAACAAGTAACGCTATCAGAGAAACTAATCAATGGATAGAGAATTCTTCCCCTTTTTCTACAGATAATAAGCGAGATATAAGAGCATCAGAATTTAAGAATAAAACAAATTCGGGGTTAGATTATGGTTATAATCACCCTGAAATGGATTTATTAGAGATAGGACGGCCCGCTCAACCAATTACGGGAAAGTATATACAGAACGTAAAGAGCCATAAAAGAAAGACAGCAACAAGAAATGTGAAGGTTAGAAAGCATCGACGTACATATACAAACCAGAAACCTGTTTTAATGCCTGATGGAAATTGGGCAATAGTAAGTACTATTCCTGCGGTTCAAGCAAATCCAATTTTGCAAACCGTAGCAAATAAATGGTTTTCTGAACAGAATATCATTAAAGAATTAATTAGTACTACTTTCCAAACAAAAGTATAAAGAGGTAAGAAAAGAATGGCGAATTTAAATGTAACAAAAGAACAGGAATATATTGTGGCTAGACATTCACGAATGGTAGGCAAAGTATTAGACTTAGTAGAGGCATCATTACCTGAAGGGACTCAATGTGAGAAGTTTAAAAAGCTAATTCAAGTTCCTTTATATGACTTTAGGAATGATATACTACGTTTATCGACAGGGGAAGTACCCCCTATAGACGATTAACGTTAGGATTTTTCTATAATAATAGTATAATAATATGTGGTTAATCTATAAATCACAAATAGATTTCTAAGATAATCTGATGGTCGGATGGCTAAGACCAACCGTTAGAGCAACAATAAATGGAGGTGACCCAATGTCAGACGAAATAATGACAAGAGTGGAGAAGCAAATGGAAGGAACTAACCTTGCTTTAGCGGCAGTCGCCGAGGTATTACAGAAGATGGATTCTCGCTTTGCAGCCGATGATGAGGCTATAATGCAGAAAGCTGAACAAGAAGCAGCTAATGAGGAACATACAGCACTAGTTAAAGAGATAGCTAGCGCAGTTTTTTCTGTACTCAAGGAAGATAACGGTATGGATGTAGATGGTACTAAGGTAAACAATGCCTCAAGTACTGGAAAGTCCGCCGGTAATGCCGATGACTCTGAGAAAAAGGCAGCTATTGATAGTAAGACTGAAAGCGTTCAGGCAACTATTCAAGCTATGCTTAAAGAAGATGAAGAAGAAGAGGACGAAGAAGCTATAGAAGGGGCAAAATACGCCAAGAAAGGCGAAGAGGATTACCCTTTGGACGAAGAAGAGAATGAAGAAGAAGCAGCAGAGATGAGAAAGGAAGGAGAAGATGACGAAGAAGATGATGACGAAATGTCAGAGATGAGGAAAAGATTGAATGACCTAAAGAAACAGGTTGCTTCATATGAGGCTAACATGGAAAAAGCCATTCAAACTGAAAGCGAAGACAGGTTGCGTAAAATGGGTTTCCGAGAGGAAACTTCTCTACAAGGCCCTAAACTGCTTGATCGTATAGGAGTCGATGGAACTACGCCTATAGCTAAGTCCGTTGAAACCGGTGATACTGTTGAGCAACTAATGAGTCTTTCTTGGAAAGAACTAAGAAATCTGCAAGCCGATATTGAAATGGGCAACACAGATGGAGTTCCAAGAGAATTAATAAACTAATAAAAAATAAATTATAGGAGGAATGAGTAATGTCAAACCCATCACTTAGTGAATATGTAGCACAGTCTCAACGTGGTTTGTATCAGAGCGTTTTTGGCCCTGAGTATATGATGAAACAATCATATTTCACAGTCGATACCGCAACTGGTATTTTTAATACTACGTATGGACGAAAAGTATGGCAAGCTTTAAATAACCAAACTCGTTTCTTCAATGCCATTCCCAGAACAGTCTGGGGAAACACAGCTGGTTGGAGGGTAAGGACAGACCGAGGGTCTGGACGATCCCAGCCTGTCACAGAAGTAGGAACCCTACCAACTGTAGATGTCTCTAATATTGAAACGGTATCGAGCTTGCCTCGTATCGTAGCAACCACTTTCGGAGCATCGGTAAAGTCCGTCTTTACTGCACAGCTTGAGGGTGGCGTTGGAGATGTGTTGGCGTTGGAAAATGAGAATGCCCAGCTTGACCACATCAAAGAAATTAATGAGGAGTTGTTAGCCCCCGCAGCAATGATTACATCTGCCGGTTCAACAACAGCCTTTACAGTTCCAGCATCTATGGCATCATCTTTTAAAATTGGTGACACCGTAGCACAATACGACAATTCTGATGACAATTGGGTCACCGGTGAAGTAGGACGAACAGTTTCGGCTGTTAATACTACCACAGGAGCAGTAACAATTGGAACAGGTACAACCTTTGCCGATGGTGACGGTGTAGCAATATATAGTAGGGCTGGAATGACATCACTTGATGACGTAGTAGCAGAGGACGGTCAAAACTTTATTGGCGGTACTCCTCATGCTAACTTCTCAGCAAATGGTGGTATCCGAGCCTACGACCTTACCTTTGGAGGTAGGGCATCAGGACAATGGAACGCTTCTTCTAATGTCAGCATGAATGCTGGTGTCGGACGAAACCTCACCCTTACTTTGCTTGATACAGCAATTCAGAATATCAGGCAGAATGGTGGTGAGCCTAAGTTAATACTACTTGGTCACGACCAGTACTTTAACTTGGAAAGGTTGCTTAACAGCAATCAGAGGTATATGGGACAGGAAGAGTATCAAGTGGGAGTCGGTTCTGAAAGAACTTTCCCCGGTACACGAACTGGACTAGTCCTCGCTACTTACCAAGGTATACCAATTCTACCAGATGCGGATGTGCCAAAATCAGTAGCAGCGGCTGATACCGTTCTAGGTTCAAACATCTATGTGCTTGACACAGACTACATGGAAATTGCCATAGCGCAACCCACGCAGTATGTAGAGAACAGAGATTACTTCGCCGCCAATGCACTTGTTGTTAGAGGTCTACTCTACACAATGGGTGAAATGCGATGCAGGAATATCTGGGTACAGTCAAAGATTGGCGATTTGAACGCCACATCCTAGTACTAACTTTGAGGGGTGAGGGAGAAATTCCCTCCCCCTCTCTTTCATTTTAAATACAACGAGGTAAATTATATGTCCAACGAGAAAGAGGTTGTCATTAATTTGGCAACTTACATGGAACGGTTGGATGCATACATAGAAAGTCAAACAACATTGAATGCAACATTGAGTGGAAGAGTAGAAAAAATACAAGACAATGTAAACGAAATGCAGATTTGGAGATCGAAAGTATTAGGAGCGAAAACCGGACTAGTAGCTGTTGGACTTCTTATATTGCATACGTCAGCCGTAATGATAAGTTTTATAGGAATAGCCCATTTCGGTTTCGGCGATTAATAAGGAGAATTAATTAAATGAGTGATAACATACGACATACTGATGCAAGAGAATGGGACGTAGATTCGTCAACTAGACAATCTGTTCATCCAATGACACGGTACGTTCCTTTCCAAGAAACCCTATCAACAACAGCTCAGACTCTTGTAACAGCGTCTGCGGGGTTACCAGCTGTTAACCTAGTTAAAAATCCTAGTATTGAAGGAACTGATGTTGGTGAATTTACAGCTGTAGGTTCAGCAATCGCTAGAAGTTCTGCTCAAGCAGCTTCTGGAAGCAATTCCCTCTTAGTAAATCCCGGCAACTCAGCTGGGGGAGAAGGATTTTATTGGAGTATTCCAAACGTTCCCTTTAATCTAGATGTTCAATATATTACTGTTCAGGCTGAAGTACGGGGTGCTTCTGCTTCTGGAGATGTGGCTATCCTGATTACAGATAATGAAGCTGTTTCTGCTTCACATTCAGTCTTAGCAACATCCGCAACTACAAACTTATCAACGAGTTTCCAACGGATTACAGCAACCTATGCTGTTCCAGCTTCAACAGATACTACACAGTACTTAATGAAAGTCTTATCCGTTGCAAACCATAATATTAACTTCTATGTCGATAAGATTATGGTTGAAGTACGAAATGATAATGCTTTATCTACTTACCTAGATGGAAGTTTAGGTGTAAATTATTCATGGACAGGTACAACAAACCTTTCAGTTTCTAAGAAGAAGTCAGATTTGTCTGTCATTAAAGGTGTTAAAATAACAAATCAACATGCTACTGATCCAGTATATATAGCATTTGATACTGTGGCATCTACCAGTACGGGTATACGAGTTTCAGGAGCATCTACTTTTGAAACTGGAATGCCAGCCTTGGATTTCCGAGATTACGTATCAATAGTAGCTGGGTCAGGAACCCCAGCAGTACACGGAGTTATTTGGGGAAGTCACTTCTAAGGAGTTTATATGACAACACTATTTCAAGAAGCGTTGTTCCCGACAAAGAAAGGGATTGATTATTATCAATTTATGGAAGAAGACTCTACTATTACTTTACTGGAAAAACAACAAATTGGACGTACATCCCTAGAGAAAATTGCAAAAGGATTAGATGAATATTTACGATTGTTTAAAGCTGGGATCGCATCTAAAGGAGAGATTCTTACGCTGGCTCGTGCTTTCCCCAATAATGATCAATTTCAAGTCGCTGCAAAGGGTCTTGATCCTGATAGCGTTATTGTGGTTGGTGGCCCAGCATCAGTAGAAGTTGTAGATAGGGAAGGTCATATGATTACAACAGGGGCATTAGAAGACGCCTTTGAGAATTATATGGGTAACTTCCGTACCCGAAATGCTATGGTATTACATTCCGATGTTCAGGTTGGATGGGCATTACCATGCTATATAACTAAAGGTGGACAAATCTTTAAGAGTGGTGTAGATGATAAAGGATTGTTTTTTATTACTGAATTAAGAGATGATACAAAGATATCAAAACGAGTCGCTGAACAGATTAATGATGGTAAGTTACGTTCTTATTCCATTGCCGGGTCAGCAACTAAGACGCAAAATATGGAGAAGGGTTTACAAAAGTATCTTCAAGTAGATGCAATGGAACTGGCAGAGGTAACTATCTGTGAACAGGGAGTTAATCAAAGTGCTGGATTCGATATAATAAAAGGACACAGCACTCCGAACCATTCCTGCGTTGACGGTAGCTGTCTTATATCTATAGAAAAACAAGGTGGAAGGATAGAACAAGAAGAATCAGGATATCGTCATGCTACTGATCCAGAATTAGAAGCTAACATCAAATGTGGAACATGCCAATTTTATACGGGCGAGGGATGTTCTATAGTAGTAGGAAATATTGAAGAGAACATGTGGTGTAAATTATACGCAACTCACGAAGAAACTACACCCGATCAATTTAATAATGATAGAGGCCCAACAAAAGTAATTGAGGTGACACTAATGGCAAATGATAAAGGTGATATAGATTTTAAAAAGTCTTTTGACGCTTGGATGAAAGCAAATATTGAATGGACTACTGAAGGTAGTGGTATGCAATTGCAACGAGATTTTGGTTTGGTAAAGGCAGATGATGACGAACCATATTCTCCAGAGTATTTGGAAGAGTATGGACATCGAGAACGTCCTAAGAAAGTGGCAAAAGCTGATGATCGATATAAAACTGATGCTAATGATGGAGCATCTTTTCCGACACTCGTAAATTATGAGGGACGGGATGCAGAACATCATCAGTTACTAAGAGAGTATGGATTCCCTTCAGAGCAACCGCCTGAAGGAATGCGATACACTCCAGTTGTGGAAGTGGAAACAGATATGTTTGGAGTACCTATACATCACAAACCACCGTGGGTTACTAACGAAGCTGGAGAACATTTGGGAAGTCGTTTAAATGAAGACTCTCCGGGTTATACTAAAGTAACAAAAGCATTTTTTGATTGGATGGATAAGGAGAAAGATAAAGATTGAGACGAATAATTAATACCATCGGACGATGGCTACACTCCCATTATAACGGGAACGATACTATTGAGTATTGGGAAACCATCGAACACGTTAAACCAAAATCAAAAAGGTTCTATGATCCTTTCAACAAAAAGGACAGTTGGTATTAATAGCCTAGGAGGTAAGCACTATGATGGGAAAACTTAGACCACAGATATTTCTAGCAATTATGGTATTAGGAATACTAGCAGGATTTGGAGCGATGAATGACTATCCAGAGATCGCTACAGGTACAATTGGTGGGATAATTGCTCTGGGTATGAAAGTATTAGAGAACGAATAATGACTTCTTTCACTCCAGATACAAACAACGATTGGAAAGATCGTCAGGTATGCAGTTGTAAAATTCAAGGACAATGTATGTGTTATGCACTACAAGAATGTTTGTGTGGATTAGATTGTGTATGTGAAGATTGTGATGACATGCAGACATTTTTAATAGTTAACGAAGAAGATATAATCCTTGCGGAAGGATCAGACGGATGTCCATGTGGTGGCAATTGTCAATGTGGACAACTTGATATAAAGGAGGAAGTAACATGAACATAGTTGCAATAATGAATATGGCAATGATGTATTTTAAATTAAACTCAGGACAATCTGCCCAAGCTAGATACGTATTTAAAGAGGGTATGGATGTAATTTCAGTTATTGCCGCAGCTACTAAAGATAAAAAGATTACAGCTGCTGAGAAGAAAGCAGTAGTGAAAGAACTAAGAGAGTTTAGTAAGTCAGCAATTGATTTGTTAGACGGCATTAAAATCCCTGAGTAATAAAGATTGGCTTCGCTCCTATAGGGACGTAGGGAATAAAGGTTACTGCGTAATTTGTGGGACACTAACTACCATGATGGTAATTGATACCCAACGATATCTCTGTTCAGGGTTTGGAATGGGGGGATTTAACCCCGGTTCTGATGCATTCTGCTTAGATAAATACAAAAATAAGTATATAAATTAGACTTGATAAGAAGATATAATGTTTTATTTTAGGGGGAATTATGGACTATGATTACACTGTTGAGATAGAATACATGGCAAAAGAGTCTATACCAATTAAAGCACTTAGTAAACAATGGGCAGAGATAGTCGCAAAGGAACAATGGATAAAAGATCGGTCTGAAGATATAGTGTCTGTTGATGTAAAAGAAACCAAGCCTAAAGAAGAACCCTATATGCGTAGGGTAAGGAGAATTTAATGAAATATCTAAGAAGTTATTTTCCTATCCCCCTAATACTATTTGGTGGAGTCATGGCTGATCTTTCTCGACATGGCTTTGGAGAAGATATATTGACAGTACAGATAGTTGCATGGACTTCAGTAGTGGTAGGAGGAATTGGATTGGCACGTATAATTTGGTATAAGGTAAAGAAGTAATATGATGTGGCGATGGACTGCTTTAATAACCTACCTCGTTATTTGTATCTACGACTTCATGGTAGTACCTGTGTACTACGGAGTGGCAAGAATGGGATTGGATCTGGCTGATTACATGTCGCATCTACAAGCCATCGAAGACCCGTTAGTCCAAATGGAGTACCTCAAGAAATTAGTTAGTCAACACGAGCCATTTACTTTGAAGGGTGGTGGGTTGTTCCACTTAGCTTTTGGTGCTTTACTGACCGGAAGTGTATTTGGAAAGGACAAGGATTAGGATGCTTTTAAAGGGGTCTGTACGCCTCGTAGAGAGGAGTATAGAGGAAAGAAGTAGATAGGATATGATACGAAAGAAAACACAACGTTTTCGCTTAGGAGTTCAACTAACGCAAAAAGATTTACAGGCAATTGAAAAACTATTTAGGGTTCGATGGAATGCTACTATAAGTAATTGGAAGGAGAGAGGTTGTGAGGGGTGTTTATGGAAAGTTACTTGTCCTGATACAAACAACCATATCATTACTAAGAATGGTTTAATATTATCAGAAACAATTGAAAAGCTACTAGAAGAAATAAAAGGAATAGAAAATGAAAGAAAAAGAATTAGTATGTCCGAATAAGTATTGTTATGTATACAACGTGTCACAAACTATGGATCAAGATAGGGCTGAGATATGCCACAACTGTGGTTCCAAATTAATAACTCGGCAACCACACAATAAAAGGGAGGGTGCTTAGACGAAATCCCACTTTACTAAACTTGACTATATATCTGTATTTGGATTTTCCTTATCCTTATTGGAATAAGTAGTGTCCTTAAATTCATCCTTTAATCTATACTGAGGTGTTTGTGCATGACAGTTAGGACACAGTAGACGAAGATTTTTTAAACTGTTATCATCATTATTCCCATTAACATGATCTAATTGTAAGGGAATGTCCTCGCCAACCCAAAGTGATCTGCGACAGATATCACATTCGGGGTCTAAGTATCCTTCATTTATTAAGCGAATCTTTAATTTATCTGATTGCATTGGAACCTTATTGGAAAGGTAATCGGACATCTCTCTTGTTTTAATGAGATGTTGAATAGAGTATTTTGTAGGACGAGGGTTTACTCCCTCTTTTATTATATTCCGTTGTCGCATTCTAAGCACCTCCTGTATTATTATACTCAAACCAACCAGAAAATTTGACTCGATCTTTTCTTTTGTGGTATGATTGTTTCAGCACTCGCAGAGTGACTAATTCCAAAGGAGAAGAATTATTTGATACGACAAACAACATTAAAGAAATATGCTGATGAGGTATTTTACAGACCTCATATTCAAAAGTATTTGAAGGAAAATGTTTCACGATTCCCTTTTAAAAATGTGAAGAACTGGAGTCCAGAGATACTAGTTAGTGATACATGTGGTGTAAATACAGCAGGACAGATATGGTTGAATAGTAAATATGCAGACGAGATACCTATCCTTGAAATGTCTAAATGGATACTAGCATCTGATAAAGAAGCTAAGAGAGTTGTTCGACATGAGATTGCTCATATAGTACAGTTTCTATGTAAGTATGATGAGATAGGTACATGGCACGGACGAGGTTTTAATATAGCCTTAAAAATTGTTTCACCTAAAAACTATAAACGTGGTAAACATTCTGATAGGGGATGGCACGAAACATCCGATATATTAAAAGCTAGAAAAGTATTTCACCCTTTGACAAAGGTGAGATAGATGATGTACAATGTCAACATAAGCGAAGGAGGTACACGAATATATTTATTACAAATCCATTAGGAGCGTTCATTACATTTATAATATTAGGTAGTATTATAGCTATTATATCTGGTGAACCAATTAAATAAGAAAAGTAAAGGAGAGAATATGCAAACCATAACAAGAGATAGAGTGAAAGAAATAGTTAGTAATACTAAAGGTCAATTCTTTAATGTAGAGTTTAAGAAAAGAACTACTGGCGAGTTGAGAAATATGACGGCTCGTGTAGGAGTTTCTAAATACATTACTGGTGAAGGATTAAAGTATAATGCAAGAGAGAAAGATTTACTACCAGTATATGATATGATTGCTAAAGGCTATCGAATGATTAGCTTAGACGGTATTACTCGACTAAGGGCAAACGGAGAGACATATATTGTCATATAATGACTGTATGAATCCTTTATATATTTAGTATTAGGAGGCTGATATGAAGTTTGAAGTTAATAGTGGTTCAAATGGATACACTATAGAGTTCATCGATAACCGTACAAGTGCTTACGACCACTCGTATTGGATACAAGTAAAAGATCGTAACGGTAAACAATTACTACATGATGTTAAGATAGGTAAAGAAGACTTAAAGCGAATAGCTAGAGGTACTGATAATCCTAGATGACTACTGAAGATAGTTGGTCAACTTGGGAGGAGTGGTTAATGAACAATGCTCCTCCTAAGCCTGAACTAAAATATAACCCAAACCACAAAAGAACTAAAAGTGTAGAGAAGAAGATTACTAGTTACCTTAGACGAAACAAATCTTTCCTTCTACATACTGTTTCAGTTGAAGATAATAAGACAGTACAACAATGGTTTGTAGATGCTGGTGGTTGGGCATCACTAATAGATGCAGAGGGAGAATTATTATTAGGACATATTAAAAATCTATTACAGTTTCTAGGGGGATCACAACCATTATGGTATGATCCTGATAGACCATTAAAACGATCTTACGTGAGACGTAATGTAAACAGGGGAAGATTCGCATGAGTGTAACAGAACAGATGATGCTTTATGCTGAACAGTTTCAGCAACGGAGTGAATTTTTAGAAGCCTTAGTTAAAAATCAACATAGAGAGACTTATGACCTCCTCTTAAAAATACTTGAAATTGTTGAACGGATCGAGTATAATAATAGAGCGGAGGTTATCAATGACAACCGAGAAAGCACGACCTTTAAAGATTAGTTATTGTGTTAAATGTGACGTTTCAATCCGTGATCAAAGCAACACCAATTTGTTTATTGATCATCTAAAGTCTCTATTAGAAGTTGGATATGTTAAACAATTAACTTGGGGTAACTGTCGCAATCATAAAGCCGTAGAGAAGGGGACTGAGGTTACGGCATATTTAGTATGGGAGGAAATTATAAAACGAAGATGAAGTGGGTAACACGAGATCGTAAGACAAATAAGCGAAGAAAGAATAAGAGTTATGACAAACCTTTCCGAGAGAAGTCTACAGACTCTCTACATAAAAAACGTAGCACCGAATATAAAAAACAAAGAAGGGCGCAAGAAGAATTAGAATGGGAAAATTTATAAAGAGATTATATTGTAAATTAAAAAAGACACATAAAGCTACTGTTATAGAAGTTTGGGAGAATCGAAGATTAGATACTCTTAGATGTGCTGTATGTGATATTGTTATTACGGAGGTAAATTAATGGATGAACTAACAGATGATGAACTACTAGATTTTATGGAAGCCGAGTTCTACCATAAAATTTCTCTGACACGAAACGAAGCCTTGTATTTGGACGATAGTTGTTCTATAATGATCGAGGTTGATTCAGAGGTAAGACCCCCTCTTACTATGAGAGGTGTAGCTCCATCAGCAGGAATAGCAGTTCCATATGAATTCATAGAGAAGATTGGACATGCAGTTCTCTTTACAACTGATCCTGAGAATGAAGGTAAAGATGCTGTTGTGACTTTGAGTACATCTGATTTATTAGCAATGAGAGAGGTGGCTCAGTCATATGTTAAGATTGGAGAAGAGCCGGTGGGTTTTAATTTAAAAAGAAAAATAGCTAAGTGTTTACATGAGACTACATACAAACAGTCTTTGACAGATAAGGTAGCCGATAAACTATTACAGGGTATCTCTACCGAATTATAGAGTTGTTGACAATTAGTTTAAGACTGTGTTATAATTGACACAGAGAAGAGAAGGAGGATAGTAATGTCATTACAATGGGACTTACAAGAAGTCACAGATTATAAAGAATTATGTTTTATTCCTGATACCATAGATGAGAAAGGTATCATTCACCCTGACAGAGTTAAACTCAATCCTATTACGGATGTTTTAATTTGGGGTAGTATGTCTATAGGCGTAAGTAAAATAACAAAGAAGAACTATACAGATGTACACAGACGATATAAGATGTTAGAGGAAGCTGGTGTATGTTTCTTAACAGGTGGGAAAACTGATGATGGTAACATAGTTGCAGATCGTAACCCATCCCTAACAGAAATCTATTTACACATTGGTTTACAGACTAGTGTTTCTAAAATTACTAACACAGTATTTCTACGTAAGATCGGGGAGACTGTAGAAGACAAAGCTAGATTTAGAATAGGTCAAGAAACAAAGACTTTTAATGATGCACAGGCTAAGGAGGAAACTCATGAGCCAATCCTTACAAAATAGAGTCTTTGCTCGATCTCTTGTATATGAATCAGTAGATGAGTATTATGGAGTATGGTCAGATATAGGATGGTTAGATGTAACTCATTTCCCCCTACTAGTTTTAACACAGTCCGTAGATGAATTTCCTGACTATGAGCATGACTCAGATTTTAATGTGTCTGCTATTAATGCTTATGGGAAAAATGTATTGGTGATGTCACAAGATTTAGATTTCCTAACATGGCTTGATTTAAATCCTATTGAGCAAAAACTATATGAGACAATTGAACAGCGTGGAGTACAACTCCAGTTAGTTAATATAAAGGATTAATATGAAAGATAAATATAGAGATAGTGATGCTCCAAAACTAACAGAATTTCTAGATAAGTTAGATACGTTATTAATAAAACAAGTGGGAGATGCTTGGGACTATACCTTTGAGATGGAAGATGATTGGGTTCATATAAGTTTACATTGTATAGACCCTGACAGCAGACCTCAACCAATGAGGTTGATAGATATATATGGATAAGAGATGACTGACCTTTTAATTACTATAATACTATTTATAACTTTTGTTTCAATGATATATGTTAGTTGGATTAATTACAAAATATATGTAGTGTCTAAAGATATATTACAAGTAAGTGTTGACTTGCTTGTTGAAACAATAGAGATAAAAAGAGATACCCAACAGATAAAACAAATGAATGATGAGATGCTTGACAAACTTTAAAGATTACGTTAAACTTTGGCAAGTCGAAAAAAGAAGGCAACCGTATAAATAAGGAGGTACTAATGCCAGCAAGTATATTTGGAGATAGGTTCTTAGGTAGAAGAGAACCCGCATGGCATAGATTAGGAGAGGTCTTTAATGAACCCCTAACTATGACACAAGCAGTAGAGAGAGCAAAGATAGATTTCTCTATTGATAAACATCCTGCCTATGCTCATATAGAAAATGAGGATGGGTCTGTAGATGTTGTTCCTACAGGCAACTTTGCAGTTGTCAGAGAACCTGTAGATGATGATCCTATTCATAGGATACTATCTATTGTAGGTAAGGAGTGGACACCTATACAAACTAAAACACTAGCTAAAATGCTAGACCCAATTACCGAAAAGTATCCTGTGGAAACTATAGGAGCGTTAGGATATGGGGAACAAATATTTATGACTCTTGATGCAGGGGAGTCAAAGATAGCAGGGGAAGACCACAATCTCTATTACTTAGTAACAGATCACCGAACAGGTGTAGGGTCATTACAAATGGCATTTACTCCAGTACGAGTAGTATGTCAGAATACATTGACATCAGGTCTGTCATCTGCTAAAGTAAATGTCAGACTAACCCACACACGAAACATTGAAAAAGATGCTGAGTGGTTCATGGGATTGTTTGGTAAAATGACATCAGCTAAAGAGACTGTCATTCCTATGATGGATTCTCTAGCCACAGTTAAGATAGAGAGTAAAGATGTAGAGAGGGTATTGACAAGTGCTTATCCTGATGCGTCTAAGCCACGTAGACTAAGTATATCAAATCAGATTACTTCTGATGATGTACCTAAAGAAGTGTGGACAAACTTATTACTAGATCGTAAAGACTTGGTAGAAGAATGGGAGCGAAGGCAAGATAGAGTTAAAGCTATTAGAAGTGGAGCGAAAGATAGGTTCCATGTTTTTAATGAAGAACATTCTAACCTTGCTAACACACCTTGGGCTATATGGCAAGCTGTTGTAGAGACAGAAGACTATAGGAAAGGGCATAAAGATTCCTCTACTGCCTTATTTGGTATGAGAGCTGAGACAAAAGCAAGGGCATTTCAAACTGCTTATTCATTTGTTAAGTAGTATAATATAAAATAATAGTGGGCATCTGACTGTACCAATGCATGGGTTTGAGTACAACAGGCAGTATAAGTCCCACTTTAAATAGGAGATGATTGTGGCTTATCAAATGGATGATTTTAATGATATGGGCGAGTGGACTGAGATGCTTAAAGATTTTTTTCCTAACCATTACAGTTTAGCCTGTCGTGCTTTCCGTAACCAATTACCTAGTGGATTACCTGACTGGTTAGTTGAATCTACAGTAGCATCCTTTTTTAATATGTTTGCAACGGAAGAAGCTCTTAAAATATTTAAGGATGTAAAGAAAGTTGCTGAGAACGACCCTTTTAATATGGGGACGGTTGAAGAGATAAACTTTAGAACAGGTGAAAGTAAAGCATGGCATTCAGGTTATCCTAACTATCGCAAATTTCTTAACTAACCTTGACAGCTCGTTAATGACTGTCATATAATTTCAACGGAGGATGAATGAAAACAATCGAGACTGAAATTTTAGAAGTTATAGAAGAACTAACAGAGATCGAGGGACACATAAAACATTTAGAATTTAGGATGGGTAGATTGAGATTAGTGATAGAATCAATTATGAATATAAAAAAAGAAGTATTAGATGAAGAAGGAGATGAACATGGTACAAGCAACACCTGAATTAGTAGCCGAATGGATTACTAGTGAAAGTGAATACCTAGAAATAATCACAGATTTAATTAATGGTGAATATACACAGGAAGCACTAAGACAAGACTTTGAAGAATCTATAGAAGACCATGCCCTCTCTTGGTTACAAGAAACCGAAAGGGAAGAAGACATGGATACCATGTTAGATTTATTAAAGGAGTAGGTATGGGAAAGTATTATAGAATCAGAGCCACTAGTATGGCAACTTACTATAGTTATGTAGATAGTGATAATCATCCACACATCTTTGATGAAGATGGTAATCCTGATGGGTATAAGATAGATGCTCCGACATTTGACTTTTATGATCAAACGTGGGATTATGGAGTACAGCCTGTTGACGAAGATTGGGAGTTTACAGACTATGATGAAATTAGCAGGGATGAATATGTCAACGCTATTACTAAAGAAGAGAAGAGTGGTTGATAAAGGAGAAGTAAATGGTTATTAGTGTAGTATGTGATATGTGTAATGAAGAACTAGGAGTGGGTGAGTGCTATGGTTTAACAACTGTAGAGATTGAAGAGAGTTGGATAGATTGTCCTGTTGATGAGATAGGTACATTCATCCATCAAAAATGTTATAGAGTAGCAGTAGAAATATATAGTCAAGACATAGTAGATGGGTTCATTGATTTAGATGATCCATTTGAATTAAAGGAGAAGAGTAATGCCTAATTGGTGTAGTAATGAAGTTTCTGTATATGGTGACGAAGATAAGTTAAAAGAGTTTAAAGAGTATTGTTATGGTGAATGGTATCATGGCAAGTGTGGAGATCAATCTATATGGACAGTTAATAAAGATGCTACGGAAGCCCCTTGGGGAGAATATAAAGATAACCCTGACTATTGTGGGGAAGAGGAATTCTTAGACACTTGTGATAAACAACGACAACATTTTAGTTTCCGTTCTATATTACCTATGCCTAAAGAGTTAGAACATACAAGTTCTCCTGCTAGAATATATGAATCACAAGAAGAAATAGATGAATACATTAAAAGCAGAGAAGATGAAACTGATAGTCCATTTGCAAAACAAATGATGGCACAAGCCATGACTAGAGAATATTCAGACTATCTTATAAAAACATATGGTTTTAATAACTGGTATGATTGGGCATATGAAAATTGGGGAACTAAATGGGATGTTAGTGAGACTTGGTTGGAAGATGAATATGATTCTTTAAGATATGATTTTGATACTGCATGGTGTCCACCTGAACCTATCTGTGAGTTCCTACGAGACAAGTTCCCTGATGTATCAATCAGTTGGTTCTATAGAGAAGAGGGTGTGGAGATGGCAGGGTATCTATAATGACGACAGGAAATTAATTGACAGCGATATTAAGGGTGTGCTAAGATTCACTTGAGTCGAGCAAAACCCACATTCATATAGGAGAATATATATGAGAAATGGTACAGCCATGTTTAGCAATAAGTTTGGTAAGTGTATAGTCTGTTCATGGAAAACAGTAACCACAATAAAACTACATAATGAAATGGTTTATTGTTGTGCAGACAGAACTTGCAAAGACCAGTTTACGGATGCTATACTTTCAGCAATTGATTCGGAGAACAAATATTCAACAGTACAAGGAGAGAACTAGAATGATTATCCAAGACATTAGAGAAGTAATTATAACTTATCCACAGATAACTTCTGCTGAGATATACAGCTTTATAGAAGATCATGATGTAGCTATGGTCAACAAGATCAATACTATTAAACATGTTAGAGCAGAGTTTGGGATTGGTTTAAAAGAAGCTAAAGACCTAGTAGAAACTGTATGGGAAACTAGCAAGGCTATCCGAAAACTAGCAAGCATAGAGTTTAAGACTCTAGGTACTGAACCAGTAGAGAGTCCTGTTACTAAAGCTACAGAGGAGAGGTATGATGAATGCTACAGTACTCAGCTACCTTTAGAAAAAGTAGCTATGACAGATTACAATGCAGATACTTATAGTGATGCACAAGTAGAAGAAGGAGACGATTTACCTTGGTAGTAACTAATGCTTATACATACTTACCTGATGTTTATGATTTAAAAGAACACGATACAGGATGGTTGCCTGAGTCTATTGATATGCTTGCCCTAGTAGGGGAGTATGATAGATGGCAAGATGAGGGTAGGGAAAGTGATTGGTGGGGCAGTCTACATAATGATAGTCACCCTGATGATTGTAGTAATTGCATAGATGTTAATATCTACACAGAGGATTCTACATTAGAGGAAGAGTCTCAGGGTGGAGATATTGTGACAGTCACACTCTATCCTATAGAACGAGACATAGATGATGTGAATGGTACAGGTGTAGACCAATGGATAGTAGATACAAGTCAATGGTTTGACATTACAGACTATCTTAAAAGTACGATATGTATAGAATGTAGTGAATACAAACCTGATGATGATAGAGTATTTGGTGGTATGAAATGTGGAGAATGTGCCTACGCTTGACAAGCATGAAAGGCACATGCTAAGATTTACCGAGATCGAAAAAGAGAAGTTCAATAAGGAGAATCAAATGGACTATAATGGTTTCGCAGAAGAGTTGAGAGAAGTTCTACAGAATGCAGAGGAGCAAGTTAAAGAACTTGGATATAGGAGAGATGACATAGAGGATGTTATTTCTAACATAGAAGATGCTAATTCATCTTTGGAGAATGCATTAGACTATATAGATAATGCAGTAGAGTCTGCTAATAGATTGGCTGAAGAATATATTCCTCAAGCACAAGATATTTTAGGCTATTAAAATTCATACATGGGCAAGGCAGTAAGGCAACTTTACTGAATAGGAAAGGACGGCAGTTGTGAGGTAGGAGTGCCAGAGAGCCATGCCACCGTTCCTTGCCCATATAATACAAAGGAGTATTCCAGATGTCACAAATTACAGATAGTACAAAAGAACTAAACAAAGCTAGAACATTCGCAGAGAATTTGAGGGGAAACTATATTATAGGACAGGCTTTATATTATGCAATTAAAGAACTTGAGAAAGTTCCAGTTCCATATAGAGAAGTCAGTAATATTTCAGACATGAAATATCTTAGAGATAACCTATACAATTTTCCTGATGATTATTACAATGTATCTGATGAGGTGAAAAAAGCATGGTCAAAGTAAAAGCCGATAAAATGTATCAATGTATGAATAAGTTTTGTGCTGACTACAAAAAACCTATTAAAGGTGACAAGCCTAGTCAATACTCAGGGAACTTATTGGATTGCGAGAACTGTAACTTTGAATTAAAGATCGTTAAATAGATTAGCTATGAAGGGGTCTACAAGCCCCATACAGAAGAGTATATAGGAAAGCTAAGTGTGGACATTATATTTAATATAAGGGGGCTATATGGAGCAGGGAAAATCTAGTGTACTTCCAGCCGTCATTCTATTTTTTGTAGTTATATTTATATGGGCAATTTGTAGCTAACTTGACAACTGTCTGAAAACTTTGCTATACTCTGAGCAAATCGAGCAAAACAAGCAAAACAAGGAGAACGTATATGCACGTTGAGATAATTCCAATACAATATAAAGTTTATATTCCAACAGCTTTAATGGATAGCCTAAAAGACTATGAGTATTATGAGCAACTCATGCAAAATGGTGGGACTATCTATACAGGTACAGGAGTATGGAGAGGGGAAGAAGAGTCTGTTAGTGTACATGAAATATTTAGTACAACAGACTATTCTAAAATTATTAGCAACCTTGCTCAATACATGTTAGACTTAGGACAGGAAGCCGTACTAACAACTACAGAGGGACTACCTCGTTTATTTACAGAAGGAGATTCTAATGGCTAGAGATTGGCTATCAAGAGATAGAAGACTTAGGAAACGAAAGACATTTAAATCTGATAATAGAAAATCAGTTCGTAACATTTCACGTATCCTAGAAAAGAAAGCTAAAGATATAAAAGAAAAAGAGTTACGAAAAAGCAAAGAACTTGACACAAGTTTTGAGACTGTGTTAAGATTTTCTCAGGTCGAAACGAAAGCAAGTCTATTCAAACATGGGAGATAGATAATGGTTACAAACTTTCCAACATATATAGAAAAGTTAAATTACGATATGTTAGAGTGTGGATGTTGTCAGGGAGCATTCCAAAGATTCTTTGAGTATGGGATTGCTACAGGTGGATTCTTACAGAAAGTATTAGAGAATGATTTAATGACTGCTGTAGGCAAAGCTGATGGGAATCATATACTTAGGCTTAGAAATATATGTACATTTATTTATAATGAATTACCAGTTGTTTGCTATGGGAGTCCTGAGAAGTTTGATGCTTGGTGTATACAAGGGGGAGCAAGTCAGGACGGCAGATATTCTAACATACAAGGGGAGTTATAAAATGATGACTAATGAAGAGTACGAACAGGAAGGGGCTGACTATATGCAGATGTTAGATTGTCTTGATGGCTACCATGCTGATCCAGTTAGTGGATGTTGTGGGGACAATGAGCATGAACATGTAGATGGTATGTGTAGTGCATGTAATGAATTTACAGGTTGGGAATGTCCAGTCTGTGAAACAGATATAACAGATTTAGTATATTAAACGTAGGGTACTGGTAGATACTTATGGTATGCTAGTGTAGACGCTAGGTTGTGCTTGAAAGACATTTAGACCACGGTCACTAGAACAGCTAGTTCTCCACTTAGGCTTCTAATTGCTGTGGGAGACGCAAGGCAGTCTTTGAGCTATAAGAAGAGAGGTTCGATTCCTCTCTGCCCTCCCAAAAACTTGACAAGGTTTTTAAGCCTGTGTTAAGATTTGGGCAGATCGAAAAACAAGTCAGCGGAGAAAACAATGACAACACTTAAATTTCCATTTACTTCAGCAACAGCAGAAGAACATATGAAAGCATTAAAGGATTATTACCCTGATGCTAGATCAGCAGATGCAATTCCATTTGATTCTCCTGATGGTAACTACTGTGTAGGTGGGGGACTCTGTAGATATCTTCTAGGGGAGATTACTAATTGGGAAGTTGATGATGCTCTCCATGAGGTTCAAGATATTATATTAAAGTCTGTTCCTGAAGAAGATGATGCTACTTACCATGATATCCGATTTCCTGATCAGGAAGTTATAGGGGAAGCCCTTAACTATATAGCATATAAGAATGGCTTTGGAGATAGAATCTATAATAGGATAAAGGTTGAGTCAGAAACCTATGCAAATGGAGAGGGATATATAGAAGGTCGAGTACAGGGATTCTTTAATTGGTTAGGTAGTGGAGTTGTCCACTATAATGATCTAGGGCAGATTGGATTTGCATGGGATTGGATAAAGATAGTTTTTAATAAAGAACTTTTAGATATGCATTTAGAACAATATGTAGCTGAACTGAATGGTTCACCATCTCATATATTTAGAACTGAAGATTGGTAAACTGCAAAAAGTTTGACAGGCAAATTTAACCTGTGCTATGATTGACTCAAATCGAAAACAAGTGAGGAGCAGAGATATGAATGCTTTAAGAAAAGCTATGAGCCAAGCGAAAGTAGAAGAGCCTATTAAAGAAGTAGACGAGCCTATAGCCATTAACTACGATATAGACGAGAAGGTCTTGGCTAAAATCACTAAGTCTGTAGAAGGACTTACTCTACCTGAGTTAGCAGAAGATTGTACCCATCACTTTGTGATCCCTACTAGGGGAGTCACTTCAATAGGGATGTGTAGAGTTTGTGGGGGCGGTAGACTATTTAATAATATTCCTAGTCAGGAAGGAGCATAAGATGACTTTATCTTTTAAAGAAAAAGAATATGAGGAGACTGGATTAGCTAGGGATGAACCTATACTAAAACAGAATCCAAACCCTAGGACTATGATAGTAGAACCTAACTGGCAACAGATGTTTAGGTTTGCTATAGAACTTACTAAGACAGGAGTGGGTGAAGGTCAAGGGCAAGCTGTTATTATAGAAATGTTAGAGTATGGTAAAAGACTAGATGCAGAATTTACTAAGTTTGAGAAAGAACTTGACAACTAAGTTTCCCTCATGCTAAGATTTGGGGGAGTCAGAAAACAAGCCTAGAGGTTAGGATATGAAAATAATAGAATTGAACGAAACGCAAAAATATGAATTGCTACTGTCTATACTAGAAGGTAAGCCTATGGATTTTAATAGTCCAGTCGGACATTTGGTTATAGACTATATGCCTGAGTGGAGTGACTTTGCTAAACAGGTTGAATCCAATCTATCTACACAAGCAGAAATGGGGGGGAGTTGGAGATGCTATGATTGCAAAACCCTCAAAGATAATATAACAGGGATAGATAAACTTACTCATAGAGTAGTAGATCATGATGATCCTAATGAAGAGGACTTCACCTGTAACTGTTCCTACTGTCAGATAGTAACAGGAAGAAACTGTGAGTGTGGGCGGTGCGCTTTAAACACAGGTATCTCATATACATACAAAGACTATGTAACAGGAAACACTAAGGAAGTAACCAATGAGGAATTCCTTACTAAAGCTGAATACAGGATATAGAATATAATAGAATTACAGTAAAACTATAGGGATATAGTCAGGAATACTAATCAAAGTGGGAAACAAAATAACCTCTCCTATATATCCCTAATCCCTTCCTAAATAAGGGATACAACATGTAGTAGATGCTAAACATATATACCTATATATAGTGAATAGATATATTAATATACTGAAGGTCTGCAAATATGTTGACAGGCTTTTACGGTTATGCTACAATTCAGGAAACGGTTAGACAAGTGAACACAGGAGTTCAGGAATGCCTAAATATATAGACCCAAAGCTAGATGGTTTACAGGAACTGCTACCTCATCCTAAAAGAAATGGTAAGGATGGGTATCTAGTAGCTAGAGGGAAACAAAGGATAGCTAGTAAGGGTGGAAGAAGTGGTAGGGCTAAGGTAGTTACTAGTAGTGTATTGGATAGGTTTATTAGGAAAGCCAAGCCTACTACCGCTCCCAAGACTAGAAGTCAGATATTAATGAGTGAAATAGCTGACTACTATAAAAAAGCGTGGTAGTCACAAACTGCAAAAAACTTGACCTGAGTTTTATGACTATGCTAAGATATTCTCAGGTCGAGAAAATAGCCAACAGCGGGAGAAACGCAATGACTACTAAACAGCGAAGATACTACAAGTCAGATAATATAGTGAAAGGGACTGCCGACAATATCGAGATGTCCTATCTACTAGCTAGTGAATCTAGTATAGAAGAAGGTAAAGACTGGTATCCTAATGCTAGGATGATTGCTGAACAGATCGGTTCTGGTAATACTAGTATGGGTGCTGGACTACTAGCAGTAATGAGTCCACAAATGGACTGGGATTCTAATATTATAGAAGCGTGGAGAATAGTATTAGAGGGATATTCACCACGACAAACTAAAACAAATAATAATAAAGCCTTAAAAATAAAGAATGGTGCTGAACCTACTAGTATATTGGGCGGACAAAAAGTAACAGCTTTTTTCCATGCCATAGAAAATCCACTAGGTGATACTCTAGCAGTAGTAGATAGGCACATAATAGCAATCTACTATGGCAAGATTCCTACTAAGGAAGAATTAAATAAGGTATTTGGTAGTAAGAGGATTATGAGACGCATCCAAAATGCTGTAAAAGTAGTAGCTAAAAGACTGGGAATTCCAGTCCATGTACTACAAGCTATAATATGGGTACAGCATAGAAAGAATATAGGAATGGCAAAAGAGGAAATCTTCTAGGAATAATATAAAAGCCTTGCTACTAGGAACAATCCCTAGTAGTGAGGTTATTTTTTTGTTTAATTTCCGACATGATAACTTTACAGGGAGTCCTTATCATGTCACCTTTTCCTATGAAGGAAGGCAGCCTATACTCTTATCATGTAGAACTTTTAGGGGAGGAAGGAAAGTAGCTGGATGGAAACTGGAAGGAAATAGGGTTGATAGAGATTATCAACTCTAATCAGGGGGCGGAGGAAAGGATTACTGGAACCCCTTGGAAACGATCCCTCCCTTGGAAGCATTGGAAAGGGAGAAGATAAATTAGACTTAATAATAGTTTTGATAAAAACTAGAGGGGATAAAACCCCCCTAGGGTTGAAGGTTACCTAGGGGGTAAGAGAAGCTATTTCTTAGCTTTTCGCTCTTTTCCTTGGTAGGCGGTCATTGAAACCACCAACCGATCCTTTTTTGAATCATGCAATTCATGATCCTTTTCGTTGTAGTTTTGACAGGTAAAGTACCTAGTCAATCCTGATTGGGTAGTTGCGCCTTCCTCAATGGCTACCCTTGCAATGAACCACCGTTTCCCCGATTTCTCGTCAGTCTCAATTCCGAATCCCTCTGTAAACTCTACTTTCTTACCGGAAGCTGCCATGTTGAACTCCTTTGTCCGTTGGCTTGTTTGTTTCCTTCAACTATTTAATTATGCCATAGATCACCCTTATGGTCAACTTTTTTGCAGTTTTGCCGGGGGTTGATAATTCTATCATGTCGAACTATGGGAAGCATGGGAACTGGAAGGGAACTGGAAACGGCTGGAAAGGCGGAATTATCAGGTCTAATCGTTGTTAGACTCGATAAATCTATTGGGGTGAAAACCCCCCTTGGGCATAAGGGGGGCGGAGATTGTTATCGCATTGGTTTATATTTCCTTCCTAAGTCATATTTAAGAGTAGGAGGGTTATGGGTATAACCTAAATCTAAAATCGTGTAATGCACTTGATGCAGTATTCTAGTTCTATCTCCTGCAAAACCAAGCTTCTTTGCTGTCGATAGAGCAGAACCTCTGGAGGACATTTTCATTCCTGTCTTTCCTTCCAGTACTAAGGCTCTGAATAGAGTCGTTAGTTGTACTGCCTTCCTATGTGCATCGTCTTTGAAATCAATTACTTCTGCCATTGGAATCTCCTTTTCCACTTATGGAAGGATGCCCCCTTCCGATTTATGTATACAGTATACATCAGATCAGGGGAGGAGTCTATTTTTTTGCAGTTTTATCAACTCTTATCATGTGGAACTTTAGAAGATGGAAAGAGGTGGAATGATGGAATGGAACCATTGGAAAGGAATGGAATTATCTAGTCGCAAAATGCGACCTGATAAAAGGGGGCGGGTGTCTCAAGACCACCCCCTAGGATCGGGTTATTGCTCTTCTACGTACATCGCATTATCTAATTCTGCATTAAAAGCTTCAATGTTAGTTAAGCCAACCTTTACTGCATCTGTTTCAATCCGATGCATGTGATTTGGTGTACGTTTGACTGCATCCATTACAGCAAGTCTAAAGTCTAATGCTGCTTCAGCTACTTCTTTTGCTTGTTTTAATCCCATACTCCATTGGGATCGTATTAGTTTAATAAAATTGATTTTATAGTTTGGCCCATCTTCCTCATCCATCAAGGCAATTAATTTACCTAATGTAGGCGTTGATGATACATCACCAGTACCTCGGCATGTGTAACAGATCACTTTAAAATCTATTACTGATGGTTTAATTCCCGTAGGTTTCATAATGTCCTCCTGAGACACTTGTTTATTTGAGACACTTAGATTATAGCAGACTACCTATGTGTATACAAGTTTTTTGCTAGAGTTAATATTTCTATCATGTCCCGTTATGGGGAGGAAGCGGAATGATGGAACGGTTGGAAAGGGATGGAATGATTGGAATTACCAAGTCGCATTATGCGACTTGATAAACCAAGCCCCCCCATTGCTGCCTCACAGGACAGCACTTAATGGGGGGTTGATTAATCGAAGTCTTTATCCTGACAGTTCTGGCACATTCCAGATATCCTGTATTCTTTTTCACTCAATTCATCTTTCCAGATAGGCATGGGAGGGACGCATCCTAATGCACATCTATTCCCTTGAATAGCCTCTATACGATCTACGCCTGTAAACTCGTAGATGAACTGATCGACTTGCTCGGACTTCTCGCTTGGTGTAGCCATGATTACCTCCTGTGCTACTTAGTTGATATGTACATACTATAGTATAGAGGCACATAAGTCAATTAATTTGCAGGAGTTGATAGTTCTATCATGTCCCACTATTGGATATGGAAGCATGGAAAGGAATGGAATTACTAAGTCTAACCCTAAAGTTAGACCTGATAAGGCCACCCCCTTATGGGGGCGAATCCTTATAAGCCTCAATCCAAGAATCGGCAATCTGTACCCAATCGACAGGTTTTAAACTGTGTCCATCAGGTGTTACGCCGTCCGAGACTATCCACGCATACTTTTCTAGGTTATCGGCAAACCAAAGTAACTGAGCTGTAGAATACATTTTCCTAGGGTGTCCACGCATTATTCTTAGTATGGTATTCTCCATACCTTTAGAATGGTTCCCTAACCATAAGCTTACGTTCCTAGTTTCCTCATTTGTCCAACCGTCATAGTTATTGGATGCTGTTGTCATTTCAATCTCCTTTTGATTTGATATAAGTATATATGAATATACATATAATAGTCAATTAATTTGCAATTTATCAACTCTTACCATGTCGAACTATTGGATACGGAAACAAGGAATAATGGAACTATCAAATCTAATTTATCAAGGGGCAAAATGCCCCCAGAGAAGAGGAGTGGCAACTCTGAGGGCGGGGGATTATTAAGATCGCATTAACGACTTAATAATATTTTCATCCTTTTCTTTATTTATATAATATCGATTTCTACGTAACGTTGCTTTTCTTTCCTTTTCCTTTAAAGCTAATTCACGTAATTCTTCTACAGGATCACAATCAAAACAAGGTTCTGTTTTTGTGGTTTGTTTGTCACATTTTATACATTTAGGCGTACCTGTTGCAATTGCTTTATCGTATACATCTTGTGGAGTCATATTCAAATAAGGCATACATTGTTGCCACATTGTACCATTATCACTTAATATGTACTTAGCACCTAGCTCCTCAACTCCAGTATATATAATTGCTCCTACAAGAGATTGATTACCTGAAGATTTTTTCCATCCATGCTTAGATGCTTCAGGTAGGCGTGTCATACTTTCAAGTGTCCAACCATGCTTACTAATTTTCTCACTATGATCTAACATATTTTTCTCCTTTGCTTTGTTTAACTCCTGACAGTATTATATATGAATACTTACATAAGTCAATTCTTTTGCAGTTTCGGGGAATTGATAAAATTACCATGTATAAAAATATACCCCCAAATAATTGAGGATATATTCTTATTAAAATCTCCTGTACCAGTATTGAATTCTTAGTCTATGAATCATTTGTCCAAAGGTTCTACTATAGCCATGTCCTCCTAACATAGTAGACTTGTGTATATAACCTATTTCATCATTTCCTATAAACGTACCTCCTAGCTTATTGCCTACATAGTATTGATTATTAAATACCTGTTCATTCCATTTTAAAATTGGCTTATTCTTTTTACTCCTAGCCATATTATTTATACTCCTGTTTATATGTCCACACAACTACATTAATTAAACTTTTAACCTTGATTACTTTCCACCTATTCCCATTTAAACGGTTTATTTTTATAACTAATGGTTTCATACTTATACTCCTAGCTACGCTCCCCTTTCGGGGAGCTAGCTACCTTTATGGCTACTTATTGATTGCTCTATCTATTTGTTCTTTCCTGTACTTATATTCCATATCTATTATTTGCCTTCGCAAGTTGTATTTAGCACTAATCTGTTGGTTCAAGTCAAACCTATTCTGTTCTTCTATCCTATCAATATGCCTGTTATAGTACCAAATAGTGTACCAATTCAGTAGACTACCAACGAATAAACCTATGCCTATTCCACCTGTTAGGTTGTGGCTGATGATGTTTATGAATATTTCCATTTTGTTCCTCCTGAGAACTTGATTTGAGGATATTCTATATGATTTGCATACACAAGTCAAAGAATTTGCAGTTCTGGGGCGAGTTAATAAACTGCAAAAAACTTGCATTTCCCTGTCAGTCATATATAATAGTCTCATGTTCAGAGAAGTTCTGAACCAAACAGTAAACCTTTAGGAGGTTTTGATATGGGTAAGCAAACAGAGACAGCAGCAGCAGTTACCGCAAAGGTTCAGCTACTGACCATTAGTAGCGAACAGTATCAAGAGGGGCTGATTGATATAGACAGCTTCTTTGATACCGCCATCAGGCTAGGGGCTGACCTTGTTGATACCGTAGCCAACCTGACAGGCTCCACAGAGTATCAGGTTATCAGGCTCCAGAGAGAGAAGATCAGAGAGGAGTTAACCCACTATCTCGCAACTACCGCAAGGCTAGATGAGCCTGAAGTCATTAAGGTGACCATGCAGGCGTATCACGATAGGATTAAACGGCTGGAGTGATTCAGCTTTGCCCCCCATTAAATCTAGTCCAGAGAGGCTAGGATGGGGGGTATGCCCCTACCCCATTTTGAGGTGGGGGGGTACATAAGGCGATCCCATTTATCATGTAGAAAACCCTCCCCCCCTCGCAACTTCCCAAATAACCTCTGAACATTAAAAATATAGCATGGGGTATCAATAATATATTCTTGTTTTAGTCACGAATCTATTATAGGTGGGGGTTTTTCAACACTTAAATATTAAATATAGACCCCCCCGGTTGTACTAAGAGGGGGGTATAAGGTAACCATATAGCCTCCTGTAGATTCTCTTTAAAAATAATTTTTTTTAAAAATACCTTATATGTATATTAATACATGAAATGTACTTCATGCTTTATGATTTGTGCGGGTAGGTAGACTTCTTAGAAAGTATTTAGTATAATAAATCAAGGAGTTAATTTCACTCTAGTGGAGGTAAGTATGTAATGAGTAAGGAATTGAGGATCAAAGATATTCTGTTAGAAGAAAATCCTGATAATCAAATTATTGATCCTATCGTTAGTGGATTAATCGGTATATTCCGTAACGGTAATGGATCAAGGGGAGTTTATTCCTATCTTAGATCGGTGGAAACTTTAATTGATCAGGGAAATACACCAGAGGAGGCTGTTGAATACTGTGATAAAATTTTGCGGAAATTCGACGGGCCGATAATTATCGATGACACAGGAGTTTAATGAATTAATTTTTAAGTCCAATGGGGATTATACATGGGAGACTGACAATGGTTTTCTAGTGAAGGTGGGGCCGAACCTTACCGAGGTAATCTACCATAGGGAGTTTGATGACTTGATGGATGTTCTAGCACATATTCAAAAAATTTCGGGCTGCCACCCGGTATTCACCTTGGATGAACATACGGATAACAACGGAATATCAATGGCTATAGAAAAGAAAAGTGAACAATATGATGAAGATGGAGATAAACCAAGGACTTGTTAAGTTTTAAGACTGGCAGATTCCCCATAATCATATAAGGTATAAGTATAAGGAGTAAGTATATGATTGAAATTATAAAAGATATAATGTTTTGGGTAATAGTTATAACTCTCTTTAATATAATATTAAGAATTATATTTAATAAGAGTTATATGATGCATAAACCATTTATTATAAAAGGTAGAGAAGAAGGATATTCAAAAGGTTATAATGATGCTGCTATGAATATCCTACTATATTATGAAATTAAAGACGATATACCTTCTAGAGAATGGTTACGTATTACCCAAGGACAAAGGTTAAATACACGAGAAAAAATACTTGAAAGTATAGTATAATAATACAGGGTGGATTTCCTTTAGGAGTTATTTATGGTAATTAAAGAACCCAGTAAAAATATTCGCAAACTACAGGAGTATTTAAACTTGTCCACGGATACCGTTGAAATATCTCTAGAAGATCAGCAATCCCTTGAAGATATAGTCTTGGCTGACGACAGAGAACGTCAAAAGCGTAATAATGCGGAAGCTTTATCAATGGCAATAGAGAAGTCCTCCCCCTTACAAAAATTAACGGCTTTTACAAAAGCTGATTATTCACAAAGCGATTCCGATAGTTATCAATCACAATTATTTGAGGCTATTAAAGATAGTAGTACTCAAGATAAATTTGTAGCTTTTACTTCAGCAAATAACCAAGCTACTCCAGAACAACAGATACAGTTAGCCCATAAATGGATGACTGAACATGATGCTGGAGCTAAAGCCGAAAATAAAACTCCTACCTTTAGTGGGGATGTTCCTACACCTTCAGATGATTTTGAAGCATTAGATGATGCTAATTGGAGACGAGTATTAGCTACGGCTTTTCCAGATGCTAGAGATCAACCTAGAGCAGTAGGACAACGAGGAACTATAGATACAAGTGGTGGTGATCGTCGTGAACCCGGAAGGAGGGGAGGTTCTGGAAGTATGAAAGATTTTCATAGACGAATGATTCTAGAGGCTGGTAAGACAAATAATGTTTTTTCAAGAATTCCTGAAGGTGAGGATAAAGCTGAATTAAATCAGCTTGCAGATGAACTAAATCCAGAGAATATCGTTGACGATGATCTAAAACGTATGAAACAAATTCTTGATAATCATTATACTGACGAGGGTTATCTTGATTTGAAAGCCACAAGTGCATCAGGAGGAAGTAGTTCAACTGGCGCATCTGGCGCATCTACATCTGATACTGAAGATGAGTCTAGTACCCCTGAAGAAGATGGCCTTGTAGATTATCACGGTAGCAGTTCTGGGAGAACAACTAATCTACCAAAGAAACATAAACAATTAGTAGGGCATTATGCTAATGAAAAGAGTCCTCATTCAGAAGAGGATGTTCTGGCTCATATGAATGAGCATGGAGAACGGAATAAAAATGGTCAAATCTCATCTGGTAAAGCGTTAGATGATTGGGGTAAAAAATTTGAGGCTGATAACAATATCTCTCTCAATGATGACGCATCTGCATTTACAAAAACTGGAGCAAGGAAAGGTTGGTTTAAAGGAACTGGTACACCTAAAGAAGATGCTTGGGGTGATATTGAAGCTGCTAGTGGAGATACCGAGGTAGAAGAAGTGGAAGTAGGCTCTGATGCTACGTCAGTCAATGCTGATCTTGGAGACGAAGGGAATCTAGAACTTCCCGATAGAAGTTATGATATAGATAAAGGTAAGACAGAAATGATTGAGTTTGGTTTATTTGATGCAGAAACTCAAGAACCTACCGCATTAGGTAATTCTATACTTGATGATATCCAAGAAAACATGGAAGATGCTGAAGGTATCTATAATGATAACCTACTTAACATGTCTGGTCTTCGACAGAAGGTTAGTGAGAAAAGAGGAAAAATTGGAGAACCCAGAAAGTGGAACGGTAATGTTTCAGGTACAGCCCTAGGACATTATATTAATAACTATAACGCAAGGAATCCTGAAAATGAAATCAATCGAACTCATAACGTTGACGATGATGGAAATGTTACTCGTTTAGAAGATGTCGAAGATAATACTTTAGGTGAAAGTCCTACCAAGCTTTCAGCCCATGAATTGGCTGGAGCCATTGGAGCAGGACAGGCTGCTGGAGACTCTGGAATAGTACAAGCACACTTTTTACATCAAGGTGGACAGGACTATAACTTTTTAAGAGGGGCTGATCGTCAAAAATATTCAGAGATTAGACCATCTCTTCCCGATATTCCTGAAGATGAGCAATGGTCATATGAAGACGGTGTTAATACTGATGACTCTCAGGAAGAACCCGTTGAAGAACCTGTTGAAGAACCCGTCGAGCCGTCCGCTTCTTCTGGCTCAGACGCTTCTGGAAGTGATACTCCTGAACCTACGCCTGAAGACTCTGAACCCGACATGTTTGGGGATGATGATTTAAGTGGGGAACCTTCTGAAGGAAGACAGGCTGCAACAGCTTCCGACGCTCAAGCAGAACCCGGTGCATCAGCTACTCCTGAAGGACAACAATCAAGAATGGGTTCTGGAACAGGACAGCAAGAATTGGAGCTTGATCCTTCTGATGAAGATGAACTATCTTCTGACGAATTAGAGACAGAATGGTCTAGTCAAGAAGATGACCCTAGAATGAGAGATCGAGAACGAGCATCTCAGGCAACATTAGGACAACAATCTCCACAGAATAAATTTACTAGAATGAAGCAACAAATGCTTGATGCTGGACATTATTCTCAAGATGATGTAGATCACATGGAAAATAAAGATGTCTATCAGGACTATCGAAAATGGCGTGAGAATCAACGAGGTAGTAGAGGTGGTTCAGAGGAATTCAATAGAGATCGTGCTATAGAACGATTAGCACAATTAAAACATGGAAAGAATCCTACTGACGCACAAATGCAGGAAGTTCAGGATGATCATGAATTTGATGATCCATCTGAAATTAAAGCTGCTATAAAAACTCAGCGAAACGCTAGAGATGGTCAACGTAATAATCAACGTTCTCAAACAGAGGCTCGTGAAGCTAACGTAACTAGGAATATCGGACAAGCAGATTTAAAAGCAGAAATTCATGCAGCTGAACAATTAGCAGACGGTGATCCAGATGCAACGGAACACGCAATTACAATGATATCAACTGCAATTAAGAATAAAGATCACATGGATGCCGAACATCACGAACAGTTTGAAATAGCCTTTAAAGATTTGGAAAATAAAGGGGCTAATATGGATGAAGTCCATGCCCATTTAAAGGAAGTACAATCTAAAGGCATTGTAATTGGTAGTGAAGAGCATGATACATTTAGAACGGATGAACATGCTAAAGCCACAGAAGAACATGAAGCAGCAACAGCTGCCCATGAAGCTACAATGGGTAAGATTAATGAACATTTAGATGCTGCCCATAATGATCCCGGTTTCCATCCAAATAGACACACAGTTGTACATCCTTATGAATCTTCTGAGGGAGGACGATTTAAAACTACCCATAAAACTAGTCACGATGCTGACGGTAATTTAATTACTGAAGAGCATAAACATGGTGACCATCCAGAACACGGAGATGATTGGAAAAAGGCTGGAGGACATTCACATGCCCCACTTCATTTAGATCATACTCCTGAACAAAGAGAAGCATATGAAGCGGTTCATAAAACTAAACAAGATATGAAAGCCCATAACAATTATGCTAATGATGAGATTCATCATAAACATGATAAGATGAAGAAACAAAGGTTTGAAGATGAT
>Ga0080013_1001198_pt1 | contig 35093 bp, 28 predicted proteins | sample ETNvirenome_6_85_FD_69236 | JGI IMG/M metagenome (GOLD analysis project Ga0080013, IMG submission 69236) | Marine viral communities from the Pacific Ocean - ETNP_6_85 (SPADES assembly) (version 2) | ecosystem: Environmental > Aquatic > Marine > Oceanic | place: Pacific Ocean | collected 2013-06-19
ATTGTTCTGGATCCATTTTTTCATTTACGGATTCACCTCTAAGTCTATTCTTTGCTAACATCGATACAAATTTTATATTAGCAGCTGCTAATTGTTTTAATTGATCTTTTGGTAGCTTACCTAAAAACTTAATAAATTTCTTATACGTGGGTGAAGATGGATTCATTGTTTTAAGAGTTCCATACGCCTTCCGCATAATCTCTATTTGATCTTTTGAAAATTTACTCATAATCTTTTCACCCAACTTAATACGTTAGATAATCGTAATCCATTTCTTACTAATGTATCCACTTCTTCTGAATTCTTATATTTGCTATTCATAGCATCTTGTAAAGTCTTAATCATTGTTTTTTTCATTTTAGAAGTAATCTTAATCTTTTTATCTTTGCCCCAACCATCAACACTTTCAGGAGGACCACTACCTACACCCATAAATCCAGATGCGCCATATTGCGGCTCAAACTGATAATCTAATGTTTGCCATCCACCATAGTGAGCCTTACCATATACAATACTAACCTCAAACCCTCGAGCTGACACATTTTTATAAGCATCGCCTTTTTTAATATCAGCATCAGTTAGTTGTTCATTTAATAAGTCTCTTAACTTAATCATTAACTATTCTCTTCCAGCCATTTAGTATTGTGTTCACAAATGCCTTTCAGAGTTTCAATAGCTCTAATGTATTTATTTGTATGGCCTTTTTTTACATTATCTAATGCATCGGATACAGGTAATTCACTTAATTCACCTAACATTCCCATAATCTTTTCATTAACCATACCTACAGCATCCATTATCTGCTGTGTTTCACGTAAACCTAAAGCTTCTTGTTTAAACTTACCCTGATGTTCAGCATACTTTTGTCTAAACTTTCCAACATCACTTTTAAACCCATAATCTTTTTCTTTACTTTCTTTAACTAATTCTTTTAATTTAATCATGATACACTCCTGTTATATATCAATAAATATATAAAATCTATTTTTTTATTGTTAACTCTAACTTATCCACATAATCTTTAGATTCTTTTAATGATGGTGTAGAACCCGTTTCCTTCTCACATTCAGCTCTATAATGTTTGATGGCAGCTATCTTAGCACCTTGTTTTAACATATCCTCTAACTCATGATCCAATTGACTTTGCCAGTTCCAGTCAACATCACCGTTCCATACCTTTCTTCTAAACTTCCATATCTTATTAGCCTCAACCATTATTTCTTTTATTTCGTGTGGTCTCATCTCATCATATCTTTGCTCGACTTCCATAAGTAGGTCATAAGCTTCTATGGTACTTGGTTGGAATAAATGCTTATCATCAGGTTGGTCTGGTTCTGTAGCTTTGGCTAACTTAACTAACCTATTAAGTTTTTCATATAACCATTCTTTTTTATTGCTCATTATTTATTTTATCTGTAAACTTTTTAGTAACTCACTACCATTCTGATTCATATAATGTTGTATTACAAAGGCCTCTACTACGTGAGTAAAGAACCAAAAAAATGAAAGTAGTGGTATAAATATTTTCATATCCAATTCTAAGTATCCTACACCTAACCAAGTTAGAAATAACATCCCGATGGTTTTTGTTAAGAATCCTGTCGCTGAAAATCCTAGAGACATCACATTACCTCGTTGTACTACCACATATATCCCAACCACCAAATGCATCAGGTTTAACATAATTGGTGCTAACACACCTAAAACAAAATACATCATAAATTCGTTATCTGTATTAAAATTATTGCTGCTGCTAATAGTAAACTAATAATAGTTTTTAGTGTTGGTATCTCTCCTATAAAGAACCAAGCCATAGCGCCGAATACAATAGTTCCCACACCAAACCCAGCTAACCTCATATTCCAAAATGCGCCAAAGTGTTCGTAAGACCATTTGGTACTATAAAAAAATAGCGGAGCTATAAACAGACTTGTTACATACATCCACCATATTGATTTTAACCAAGGCTTATCCCATACCACCCAACTTTGTAATTGGAAGAATGCTATTATAGATCCAATTACTTGAGCCGATATAGCCCACCATAATTTTGTCATTTATTGCTCTTCGTATTGTACTGCTAATTCAGCACCATTCAATAAAGCCCTTTCAATACTATCTTTCAGATTGTATAATTCATCTCTAGCACTGTCTACACAAGACCTACCATCACTATTACAATCATATTCCGGAATAGAATAGAAAGCGTCATCTAATGAACCTTCTATATTTTCTAATAAATTTATTATTTCTTTTAAAGTCATTACCTTTCTCCTAAGTATTCTGGTTCTCCGATATGTCCCAAAACCCAATCTTCATACTCTTCAATATCAACATCATTTGAAAATGGATTGTCTGGCGTATCCCTATCCAAATCCATCTCAGTTTCAAAATCATCTTCAGTATCATCATAACCAAAGTCAATTAATGCATCATATATATTTCCCATTTAATAACTCCCCGTTCCTATTTGTTGTTCTAAATTACCATACATAAGTAAGGCATTTGTAATTTCATCATCATCAGATGACCACGCATTATCAGATGGTTCTTCCCAATAAATCTCACCTGTATCGTGGTCATAAATTTGGGAGACATATTGATCTTCATCTTCTACATACCACACGACGGCAAGATTATGAACATCACCTGAATGAGTTATAAAATTTAACTCCCTTAAATACCCATCAAAAGGAATATTCTCAATTCTATGCTTACCATTGATATAAACATCTCTTCCAAGTAGATAACTATTACCATAAATCGTTTCGTTCAAGTCACCCCAATCTATATGATTGCTCATTTGTTACTCCCTAAGCTATTAAGTTATTTTCTAAAAAAGAATCAAACCCAGTATAGTCACCATTCATAGCATCATTAAAATCTGGGTTATCTTCACAATACCTATCCAAATCCCAATATTCAGCAACTACCTCAAGATCCTCTTCACTAAGAGCTTCAAAAAACTCTTCGTTCTCTATGTCATTAACGTGAATGCCACCAAAGATATCATGTCCACCATCGGCTAACATTGGATAAGTCACGCCATTTTCATCGATGACATTTCCAACACTTTCTAAATTAACTAACTTCATTGTTTTTTTCCTTTTTTCCATGCCTGATCATACAACAAAAATGCAACATGAGTCAAGGATTTTCTTTAATTATTTTAATAATGTAACTGTAACAGTTATTAATTACATAGTAAATACCACTTGGCCAACTACAAATTATATTCAATACCTATCTTACCCTTATAATATGAATTTCCTTTTAGTTTAGATACTTCCCCTTGATTATATACTCTAACCTTGTCTGTAAGTTTCCACGACACTTTGAATTTATCTTCATATTCAAATGTAGTATTATCACCAACCTCATCGGGTGGCATATAACCATCAAATGATATTTCTACTTCTATTGCATCATTTCTATAAGTTTTCTTTTTACTTATACCAACTGAAGCAAATGTTTCGTAATCGTTTAATGCATCAGTAGTGGAACGAGTAGTAAATCCAAATGTTGCTCCACTATATGGAAAACGATAATCAAGTTTTAAATACTTAACACTCTGACTTTGTTTATCCATATACTCTGGTTTAAAATATAAGAAAGACTTATCATCCCACTTTGCCCATACTAAATCATCAATGTACTTTCTACCAAGTTCTCGTTCCCATTGACGATTGATATAATAGTTAGAATGACTTACACCAACACTAACTTCATAATCATCTGGATTTGGTTGAACATTTGGTGATCTTACTGCAAAGGAACTGAATAACATAATTCCTACTAATAGACTATCTAAAACCATTACTTACCTTTATTTTTTTTATTAAATTTATCATTCTTTATATTCTACCTTTTCCTCATCCCATGTATCAACATTAATAATAGTATAAATTCTTGTAGGAATTATATTTAATCCTTCTTCATTTGTTAACAATAACTTATTTTTAAAATCACTCCACTCTATAGGAAATGATTTATCAAGAACTCCTTTATTTTTACTTCTAATAACATCATTTAGTGCATTAATTGTGTATAAAGTATTAGTTTGTTTTTTCCTATGTAATGAGATTGTATCTTTATTTTCTACATAATTTTCTCTATCTTCTTCTACATTATACGTGCACATTAATTGATAAGAATCATTTTCATTTACAAAAACATAAATTTTATTAAATACAATATTATGACACTCTATAATAAGACTTATAGTGTCGTATAATTTATTTCTTCGTGTGAATGTACAGAGTAATTGTGTTTTCATTATGCTTCTATCTCTTGTCCAGTTTCATGATCTACAAGTACTCCATCTGGAGTCAAATCAACTGGTGGTGGTGTTCCATCTCCTGTAAAGGATAATTGACATCCACCTCCAGCCCTTCCTTTTGTTCTATTAGGTCTAAAAGTTATAGAATAATCATTTGGATTTTGAGTACCCTCATTAGTTTCAAAATGTGGATCACCTTTTTCATCGTAATATTGCTTGTTATGTTCTAAATGATTTAAAGATTCATTAGTTCTAATATTATTTGCCATTTCAATCATAGATAAAACAACTGAAGGTTTAACATCCCCATCTGTCTGAATCACATTAGGAATATTATTTGCACCTATTAATCTAGTAACATGCTCTTCTGTAATAACTTTTCCCATTTTTTGCATATATTTTTTTTCAACTTTTTTACGTTTTTCTGCAAATTGTTCCCAATATTCGTCTTTTGAATCTTTCAATCCAGGAAATTCTCGTTCCATCTCATCACGAATTTTTTCAAGTTCCTTCATCCATGCTGTAGTTATTTCAGATATTTTTTTCTTTTCTTTATCAGTAAATATAGGATCGTTTGGTGGTACAGCATCACCTTCAACTACTGGTGGATCAATTTTACCAATTTCATCTACAGTAGTTGTAATAAATTCTTCTGTTTTTTGTATTGTTTTTCTCTTATGTATTTTTCCTTTTTTATTATCAACTCGTATCAATTCATCTCGTATTAATAATGTATATCCTGGTTCACTTTCATATTGACCTTGATTATTTTGTTTTTTTATATCTTGATGTAATTCTTCAATAGTCTTTGCATTAGCAGGACACCCATATATTCTACCTTCTTTTCCCCATTTACAACTAACAAAAGTTACTCTTTCAAGTGTACCATTGGGACCAGTACCACCTTTTAGTTTATCCCCAGCTGGAAAGCTTCCAGCGGCTGGTAAATACACCTCTTCACCAGCTGCTATTTCTTGTTCATATAAATTATTTTCAGCTATTTGTTTTAAAATTGAGTTAGCAATTTCAGGGTCAGCTTTATGTAATTCTACCATCAATGTATTATAACTTTTTGCTATAGCTTGTGCTGCTTCTTCACTTGGAACAGGCAAATTCTTTAAAACATCTTTCATTCGTGTTTGATGTTCTTCTAATGCAATAGCAACAGCTGGATCAACCTTATCATCAGCTTCCAATTCTTTTGCATAATCTATTACATTTTGTAAAGCTGGATTATTTATACTTAATTCCAAATACTCTCTTGCATAATCACTACTTGGCATTTTAATTGGTCCTGTAAATGGGCCTCCTTTAGGATCACCTTTAGCTTTCTTTCTAACTCCATATATTCCCTGTTTCTTCCAACGTGAATTTACTCGTTTTAAAAGTTCATGATTTTCAAAATAATCATTAACCATTGGATCATCTTCTGGTCTAACTATATTTTCTTCACCTAAATCTGGTTTAGCTTTATTGGTGAATCCTTGTTTAACCGATTTAGCATTATAAGTTCCTAATGATGTTCCAGTTAACGCTTCTACTCTCTCAACAAGATCTCTAGCCTTCACCGTACCATTCTTTCCTGATATTATTTTTCTTCGACCACCAAGTTTATTAAAATAAGCTTTTTTCTTATTACTATTAGTTGTTAATCCTACATTATCTATTAACCATTGTGCAGCTTCCAATTTTTCTTCATCACTTGCATCATCATCATATATTACTTCTATCACATCCATAGCATCATTCATTAATTCTTTTTGTTCATCATTTAAAAACTTAAAAGGAATTTCATCTGGATATCCTGATTTCTCTTTAAAAGAATCAATTATTTTTTGATTTTTCTTACTAATATTTCTTTCTTTTGGAAGATACATAGTTTCTTCATCACCACCTTCTTCGCCTGTTTCATCTTCTTCACTACCGTTTCCACCAGTACCTGTTTTATCATCTTCAACTTCACCATCTTTTCCACCTTGTGCCCACTCTATAGCTTTAGCTTTTGCATCTGAACCTGAAAAATATTCTATTTTACCCTGCTGGTTTTTTCCAGCCCAATCTCCACTTGGTGAATCAGGTGGTAGTTCCCAATCTTCTCCGTCTGTTCTCCTTTTAGCTTCCCTTAATTCATACACAAATTGATTAATTGCAGGAACATCCCATTCCCACTCCAACAATATATCTCTTAACTGCCAAATATGACTATTGTTTTTTGGATTAGGTTTTCCATCGTGAACACGATATGCCCATTCATTTAATAACTTATCAATATAACTCAATTTATTTTCTCCATCTCATGATAATTTATTCCCCTGCTCATTTTTGTTGGAAATTTACCATCAAATTCAATAATATTTTTTATTTCATTTAAAAATTTCTTACCATCATTCATATCATAATCTATAAGAAAACTATCATATGAATATAGTATTAACTTACTGTAATAATTATCAAATATTGGTATTAATTTATTTAACATTTTCATATTATTTTCTGTTTCCATTAATTGTATCATATAATTAAACAATTTATTTCTATTCATATTAGATAAATTTTTTCTAAATATCTTCTTATTATAAATATTAGAAGTTATAAAATCCTTTCGTTTATATTGCTCCCAAATTTCATTAATATAATCATGAACTTTACCGAAAAATGGATTTATTTGCACTACATCTATTGGAATATGACCATAAAGATACTGAAAAGACCGATTTTTAGACTCTTGATAATCACACCCATAAAATTCTCCCATATGTTCGTGAACTGAACCTTCAGGAAATTTATAATTTACTACTTCTCCTATTAATCGTAAGTGATATGCATCATAATCAAACTCAACCAACATACCATTCTCAAATCTACTATAAAACGGTTTTCGTGAACCGTCTGTTTTGTTTAATGCTGCAAAATTAATTCCACCAAACCTATTAGATGGTCTACCAGTTGATGTATATGGATAATATTCACTATAAACCATCTCATTATTATACCTCAATCCAGATGACTCTAGATAAGTTAAGTTATTAATAATATTAACATTATATGTTTCGTGAACTGGTAAATCAATATATTTTTTATATTCATCACACAATTTTCTACATAATTCTAAATGTTTTAATATTGGTATTATATCATTTATATTTTCTTTATGATAAAAAGTATTATAAAAATATTGATGGCTATTTGTAGTAAAGCTTTCAACTTCAAGTGGTAAATTATACTTCATATAATATTGAAAATTAATATCTACCACATTTTTAAAACTAATAACATGATTTAATTCTTTTTTACTAAAAGTATATTTTTTATTACCAAAATTAAGTTCAAATATATTTCCTTGTGGAAGATTTATTGCTTCACTATGATTAAATGGTAAAATATATTCATCTCCTTCCAACAACTTTACATATAACAACGATAACCTATTCTGTAAAGGATGTTTATTAACATCAGATAATATGGGCATTAAAATACAATCTGAATTTCTATATTGTTCTATAAAATTTTCAAATTGTTCTGTTGTTTCAACTATAACCACTTTTATTAACCTTTACTATCTTTTCATACCAAGGACTAAACCAATCTAATACTTCTCTTTGACTCGTATACACCTTTAACAAATCTCTTTTCTTTAATAATAAATCTTGTGATAATCTATCACTACCTTTATCAAATTGCCATAATATATCTGGTCTCAAATGATTTAGTATATCATGTAATGCTCTATGTCTTGGATGTCCGTATTCACCTTGTTTATTATGTGTAACTATCTTTGTATATTTTCTTTCTCTTAACACTCTCAGTAATTCATAGATAAGTTTTTCTCTATGATAATCTTCACCACCCTTGTAACCTGTCCAATGTTCGTATTCCTTAATACCTATAAACTTCATGGACGCCTTTAATTCTTTTCTTCTAATCTTACTATGATACTCATCTACTACTACAACTTTATATTCTTTTGGATGTGATAATAATTCAGCTCCACCAAATAGTGCTTCGTCATCAGGGTGTGCAGTAATCATTAACTTATCAATCATTCCAATATACTTCTTCCCATAGTTTAGTTGTTTCTGGAAATACATCTAACATTATTTTCTTTAATGCTCTTGCGTATTCTTGTATCTCTACTTGGGCTGTTTTCTCATCTCGTAATTCTATAAAATTCATAATGGACTGAAATGATGCTGTCCACCATACTTGTGTATATTGTGATAATGGAAGAATTGATCTTGCTTGTTCTTTTGCAACTCCAAGATAAACAAGTTCTTCATAAATTCTCTTTATCTCATTTATTCCTGTTCTATACAATGAACTTGCAGTTTCTTGTCCATCATAATCCAATTCTCCCTCTGATGCCTGTTTATTATCCTCTGATTGTTTTCTCCAAGTGTCTGGATAATAATACTCTTTTACTGGAACATAACGACCACTTATCTCATTCCAAGCATGGTCTTTCGTTGAAGATGATGATGTAGTTTCAATTCCTACTACGTGTTTATACCATTGTCGCATAACGAACTCTGGTGCCTTGATAATCAGCATAACGTGTTGGTGTCTGAATGGACTAAAATGTTTATTTTTGATTAAGAACTTGGATAGTTTCCTATCTTTCTCTGTAAATTCATCACTACGACCACCAAATGAAACTCTGGCCGCATTTACAGGTGTTAGATCATCTCCGAGACTATCAACGACTTCAATATAACCTTTATCTAATACATTGACTTTCATATTACTATAACCTTTACAATATATATGCTAATACATTTTCAAAATTAAATATTTTTTAACCAAATTTTAACCTCTTACTAAGTCTTTTTAATGTTTTCTCTTTTACATCTAAATCAAAACCTTCCCAAAATTGTAATGTATTTAAACCTTTACCAAAATTTTCATCAGATAAAACTTTACCATAAAATGAAATTGAAGTACTATTTGCTAACTGTACTTCATCCATAGTTCCAACCAACTGCCAAATTAACTCAATTCCAACATAAAACCCACGATTTCTTAACCTCTTAAATTCAGCAGCTTTAACTTCAATATATGGAGATCCTTTATCATTAGATTTCCTAAGAAAATATCTTTTAGCACTTCCATTAGAATAATCTTCATCGGTAGGAGCAAAAGTATATGGTGTAGCAAACTTAGTTTGAGATGTCTCACCTATTTTTGCTTGTTTATATTTAGCAAATAAAGAAAAATTCTTAGTTCTAATTATCAATTTAGATTTAAACTTATCAGTTTCCTCTCCTGTAAGATATGCTTCCATACTACCTACCATTGGATGAAGTAAGTATCTAATATGATAAGGAATTTCAGGATCAACAAATTTTCCATCTTGATATTTAAATTCATTTTTTTTAGTAATACCTGCAGAAGTAACAACTCTTCTTGTATTTTCAAATATTTCGTTTGGTAGTGCCATTTTTTATCACCTTTTATTTATAGTTTAATATTCTATGTTTCAGCTGCCTTTTCTTCTTCTTTTTCTGGGGCCCAAAGTTTTCTAATTTCATCCCGAGCAGGATAAATCGTCTCCAGATTCTTAATCATGATATCTTCACCTTATACCGTAAATCATATGGGAATCCAAATTTATTTTGTGTTCGATAGTTCTTAGTTCATACCAACCACCATATATTTCTGCTGCTATCCAACATGGGCCTCCAGAATCCATAAAATCATCGCTCAACCCTTTATTTTTCTTTTTCTCCTTCTTATCATCAAAGCTTTCTGCTAAAGCCTTTCTTTGTATAGCATTCATTTTATCCATTCCTCCCGTACCAAATCCACCCTGACCCATATTGGAAGTAGTATGAGATGTTATTTGTTATCAATATGCATCCTTTGCTTCGGGGCACCCTGGATACGGCCTGGCTCTGGGGCTGTATATGCATTTGTCTTCACTGCTCCCCTTTTTAGAAATGATGATACGGGAAGTTCTGAAATATTAACTCTCATTTGACCTGTTAAAGTAGTTTTCCATCCTGTATCTGAAAGTTCTTGGTTTATATCAACTACTTGAAATATAACCTTCCCCTCATAATTAGATGGTAGCATACTAACGTTAAATGCATTTCCTGGTACAATTCCACCTATACCTTGAATTTCGATTTCAAGTTCCATTTTCAACATAGGAGAAGATCCACCTATTCCAAAAATTGATGTTGCTCTATTAACTCCTATCAAATATTTCATTGCATCTACATATGCATGTGGAAACGTATTTTTTAATTTTCCTGTTTTTGGATCATACATAGTTACTATCATATCTTCTTTTAATATCTGTTTTTGTTTTTGCTTCGAATCTCCAGTTTTTGTCGGAACTAGTTTTTGAGATTCAGCTATATATGGAATATCCGATATTTTTATATCATCAGTTTTATACGCGGCCGTATATCCTTGATTATAATTAACTAACCTATTATTATACTGTCCAATATCAACAAACAAGTTGTCTGATAGTTTTTTATTATATCTTAACTCATGACTATTATTTGTCACTAATTGTAAATTTGTAACTAATGCTTCTCGTACAAATGTATTACTGTCTATTGGAAGATCTATTGTAGCTTGGTTCCCCGTGACACCTTTTGCACCAGCAACAAGACTTACATCAAATAGAAATCCATTACCTACCCCAAACTTTTCCCATCTACCATCTGAGTTTACTTTCAAATTATATGGAAATTGTGTACCAAATTTACCAAGTTTTCCGTTTTTCTTTTCCCATGCTCCAATGATATTCTTTTGTGTAGGATCTATAGTTGATTGAAGTGCAGATGAAGCTAAGAAATCAGCTGGATCTCCTCCCCCCTCTGGAGCATTAGATCCAGGAGATGCTACTCCACCATACATTGCTGTAACTGCTGCTCCCTCTGGAAGTTTAGCTGATAAAGTCTGACTTTTAACCATACTATTTCTTTCCCATGATGGAAAAATATAAACTTTACCATTCGGTAATATTTTATCATCCTTAAATTCTTTTGCACCATATTCCGTCACAAAACCAGTATCCTCATTTACTGTACCCCATACTGAAGGTTCTGTCAATAAATCTTTCACTTTTTCTTCTGTATAATTCCTATCAACAACCTTTACTCTTTCTCCATCTGTTGATAAATGTAAATCCCATATTCCAGTTGTACTATTTAATTTATTAAATAAAGATTGACAAGCTGCTTCTACTGAATCTACTCCTTCGAAACATTCTTTAAAAATATCAAGATGTATCAATAAATGTCTCATATACCCAGCTTCATCTATTGGTTCATACTTCTCTTCGAGTAAATGCGTATGATATTCACCAGGGTTAGCATTTAATGAAGGATGTTTATTACCCTTCCACTTATAAGCTCTAAACGGTGGAATATTAAATATAGTTCCAAACTTCCCATCTGTTAGAGAAGCAGTATATCCCCATGGGCTATCCTCGAACCATTCTCCCTGCCAATCACCTAAATGTAAAGGATATTGTCCAGGAATAATACATATTTCTGGATCAACAGTTATAAGTGATTTATGGTTAGATATTTTCGTTGGTTCATATCCTAACTCTTTTTCCCCTTTATAAATTAAATCAACACTTCTAAATTCTTGTACTAACTTATTATTACTATCAACCTTTCCGAGAAATCTAGTTAATATATTATCTTCAATCCAACCCCAAGACAACCAAGGTCCAACTTTATCATCTATATTCCAAGCTCCGAGATCCCAAGCAACAGCTTGAAAAAAACCATCTGTAACATTACCCTTTTTAAATTTTTCATGACTGCCTTGAACTCTTTCCTTATTAAATTGCCATTTCAAATAATTTTCTATTGTATCGTCGCTATGCACCCCATACTGCGTTCCTACCCCCCCGGTGATGGCGTATTCAGGACTTTTCTGGCCAGTTTTGACTGGGTCAGATTTAGTTCCTCTTGTATATTTATTTCCCAATTTTTGTGATCCAAATAGATACCCCTTAAGTGCATCCGAACTAATTGCCATAGTTTTACCAATATCATTAATAAATGTATCCATTTGTTCCATAAATTTATCAAACGTAACTTGTGAATAAGTTCCTTCTTCTTCATCATCTTCTTTACCCATTCCAGTACTATTTGTTGGTGAACCCATGACTTGATTTATAATATTAACTCCTCGTGATTTTAACTTAGTTGTACAATCAAATCCACCATCAGACCTTAAACTCCATTCAAAATTTGAAATAACACCGACCATAGCATCATAATTTCCACCATTTTCAAAAACTTTATCTTGTATCTCATCATGTAAACTTACCTTAGTAGTTCTACCTACCGATGCTTCAAGTATTTTACTATAATCCAACGGAATTGGCTTATCAGAACCACCAAGTCCTCCCCAACCCCATTCTAAAGTAACAAGTTTACCCATTTCTAAAAAGTGTGGTGTTAAACGCTCTAAATCTCTAAATGACCAACAAACCCACTCTATTGTAGCTTCTTTAGATGCTTTCATTTCACCAACATAATCAACAGAAATATTTTTTATACCTGGTATTGGCATACCCCCATGTGATGTATCAGGACCTTGTACGGACTCTTTATCAGTTATAGGAGCCATTAGATCTTCAGATTTCTGATTTCTCCCATAAACACCCTTAAAACCAGTATACATCTTGTTTTGATTTTCCCAAGTTGTAGAATCCTTTAACACTTCTTCTATATTCCAATCTTCCCTATACATTAATCCTGATTGTAATAGAACTGTATTATATCCACCAAGTGGATTATCTATCATCATAGGAGTCTCGTCTCCTGCATCAATTTGAAACTTATTCCATTCTTTAATTTTCTCAGGATCTCCTCCTTCAAAATAACGATTAGATTGTCCGAATTCAGGAAGTGTCATCCTTTTCTGTTGAAGCTTTTGTTTCCAAGCATTACTTACTAATTTTCTAGTATCAACAGGAGAAAAAACTCTAATCCAAGGTGATTTTGTAAAAGATTCTGCTAACAAATCTCTATTTTCTTTAGTACTATTAAGTGATTCTCCTTGACGAATTATTCGTGCCGCAGAACCCGATGCAGGACTTCTTTCCAATATAAACTCCCTTTTATGGAGTTCTTTTCTTATTTTTGGATGTATTTCTGATAAAAACATATATTTTCCTTAACCTTCCAGCACTTGAGTGCCCGTGTCATATGTCCCCGTTCTAACTGGCCTTCCAATGCTTCCATCAGGATTCCTGGCTCTGTTAGCATTCTTTATAGACTGTTTTTCCTGATCACCACCTGAAAGTGGATGATGTGATATATCTTCAAAATCTTTTATCTCTGCAGCTGCCCATATTTTATCAATCTTAGGAACAGGAGTTTTTGACAACTCAATTTCATGTGAAATATTAACTCTCATCTGTCCCTTTAATGTAGTATTCCAACCTGTATCTGAAATTTCATGATTTATTTCAGTCGCTTGAAATAAAACACCATCTAAATATTGTCTTGGTAAATTACTAATACTAAATACATTCCCTGGCGTAATACCCCCTATACCTTGAAGTTCAATATCTAATTCCATATCTAATAAAGGAGATGATCCACCTATTGCAAAAACTGAAGTTGACTTACTAATTCCTATAATATATTTCATTGTATCTAAATATTTATTTGGTGATTTATTTTTTAACTTTCCCTCATAATTATATATTACATCATAAGGGTCTTTATTAGACATATCTTTCTTTTGTGGGTCTGGAATAAGCTCCTTTTTTTCAGCTTCCTGATAAGCTTCTAAACTTTCTTCATATGGTTTTATATCACTTAAAGGCCCTTCTCCTTTACCTTTAGATCTTGCAATTATCTCTTTTAAATTCCAAGTTAACTCTGTTCGTAAAAATGATTCTGTATTTATAACTTCATTAACAAAAGCTTTTGGGTCTTCATTATCTTTCTGAGATAGATCAAAGTCAAATCCATAGTTCATCCCAAAGTGTTTCCATTTATCCTTATCTACACTCAAATTATATGGAAATTGTGTACCAAATTTACCAGATTTTCCACCTTCATTTTTCCATACTGAAGTAATGCCATTTTGAAGTCTATCTGGAGTTGAAAATATAGTAGTTGCTGCTAAAAAATCACTTGGATTTCCACCACCCATCGGAGCTTCAGCTCCAGGAACTGCAAGTCCTCCATACATCGCTGTAACTCCTGTCGAATCTGGAAATTTAGCAGTTAAATTACAACTTTTAGTCATACTATCTCTATTCCATGTTGGAAAAACAAAAAGTTTTCCAGTTACCTTACTATTATCATTTAAAGGGTTTTTACATTTGCTGATACATTTTTCTTCATTTAATAATTCCCACATTTTATTATCTGTATAATTCCTATCAACAACTTTTACTCCATCACCACCCTCTGTAGATAATTGTAAATCCCATATACCACTTGTACTATTTAACTTATTAAATAAAGCCATACATCCAGCTTCTACTGAATCTGCTCCTCCAAATGCCTCCTCAAAAGCATCTATATGTATCAACAAATTCCTCATATAACCAGCTTCATGTATTGGATCGCATTCCTTTGCAACAATATGATACTGCGTTACTGTTTCTGTTTGTGATGGGTGGGTAGTTCCACTCCATTGATAAGCTCTAAATGGAGCGGGAGTTATTGGAGTAATACCTTCATCCGTTAATTTTGATGTAAATACCATAGCAGCATTAAGTGCTGTTTGTCCCCGTCCAATAAGCTTTGAGAAAAATCCTCTATTCACAGTAGATTCACTCAGGGGATACTGGCCAGGAATAATACATATTTTTGGATCAGCAGTTATAAGTTGTTTATGATTAGATATTTTTGTCGGCTCCCATCCTAATAAATCTTCTCCCTTACGAATTGCATCAACACTTCTAAATTCTTGTATAAGAGTACCATGTATATCTACCTTTCCAAGAAATCTACTTAATACATTATCTTCAATCCAACCCCAAGATATCCAAGGTCCTACTTCTACATTATTTAAAAAACCCCAACTAGCTGGATATATCACACCTTCACTTATTTTCTTCCCTTCCATTTCCCCTTTTATAACATTCTCCCATGCTGTTTCGGTATAATCCTCATTTTCAATGTATTCTTTTATTTTTTTACTCGTAATTTCCATCTGTTCTCCAACGGCCATAACTTGTTTTTTCATTTGTCTTATAAAGTTACTAAAAGTAAGACCAGGAGGAACAGTTATTCCTTGAGACCTTACAAACTCAAAGTGTTCCCCAGCAAAACCCCCAGTCAAGTCATCAACGATGCTGCCAATATAAGGAGTGTTATCATCTTCTTCATATTTAATAAGACCTTCATCAAAAACATTAGCCGTTACTCCAAACATTGATAAAAAATCCTCTCCAACAGCTCCAGGAATACTTGTTAGTGTACCCTCGTGATCCCACTCCCATCCCGCCTCTTTAGATAATTTTACATCTATTCCAAGCTCTTGTTCTATCCTATCATCAAGCGTTAATGGGGGGGATCCCACAGCTGAACCTCCAATTACAGCATTAAGAACACCTACCCCACGAGATACTAATGTAGTTGTACAATCAAATCCACCATCAGACCTTAAACTCCATTCAAAATTTGAAATAACACCGACCATAGCATCATAATTTCCACCATTTTCAAAAACAGTTTCTTGAATATCATCATGTAAATTAGGTATATCTTTTCTCGTTGTAGCACTATTTAATATTCTGTTAAAATCAAGTGGAATTGGACTATTAGTACCACCAAGACCGCCCCAACCCCATTCTAAAGTAACAAGTTTACCCATTTCTAAAAAGTGTGGTGTTAAGAGTTCTAAATCCTCAGGACTCCAGCATACCCAATCTATCGTAGCTTCTTTAATTGCTTTTACTCCACCCTTATAGGCAATAGTAACATTTTTAACACCTGGTATTGGTAAAGCTCCTCCTACATATCTTTGTTTCAATTCACTTTTAGATGCTAATGGATCACCAGTAGGTCTACCTCTACCATAAACTTCTTTAAAACCAACAAACATTTTATTTTCATTTGGATCTTTAGCCCCAAACTTTTCTGGATCATTAATATTTTTCCTACCCATTAATCCTGATTGTAATAAAACTGTATCATATCCACCAAGTGGATTATCTATATGCATATCTGCTTCAAAATCTTTCCATTTTTCAATTTTCTCAAGATCTCCATTAGGTTCAAAATAATGATTAGATTGTCCAAAAAAAGGATTTTTTTTTCTAATATTGTTAAGCTTATTTCTCCATGCATCATCTATAAGTTTAGTACTATCAATAGGAGAAAAAACTCTAACCCAAGGTGACTTTGCAAAAGATTCTGCTAACAGATCTCTATTTTCGTTTTTAGGATCAAGTGTTGTTGTTTGACGAATTTTTTCAGTTTCGGCAGGCATTCTTTTTAATATAAATTCTCTTCTATGAAGTTCTTTTCTTACCCTTGGATGTATCTCAGATAAAAACATTTTATAAATTAGCTGCTCGTAATGAAAGTAAAACTTGTCCTATATTTTGTGGAATTCTAAGATGTTGGCCCGCTGATAATGCAAATTTTCCATCTCTTAAACTATTTGCTTTAGCTATAATCCACCACAAAGTTTCATCCCCATAATATTTATGTGCCAATAAATCTAACCTATCTCCCTCTATTGAATACACAAATATATCGTTATCATCCAACGGAATTTTTGGATAAACAGTAGTTCCATAAACTCTATTACCAGTATCCTTATCTATTTTTTGTTTAGTAAATCTATATCTTGACATGATTATTTCTCTTATTGTTTAGTAACATAACTCTTTAAACTATTTGCACCTACTTTATCTGTATTATTCAGCTTTGGAACATCAGGTCTCAATTGTCCTTGGGGAGACGTAGCATAGTTCCCAAAAGCTTTATTTCCATTCATACCTGGCAAATTATAATGTTTTCCTGTAGTCATAAGTTGATGGTTTCCAATATATTTAAATGTACAATCAACTGTTATATGTTTAGGCAATTGAGTACCATCAGTTTCCCAAGTTGTTTCGTCTCCTGTTGTGACTGTAACCCCAGTCAGAAACCCAGGACTATTCTCAAACATATCTCCTATGGTTAGATATATCCAAGGTCCAACCATCCTACCACTCATTATATCACCACCACCTGTATCTCCACTCCGAGAATAATAAGATGGATAACACAACCCTACAAGATAATTTAATTTCTCCCACAAAACAGGCAATTCTTGTCGTGTTGTTGGATAAATATCAAAAGCAAATGAAACCTCTCTACCTGCTCCTTGATAAACATAAACTTGTTCTGGTCTACCAACATACTTTTCTTCTGCCCAATCTGCAGTAACAGTATCAGTAATAGCACCAAGTATTGCTCTAAATATAATCCATTTACCATTAACTGCATCTCTAAATCTAAATGGAATTAATTCTGTATTAGCACCTGGTTCACCTACAGTTGTAGTTCCATATTCACCACCATATGGTAATATATTAATTTTATCAACTACTCGATCTGATTTTTTAATTAGACCACCTAATGTATTTGACCATTCTGGTTTAATTCCTGGTAAACCTTGTTGTCCAAGTGAATATATTCTTTGTTTTCCTTTTTCTCGAGCTTTAATTTCATCAGATGAGACTATGGCATCATTTCCTTTTTTATCTTTTTTACCTTGTTTATCAAATATAGCGTCTTTATTAACCAATTCCGATGGAGATCTTAATCCATGTTCATATCTATCATCATTTGGGGCTGATGCTCCTGGTATCATACCATAACTTAATACTGCATATCCTTTTATTGCTGATGGATTGTGATATACGTATTCCTTATGTTCTTTTGTCCTCTTAGGCTCTATTTTTTTAGTAGTTGGATCATCCATATCGTTTGTTGAAAAACTTGATGCTCTTAACGTACCTTCATCTTTCTTATGTAACAATCCACTATAAAAACCTTCAAACCCTTGTACTTTAGTTACAAGTGTTCCAGGTTCACCTAGATGTGTGTGATCTGTATATCTACCAGGTTCTAAATATGTTGGATAAGTTTTTGCTGCTGGTCTAACTTCTTTAAGTTTATTTGCTAATTGGTCCTCCTCACTCACTTTTGATTTTGAGTCCATGATGAATTCACTTTCAAACAATCCCGTTTCAGCATCATTTAAACTATCTTCAAATTTTCCCACACCAAGTTTAAGAGTTTTTTTATGTAATGAATCATCATCACCAATTGTTCTATATCGAGCAGCAATATCTGGAGCGTTTGACGTTGTGGGAATAGTCATAAAATACTGTTGAAGTTTAGAAACAAAGGTTCCGGTAGATTTTTGATATTTAGAATAAGAGACTTCCCCACTATCCAATTTACCTGGACCGTACAAATCTCCCTTAAAAATGATCGGCTTGCTCCTGTCAATATTAAAAACTTTCTGTCCTGTAGTTGAATCTGTAAATTTTATTCGGCCGACAAGGCGGCCACCTATATTAGCGGGGAACTTGGGATCACCATCACGACTAACTGTTGAAGGCCATTGGCCGTCTGGATGTCTATATCTAAGTATGGGGTTGGAGAAGGGTGTAGTACCAATCAATCCAGGCTTATATAGTATCTCATCTTTAGCGTCAACTTTTTCATTTACATCTTTAGTAGCGTTATCATCTGGAATAGCTTCTACTGCATCCTCAGCTACCACTCCAGTATTCAATAAACCACCACCAAGTGAACCAGGTAAATTACCGATGGAAAAATTAGTTTTCAGATTATTATGAGTCGTATCGTATCTTTTCGCAATCTTAATATCATATCCATCTCCAGCAAAAACATTATTTCTAAATACAGAAATTCCAGTTGTAGTATCTTCATAAGTAGGAGTAAGAATAATTGTTCCGTAAGGACTATCATTAAATACACCTTTAGTTGCATCTTCAGTTGCATCATTAGATGTTTTCGTAATATGATGAACTCCAGCTGCAGTCTGACTAAATCTATTTACTACACCACTAGGCCAATGTTTATGAATATAACTTGTTTTAGCAATTGCTATAGGAATATTATCCTTTGGAATTGTAGTAATATTCCAAGTTTCACCACTGCCATCTTTCATAGAGTCGAGCACTCTCTTATCAGCTTTAACGAAATCTTTACCTGATGTAGAAAGATGACTTCCCATAGTACCAAGTCTAAATCTTCTATTATCAGGTGGTGCACCCACTCCTTCACTTAATGTTAAAAAGTTGGCTTTAACTTCATCTGCTGCTATCTCGTTAGGTTTTTCAGGAACTTCAGGATTTAATACATTTGGCCAATACTGATTGGAAGATGGAATATTACCATATTTAGCTCCAAGAGAATATTCATTATCTTGTTTATCAAGACTAATGCCTGTAGTTGTATCTGTATAAGATATTTTTCTAATCGTATACTTTTTTGTATCTTTTTCTATAGTAATAAATCCATCTTCTGATTGTTCCTCATCCTCAACCTCACCATATGCTTGAACTACAAGGCCTCCACCATAAGCTGGTTTTAACCCTGGAGTAGATGGCCATTGATCAGTTGGATGTTTATAATTTATAGCTGAAATTGCTATTAGTTTACCTATCCCAGTTAAATCTGTTCCAATACCAATTCTATGTCCACCTTTTGGTGCTAAAAACTTTTCTTCAGCTTTTCCTTTAATATAATATTTTGATTTTAATAAACCTGAACGTATATCCGTGTCTAAATCACCTATATCTAAACCTAAATTTCTAAAATTATCCCCAAATTCATCTCCACCAAATTCATCATTTTCCGTATGAAAAACAGATTGTCCAATAGTAATATCCTTAAAAGTGGGTTTAATAGTAGCATTAATCCAAGTACTTTTATCTCCAAGTTTTTTTGATATTATTCCACTTTCTTCATCCCCACCAAGTTCCACAGTTCTTTGTCCATATAAAACAGATTTAAATCTAGTTGGTTTATGTCTATAAACTATATTTGTCTTTGCAGCAACTTCACCATCTACAACTCCCAACACAGTTGTACCTATATTTGCACCTCCCATCACTGCCGTGTATGGATATCCAGGGCCCCATAAATCCCCAGTAAAAACATCGGTTTCAAATGTTGTTCCAATAACTCCTGGAGATTTATATGTACCTCCTGGAAAAACTTTTCTCGCAAGTGGAGAACCTATAGCTTTCCAATGTTGGCTATCCGAAGCAATTTCGTGATAGCTATACTTGTTACTTTTTGTTATCTTTCCTGGAGTTATTTCAAGTCTAACGTGATTTGGATCACCAGCATGCATAAAAAACTCTGGAGAGTGATCTCCCCAATCATTATCCGTAGCAGCCATATATTCTGACATTGACTTATAATAAGTAACAGGCGACATTCCTGGATTTTTAGACAATACTTCCCAAGGCATAATAGCACCATAAACTGGTTCTATAGGATCAGGAATAACTTTATATGTTGGTTTGCCTTGTGTCTCTTTAACCGATGTTATCATAAACGTTGGTATTTGCTGACTTCCTATCAAGAGATTACCACCTGGAGCAAAAGTTCGTAAAGCATGTACTCCACCACCATAACCAGAATAACTATCTTCTGTATCTTCATATTTAGCCATACGCCCATATATATGAGGAGATAAATTTACAGGGGTTTCATTGGGTCCTTTTGCATTTTTCAATAAGTCCCAACTTCTAGTAAATCCAAAATCTTGTTGGCCATCTCGTATATTTAATTTTTTCAATAAATAAAGAACTCCTTTTCCAACACTTTGCAAAGTTGGTGCTGTATATGACTTGCTACCTATTTGAAATGAAATAAAGTCAAGTCCACCAAATGTATTTGGTGATGACTCAATAGCAGATCCACCTATAACAATTTTACCTCCTGCACTTGGAACCATACCAACTTTATGTGCAGGAGTAGTCCTCCACGAGTCATGAAGTGAATGTAATTCAGATTCGTCTTTAGTTCCATCTCCATGACCAGGAGCAAGAAGTAAACCTGAGTAATACAATAATGAAGCCTTTCCTACACCCTCTTTATTAACGGTTGATTCATAGGTATGTTCTTTTCCACCGAAACCAAGCATTGATGTAACTGTACCAAATATATCACCAGTATCTAATAAAGTATTAGATCTAGCATGAAATCCTGGAACAAGTGATAACATTATAGAACCTGGAGCCCATAATCTTGATTCTTTTCTTGGATTTAAGGTGTGTGCTAAAAATTGTTTAGTTATAAACTCAATACCATTAGGATGAGCCATAAACTTACCTATTCTAATTTCATCATCTATTGTTCTAGGAACTGCTGCAAACATTCCTCTACGAGTAGAATTCTCAATTGTATAATCATCTTCTTTCCATGCATGTGCTCCTTCACTTCCATCAGAACTAAAATCAATTACTGACCTTTGTATAAATGGGTGAGACCATTCCGTTTTTGGTTGTTTATATGTATAAGGATTTTGATAATCTTCTATTTTATCTTCTTCACTGCTTCTAAACTTATATTGAGTGTGAACATCATATTTTTCATCTTTTACCTCACCACCAAAATATAATCGTACATCTGGAGAAGCTTCTTTACTATCTTCCCATACTATATCCCAAGGTCTAAGTCTGTCCCACTGTGTAGCTAAATCACCTATTTGTATTGAATACGGTTCAGTATATTTTGTCCAATTATCAGTATTTATTGCTAAGGAGTTTAAATCAATTTCATTTCCAGACATTGTAGAATCAATTGAAGATTCCCACAAATTTCCTCTGTCTGGCCACCCGCCATCTCCACGCTTTCCTGGTATTGATCTTAATATCGGAGAAGTTGAAAGTGCTGTTTGGTCTAAAGCTGGTTCTTTACCTCCATCAAGTACCACTTCCCCATATTTTGAATCAGCATTAAATCCAGTATGTCCAAATCCTGGAGAACTAGCCGCACCAAGTTGAGTATAAAGAGTAAATGGTCCTATATTAGACTTACCATCATAATCTCCTGAACCTGGAGAAGTTGGTGATGTCATTGAAGGAACTATTGCTTGAATAGCCCAACTTCCAAATAATGGTTTCTCAGTATCACCCTCAAAAGTACCATATCCTTGTGGAGTTATACCACCAGATTTAGATGGAATTAAAAATGATGCTTCATTTGAACTATATGTAGTAAATTGTCCTGGTTCAGTATGAGATGGTCGTGTTATAGCATAATATTGTTCTAATCCTTTATCCATATATTGTATAGCTGAACCAGTACCATAAATCCAACCATCTTCATAATCTTGAATCCATTGGCCACCACTTTGTAGTATTGAAGATGCTAATGTACCTTTTTGTTCATAACTATGTCCAAATGAATCTTCCCAATCTCCATCTGCATTAAACCAAGATATGTCATTAGCAGTTGATCCAGAAAACCTACTATCTGCACCCAAAAATGGACTTAGTATTCCAAATTTTAATGTATCTACTGCAGGAACATTAACTCCAGACGGTGCACTATATTTAGAACTAATACTCATAGTATATTCACCTGTCATATTATATGGTTTAGGTGGAATCCAACTTCTAAAATGAGTATTCCCATCACCTGATTTAACCTCATGTAAAGCCACTCTACTTGGAATTCTCATTTCATATGGACTTGTTCCAGCTTTTGGTGCAAATGAACCTGTAAAACTTTCAATTGGCATCAAATTAGAATGATAACTTTCTAATCCTTGTCCTGGATCAACCAAACCTGAAGCAAGATATGTTGGACCAACTTGACCAGCTGACCCAGTAGAATACATCCAACCATCTGTATAATCTTGTGCCCATACACCATCATGTAAAATATTTGAAGTTAATGTAGACATAGCTTCATAACTATGTCCAAATATATCTTTCCAATCTCCTTGAGCTGATGGTAAAAAATTATCAATATTAAACCCTGATCCAGTATACCTACTATAAGCACTACTATTCGAATCAAGTATACTTGTTACTGGAGATAAATCTCCAAAATATATTATATCTGAAGCAGGAGTTGAACTACTCAAATCACTATATTTAGAACTAATACTCATAGTATATTCACCTGTCATATCACCAGGTTTAGGTGTAACCCAACTTCTAAAATCAGTTCCAGTTCCGCTCCCAACATCATGTAAAGCCACTCTACTTGGAATTCTCATTTCATATGGACTTGTATCATTAGTTGGTGCAAATGAACCTGTAAACCCAGCAATTGGCATCAAATTAGAATGATAACTTTCTAATCCATAAGTACTTGTTCCGTCAGGAAGAGCATATTGTCTACCCGAACCTGTACTATACATCCAACCATCAGGATAATCACCTTCTGCAATATTTGATGCTAGTGAAGTTATAGGAGTATAATCATGTCCAAATATATCTGTAAGTCTCCATGGTGGACCAGTAGGTGTAGAACTCTCATTGGACTGGCCAGTTACAAAATTACTTTTAAGGGTTTTAATTTGTCCTAAATTTGCAAATTTTAATGGAACCAGAGCTATGGTAGGACCTTTATCATCTTCATATGTTCCAGCCCAATAACCTGTCCACCCCAACCAGCTGCCCGAATCTGGAATCATTTCTAAATTCCTTCCTGAAAATTCATATTCTCCTTGTATACTATATTGTTTAGGTATTGCATATGGAATTGAATCTGATACATAACTAAATCCATATCTTGAAAAGTTAGGAGATTCAATACCAACCCTACCAAGTCCTGCACTACCGCGAGTAAAATCTATAAATTCTCCCCAAGTCCCCTCTGTTGCTAACGAACTACCAATATAAAATTTATCACTTGGTCTAGTAGGAAATCCCGATAACCAAGGTTCAACTGTATTGGTAATTGGAAATTCATGTTGTTTGTTAACTTTAGAATAATATGGAAGTGACTCTGTATCAAAAGCTTGTCCTTGTATAATACCGCCTATCGTATCCCAATCAGAACCAAGAATATCTGTATAACTTGATCCAGGTGGTATTGTTAAATCAGTTGAATCAAAATCAAATACATCATCAGACCAATTAACATTAAACCACGAACCTACAAGTCCTTCTTCTACTTCATATGGAACATCTACTTGTTCTTGTTTTACAATTCTTGACATTAATAATTCAAGATTTTTTTCACCTTCACTTCTAATTCTAATTAAAGGTTCTTCAATTACCTCTTGATACTCCATATGGCTTTTACCTGTATCTTCATTATAAATCGATGAAGAAATAAAACTCCCAACTCTTTCAACGTATCTATCTTCATACAATATAATAGGTTGATGGTTTGGATTTGGAGCAAATCCAGATGGATATAAATCCTGATCCCAATCAGGATCACTTCTGTGATCTATCCAACTCTGATTTTCAGATAAAATAGTACTTTCTATACCCCAAGAGAAATTACCTGCAGCATCAACTACAATTTTACTTGGAATATTAGCAATAAGAACACCATCAGCCATTGTCTTTTTAGCAGATTGACCTCCAACATCACTGCCACCTGGCACATCAGCGTAATTTGTCCAAATAAAATTACTTAAATCTGATACTAAGTCAACTAATCCCATTTATAATTCTCCATTACTGGACTAAGTCCCCGTTGTTCATTAACGATCATTTAAGTCCCCAAGATGATCTCTGGATTTCTTTATATCAGCCACTATTGGTTTTAACATTTTATGTAAGTCATCAATTTTTGTTCCTAAAGTGCCAATACCAGTATTGTCATCTACTTCTACATTAATTGTTTGAGTTGAAATTGTTGTTGCATCTATTCTCTCTAAACCTAACGATAATCCTTCTGTCCCTTCAACTGGACCTAAAGATGGAGCAACTGTAAAATTCGAAGCTCCACTCAACATTTGTAATATTCCTGCAGTTGGATTTATTTCTGCCATTCTTTCGAGCTCATCTGTAAAATCACTAAAACTACTTGTAATTGAAGCCATATCTTTAATTTGTGAAAAATCTGTTATATCCGCTATAATCTCTCCAAAACCAACTCCAACAGATGCAAGTCCTTCTCCAAGAATTTTAAAAGATTTTCCTATGTGTTCAATTGCATAACCAAGTGCTACTAATCCAAGTATACCTGCTCCAAATATCAAAGCTCCCACTCCACCACCTGCAAACAAGGCATATCCGAATGCAAACATCGCTGCTCCTAAAACAATCAAAGATTCAGCAAAATTAGTAATAGACTTTGGATCTACACCAGTCAATAATGCAAATGCCTTAGCCGCTGGATACAATGCAAACCCAAGAATAGCTACAGCTGCAGCTCCCATTACCATTTCTTTAGAACCTTTAGATAAAAGGTAAGCTACCCCTGCTAAAGCAATAAGAGTTCCAATACCAACTGCAACTTGTGGCCATTCAACACCTTCAAACTCTTTAAATGCTTTTGCAGCGACAAACATAGCTGCTGATAAAAGTAATATTGCAGCTGCACCCTTCAACATATTTCCAGCATTCATACCACCTACACCACTTCTACTCAGTTGATTTCCGCCAGGCTTGACATTCGGTTTTTTCGATGGTGATGTAGTTGATGTAGTTGGTGTAGTTGGTGATTTTCCACCACGACTAAAAAACTTCTTAATTTTACCAAGTAAACCACTCTGTTTCATATGCTCAGCTGAAATTTGTCTATTTAAAGTTAACCTAGCAATAAGATTCTTCAAAATATTACCTCCAAAGGTAAGTATTTGTCCTAAAAGTTTAATTGGGCCTACACGTAAAGTTCCAGCAAATAATAATGACCATGATACCCAAGCACCTAAAAGTCCAACAACCCACTTAGCCGATGGACCAATAAAATCTTCCAATAACGATGCTACATATCCAAATCCAGTAACTATAGCTCCAAGTATTGTGACAACTGCAATTAAAGGTGAAGCAATACCAACAATAAAAGGCCATAAATCAGTTACTACATCAACAATTGATGCCCATGCCTTCTTTACTTTTTTAACTAATTTCTCATACTCTTGAGCACTCAGTCCTAACAATTCAGCTCTCTTATTAAGTTTATCTTGATTTGCTATCATTTTAGCAAGTTCACTAGTACTCAACCCAAAAGCATCTGCTACAGCTTTCCTTTGAATTACATTATAACTATTCCATTCAGCTTCATTTCCAACCTGTCGTAATATTTCAGCTTGTAACCCCTCTATATTCCCCTCTAATGCTAAACGTCTTGCTAAATCAGTATTAATATTTTTTCCTGTTAACATTTGAGCTTCAAATTGTTTTTCAATAGAAGTTTCCCACTCTAATAAATCTTCTGCAGCTTTAGTTACTACACCTAAATTAACACCGAGTTGTCTCGCTGATATAGCTGCATCCATTAAATTTTTACCACCTGCTTGTGCAAAAGATGCGAATGTATCAGTATCCTCTGCTAAATCTGCCATAATATCAGCTGGAGCAACACCAGCTGCTTGTGCTAAAGCTCCAACGGATTCCATTTGACTCATAGCTGCATCAAAACTATGACTACCAACCGCTTTCATTTGTACAGCTAAAGCTGCTGCGTCTGCTGGAAGAACTCCAAGATTTGAACTTAACTTTGCCAAACTTCCAATATTTTCCTCGGTAGCCATTCCAACTGAACCCCATTCTTGTATTAATGCAATTGCTCCGTCTTTAACATCTTCAGCATCTACACCAAGTAAAGCATATTGCATACCAACCTTTTTTATTGCACCATGAAGTTTCATAGATTCTAAATAAGTAAGTCCAGTTTCCTTATGAATATCTTGCATTCCTTTAAGAAAATTAAATATTAATTTTGTTGCAAAACCTATTGCAACAACAATTCCTAAAACAGCTGGGCCCCAACCCATAATAGTATTCATAACTGATTTTGCTATTTTATTAAGTTTACCCATCACACCACCAACCATCTCACCAGCCGAACCCATAGCACCCATTTCTTCTGCTGCTTCTTTTGGAGTTTCAGTCACAAATGGTTTATCTGTTTTTGGATCAATAAGTTTCTTTTTTGGCTCCACAGCTTCCTTTGTCTTATCACCTTCACCAAATGCTGTTTTAAAACCTTCTGTAAATTCCTTAGAAAGTTCCTTACCTATATGACTAAAATCAAATACCTTACTTAATATCGTTCCAATAATAGGAATTCTAGATATAAAATCATCAACACTATCAAACAGATCTGTTATAGTACCAGCAACAGCCATTACTTGCTCATGTTGTCGTGACCACTCATCATTTATAGATTGCAACCCTTGTAAATAAGCTACTGTAGCGTGATCCTGTTCTCTACGAGCGAATGCAATTTCCTTTGATAAATCTACAGATCTAAATTCTTCTGTGGCTATATTTTCTCTATTATTTAAAATTTCCTCGGTTTTATCAACCATCGAAGTATACATTCTAACACCGAGTTTACCAGATCTAGTACTTTTTTCAGCATTTTCTTTTAATTTCGTACCAATAGATTCTAATCCAGCAGCTACAATATTATTATTTCTACCTGCATCTGAAAAATGATGGGCAAACTCTCCTGCTGTTTTGGTAAGTTCTCCGACAAGATCTAAAGTACCTTGAATTTCTACATTAAGTTTTTCAAACTCATCTACGAACTGTAAAGCCTCCTTTAAATCCATCCCACCTTGAACTAACTTTATAACCCGTTTACGAGTTTCCTCCAATTCTAAATCTAAATCTTCGTATTTTTCAAGAAGCTCGGTAAAAATTTTAAGATTTTCTTTATTTAATTTAACAGTATCAGCAGTTCCTTTATTTATATCTTTAATTAGCTTCTTTGCTTGATCATATTGATCCCTAGCTTCTTCAGCATCTTCTTTAGAGAATTGCATCTTAAAAATTAAAGTATTATCAATACCACCCCATTTTACTTTTGTATTCATAATATCTATATTTCCTTAATTGTATTCATATTGTTTGCGTTCTTTTTGATTAGAAATTACATTTATAATTCACTAAGAATATATTAAGATTTATATTCTAATAAGATTATCTAATTTATTTTTTTAAACCTATAAGAAATATTAAGGTCTCAGCTATTACATCTTTAAAAATGCATTAAAAAAATCATTTGCTTTTTTATACTCTGGATCTTCTTTTCTTTTCTTTTCTATATGGTTATAGATATCGTCTGCAACATTGTCTGCTTGTTTAAGAATTTTAACCATTTCTGGATCGTTTCTCAATTTTTGGGCAAGTTTTTTTCCTTTTTTTCGAGCAATTGCTTTAAAAATATTAAATATAAATTCATTTAACATTTTTTCTTCTCGTACAATGTATTTTACAGACATACCAATATTCTCCTTTTTAGAAAATCAAAATGGAATTATAACTGAGTAAATTAACTCAACAATAAATATCAGATATGCGAAAAATTACTATCTTGGAGTTGGTGGTTTATGAACTTTTCCACCAGATTTGCTTCTTGCTTTTTTGTATTGTTCTTCTTCTTGTTTATAGAATTCGGACGCCTTTTGAAGGTAATATCGGCGCAGATAGACAGGCATGTTATATACCTCTGTGAAATTAAATCCTCCTTTCCCGTGGAAGCACAGGGAGAAGATTTGGTCGTGGATTGCGGGTTTATCTTCGACCCGCAGGCCAAAAAAACTCAAGGTCTAATGGGATTGCCATTTCAGTTTCGTCGCCAGTAGTATCGCTGACAAAAGTGAAATTCATATCCACATCAGGGGTAATCTCGATGAGATGTTCTCTAAATGCAAGTGAATCACGAGAAAGTAACATAGTATCAACAAACTCATTAACTGTTGTTCTACTATTATCACCATTAACTGATACAAAACATTTTTTTAATCGAGTAGTTATTTCAGATGTAGTACCTAAACCTTTAGAAAACTTTTTTAAAGATTTTAATTCTACTTCAATTTCTTTTTCTTCTCTATGAGTTAATAATTTGAAAGTAATAGGAACTTTAGAAGCTGGTAAAGTATATTCAAACTCATTTTTACCACCTTTAAATAAAGAATAATCTACTTCTTTATCTCCTATTTTTGTTAAATCAAAAGTTTCTTCTTGTTTCTCATCACTTGATGGATCTGAAATTTGAACGGTATACTCTTTACCATATCCAAGTATTCTTGTTGCAATCATAATTGCATTTTTATCTCCAAGTAAAACATCGTTTAACTTTACTTTTGAATCTACAATAACAGCTTCTAATAGTCTATCCAAAACAATTCCTTTTTGAATAAGATTTCGAGATGTAAGTATATCTTCTTCTCTTGCTGTCATATATTTCAACTCAATTTTACCAGATGAAAGAGGATTTTCCTTTGGATAGAGTTTACCTTTAGATGGCAAACTAACTATCTCAGTTGGAAACTGAGCTTTCTGTTTTTCAGGCATATTTTATCTCCTTATATTTTTTATTGAATAGTATATTAATAACCTATACAATATAACCAATTATTTAAAACTACTGGAGATTTTAATATCCCCAGTTTAAATCATTATCTTACTGTGGAATTATGCTTTTCCAACAGCGTCACGAACTCCGTACAAACCAAATGCTGCGAGTAATGTCCAAACAACTTCAGGTACTGCTTCTACAACACCTGCTGCTTGTAATACTCCAACAACTCCAGCAACTACTGAAGTCCATATTGTCTTTGATTTCCACCAAGCTTTATCTGCTATGACTGCCATAATTAACTCCTTATATTATTTATTTTTATTAGAATTGTAGTATTGCGTAATCGTAACGAAGTGTTATTGCAATATCTACTGGATCAGTTCCTGAACCCCAATCTAAATCATTAAAGTTTGCTGACTGAATCCATGCTCCTTTAAGTGTCCATTCTTCAACTTTATCACCAACTGGACCTAACACATTAATTGTAATATCTTTTTTATAAAAATCTGAATATCCATCTCTACCTGTTACTGATTCGTGTGATAGCCTAACCCATTCCATAACTGCTTGTGCTCCACTCGGAACAACTGGGTCGTATAGAGTAACTTCTAAAGTTTCCCAAGTTCCTTTACCTTTTACAAATCTTTTTACATTAATATGATTAAGTTCAATTTCTTCAAATGTAATAGTTGGTCTACCCGTAGTTTTAATAAGATATGCAGGAATACCTTCAATGTACATGATGTACCGATTTTTCGTTTTCGGTTCAAACGGTGTGAACATAATTTCTGAAGGATCTAATAAGTCTGGCATCTGTATTCTCCAATTTAAATTTATTTCTAACTCTACATATAAATATCATAAAAACAAAAAATATTCATTTTAACTTTTTAGTATTTCTTCTAAGTTTTTTAGAAGTTTTTTATTTCTACTCATTAATAAATATATTGTAGCAATAAAAAACCTCTCATTTCTGAGAGGCTTTTTATTAATAAGATTTCCTTACGCGTACTTACGATGGGAAAGCTGCTCCTGTAGGTAAGACAACGAAATCAAGTACAATGAATTCTGCTGTACGAGTTGGTTGAATAAAAATTTGACCAACTAATTGATTTCTATCTATCACATCAGGTGTATTATTTGAATCATCCATCACAACTTTAAATGCTGACAATCCAGAATTTTGTTGTACCGACTCTAAGAACGGATTAACAATATTCAAGAAACGAGCTCTTGTTGCTGAATTATTTTGTTCAAACAATAAGTACCTTGAACTTGAAGCAATAAACTTCTTAAGTTTAATTAACAATCTACGAACATTTACACGATCAAGTGCTGATGGTCTTGCTTGGAGTGTTTTCTGTCCCCATACGACCACACCTTGGCCTGGAAATGAAGCTATAGGATTGATTCTTTCCTCATACAAACTATCTCTTTCTAAATGAGTAAGTCTTGTTTCAGCTTCTAGTACAGTAGTCAATCCACCACGATTCAAACCTGCTGGTGCGAACCATTCGTGTGCTACTTGGTCGGTATATGCAATTACACCTGGAAGTACCACTGAAGGTGGGACCCAAACTGGAAGTGAAGTAACTCTATCAACAATCTTTACCCAAGGGTAATAAGTAGCTGTATAGTTAGTATCCATAGTTTCTACTCTACTAATTGCAGTTGCTATAGAATCTCCCTTCTTCGAAGGATCTACTATGTAAAAACAATCACCACGATTTTCACAAACCGAAATAGCATCAAATGACACTTTACTATGTAAACCATGAATAATACCTGGAGTTATAATCATATTAACATCAAACTCATCTGGATTACTTATAGCTCCAAGTGCACGTTTATATGCTACTGAACCACTACTCTTAGCTCCACTACAATCAAATCCCATTACATTAGTAGTTGTGATATCTGCTCCAGTCAACTTAGATTCTGCTGGATTATCACCATCATATCCACCCTGAAATGGAACTGAGAATTGTCTCTGTGATGTATCAGAATTTTTAAGAGTAATAGCCGTATCTTCATCAGCTGCTTTACCGTCAGATCCTTTCATATCACCTAAACTGAAATCTGCATTACTTCCAGTATGGAATCCATTAGTTGGACCTAAATACAATCTATTATCAAGATCTTCAAGATCAACACCATAAAATATAGACGAATCATATGTGTCATTAGTATTAGATTGATTAGTTATAAAGGATGCAGTTGGAATTTTAGCTGCATGAGTTTCAGTTGAAGATAATGGTGTTTGTACAGCTTTATGTCCCCAAGGAACTGTTTCCTTTGGATAACTACCTTCATTAATTGGACCATAAGAATCTGGATCAATATAAATATGTTTAGATCTATTTGGCCAATCACCATGATGATATATTTTACCATTAATTGTACCACCACTACCATCACCAATAGTTGCATATCTATCACCAACAAGTCTTGGTAAATAGTTTTGATGAGTTGGATCAAAATTACAATTATCCCAATTTTCAATAAGGTTTCCAAAATTAATACCATACTCAGCACTATATACTCCTAAAGTAAATGTACCATATCCTTCTGGATCTGCTACTTTTGAAGGATCTTTAATGTTACTAATACCAACAAAGTATTTGTTATTCACATATAATCCATGTGATCTAGTTTTTACTTTAAACAAATCTAAAGGTTCAGCTCCTTCAGATACTATCACTGGAGTTTCAGCTTCTGAATACGGAGTATCAAAATCTAAAGTTCCATGATAAAGTGATCCTGTCGTCAAGTTATGAGCTTTTTGTTCTTGTGCAAAGTTCTTATACAAATAAACTGGCATCACTGCTGCTCCCTTTCCTTTTTCAGCTTGAGCATTAGATCCAAAAACTTTCCCAATGTAATCTTCAGCATCTTGATCATCTAATTGAAAAGACCAAGTTGATACAGCCACTCCCTTAGATACTAAATTACTACCACTTATGATAATTGTTCTAGCATCTGATCCTGATGAAGTAAGTATACTCTTAGATAAATCTATCGTACCATCTGAGCCACCCTTAGAAGGTGCAAGTACTGCAGATATGTAATCCACTGCATTTGCCGCATCTATACCACCTGCGAATTGTGAGTCTATTACACCAAAATCACTAGTTTCTGTAATTATAGTATTACCTGCAGATCCAACTGTCAATTGAAAAAATGAAGCTGTTGCTCCATTAAAAGAAGCTGATAAATCCATAGTTCCTTCAGAGAGACTTGCAGTACTATTTGTAATAAGTAGAGACATGCTTTCTGCCATATTTGCAGCTGAACCAGTTCCAAAATAGAATTTATTACTCGCTGCATCATCAAATCCTTCACGACTACCAGATGCAATATATTGAACTGATGTTCCATCTGAATCGGTTAATACAACTCCATGAGTCTTAACATCAATATCAGTTGATACTGCATTGAAAATAAATGACCCTGTAGCGGATTCTGCAGTAACAGATCCCCTTTGTTCTCTAATTGCAATATAATCTGCTGTGTACCCTGTAAGGTCAAGTACACGTACAACCGTTACAGAACCTGCACTACGCAAGTACTGTTCTACCGTATAAGGTGTATAATATCGTTTATCTGTTGATCCAAAAACTTCTTCATACTCAGCAAAGTTTCTAACCAAAGTTGGCAAGAAAGCTGGACCCTTAACTGTTGGTCCAATTATACATGCGCCAATTGAGGCTATTCCTTGCGGAAGAAATGATAAATCGCGTTCACGAGTAAATACACCTGGCGATACTATTCTTTCTGCCATTGTTTTTCTCCTAATTTAATTTTAATTGAGTGATATATAAAACATTCAACTATAAATATTAAATTAAATTCTCAAAATACTATTTTGGGAATGTTTTTTATTCAGACGGAGTAAAAACTCCAGTAGCTGGATCTAATGAACCAGGACCATACTTTTCATTAAGGTCTTGTACTATTTTAGCTTCATTTGATTGAATCTCAGCATATCCTTTTTCAAGTCCTTCTTCTGCAGTATCAAGACCATCTAATTGTTGTTGCAATAAAGTTCTTTGAACTTTTAATTGACCAAACTTTAAAATTGTATCTTGATATGAATTCTGAAGTTCTTGAAGTTTTTGAAGTTCATTTTCATCAAACTTAACTTCTGAAGCTTTAACTTCTTCTGACTCTAGTTTTTGAACTAATTTAGATTCTTCGGGCATAACTTTTATTCTCCTTTATTATAACGTGAATGTTATATTCTATTGTAAATATATATCAGAATATTACCTTTTAATTAGATTTTTTTTTCTAATTCTTCTACTTTAATTTTTAATTCTTTAATTGACTCTATAAGAAGAGCAATTATATCTTTTTCGTGTACTCCATATAGAAAATCTTCTCCATATAGAGCATTTTTTGTATCAGTTTTTTGTGCAATTGGAACTGATATTTTATTTAATAATTCTGGAACAACTTTACCAACATCCTGAGCAATAAATCCAAGTTTTCTTCCTTCTGACATTGGTTGATAAGTATTACCCTCATTCTCAGTTTTCCATTCAAAATATACTCCTGATAATTGAGAAACTTTTTCTAATGCATTATCTATTTTAATTATATTTTTCTTTAATCTTCCATCGGAAGCTCCTATTTGTAACCCACCACTTGCATCTGCATATACATCACCAGCAGACAAATTACTGAAGTACGCTTTAGAATTCGAAGCATCAAAATCAACATTCCAGGCAGTACCAGTTCCACCCCAATCTGTATCACCTATATAAACATGACCTTCTGATTGTATTCTAATAATTTCACTAGGATCATCAACATACAAATATGTACCATTTACAGCTCCATTATAATCACCAAAAGTAGAAAATCCAGCTGTTGAGAATTCAATATCACCAGTAGTATTATCCACATCAATTACAACTCCAGCTGAACCTTCGGTGTATTTGAAAGCTGCATCACCATCAGGAAGATTACTTGGGTTTTTATAAACTATCTGATTTGCAGTACCTGCTACTGGTCCTGGTGGTCCTGTTGGCCCTGGATCTCCACTTGCTCCACTTGCTCCACTTGCCCCATCATTGCCAGATGGTCCAGTTGGTCCAGTTGACCCTCGAGGTCCTGTTGGCCCTGGATCTCCACTTGCTCCACTTGCTCCACTTGTTCCACTTGAACCAGAACTTCCACTTGATCCACTTGTTCCACTTGATCCAGAAGTTCCACTTGTTCCACTTGATCCAGAAGTTCCACTTGTTCCACTTGATCCAGAAGTTCCACTTGTTCCACTTGATCCAGAAGTTCCACTTGTCCCACTTGATCCAGAAGTTCCACTTGTTCCACTTGATCCAGAAGTTCCACTTGATCCACTTGTTCCAGAACTTCCACTT
>Ga0080013_1001199_pt1 | contig 35085 bp, 30 predicted proteins | sample ETNvirenome_6_85_FD_69236 | JGI IMG/M metagenome (GOLD analysis project Ga0080013, IMG submission 69236) | Marine viral communities from the Pacific Ocean - ETNP_6_85 (SPADES assembly) (version 2) | ecosystem: Environmental > Aquatic > Marine > Oceanic | place: Pacific Ocean | collected 2013-06-19
TTCGGCTACTAATAATGTATGATCGAATTGATCATCAAGAAGCTGTTTAAGTTCTCTAAGTCCGCCATAATCAGCGACCCAATTTCTAACATCTAAATGATCTGTACCAAAAAAGAATCTCATGCTAAAACAATATCCATGAATTACATTACAATGACTATCTGCTCTCCATTGTCTGTATGCGCATGGAAACTTATCTACATATTCTTTCGTACTAACATATTTGTATGATACTGGCGATCTATTTTTCAAAGTGACTGTATTCATTATCGTTCTCCTATGTTGAAAATTTATCTAAACTCATTTGACCATCAATTGGTTCACTCCAATTCAATGCATCGTAAAACATTTTTATTTTTTTTTCTAAACTGCGTTCAAATATCTTTGTATAATCGATATATGTTTTTATAAAATCTATAACTTCTTTCGGATCATCATGTCCTTTAAAGGCCATTGCCTCTATGTGAAATGGATTTTGTCTTAGATAAATCCATTTTATTTTATCTTTACTCCGAATCAATTCGTGCTTTTTTTCAACGTTAAAATATTTTAATAGATCATTATATCGAACTGATGCCTTAACATGAATCGGTGCTCCTTTTTTTAAAATAGTAAACGCGGTTGGGTCGCTATTCTTATCAACATATTTTTCAATACCTTTCACGCCAGTAGCGTTCACTATTTCATCAACCGATAATTCTTTCATTGTATTTTTAAAATCGATAATAGATTTATCAATAATATCTTTATCCACATCAGTTAAAATATCTTTTAAAATCTGTCTCATTAAATCTCGAAACGCAGGAGCAGTTGTACTTCTAATAATATCCAACCCCTTTATATCTAATTTATTACATGCTTGCCCATTATCATTTATAATCCACTGTCCATATCTCTTTTTCGCAAGTAGCAATACACTTTTTGAAATTACTTCTTGCTTAATATTAAATAAATGTTTATCTTTAATATTTAAAAATTTTTGGGCGAAAGCATCATATGATTTATTTAAAAAGGCCTGGACTTCATCTGCAATATTTAAAGCCTTTTCTGTCATATCGCTATCATTTTTCAAATCGGCATTAGGAAAACGTTCTTTTATAATCGGGACAGCGCTAACGAATAAAGAATCAGTATCGGTATAAAGAACATAGTCGTTCTTATTATTCAATTCTTTATTATATATGTAATTTGTCATTTTCTGTGAAAATTTAATTAACTGCTGGCCTGTTAACGTTATTGCTTCTGCGTTATCTCTATCGTAAAATCTAAAAATAGGAAGCCCTAAAACACCATAAACAGTATTGAGCATAACTTTTTGAATATATTGTCGTCTATTAAAATATTCATGTTGTTTATCATTCCCTTCCTCAGCATATTTTTTAGCTAATTGCCTATAGTCTTTACGTTGATCAAACCATGTATTCAAAATCGAGGGAATTAATCCCTTCTTATCATTTCTATACATAACACCATTTGCTGCCACCGTTATATTTTCACTTTGAAATATATTTTTTAATTCTGTTTCATTATATGTTTTACTTTTTCCAGTAATAGGTGTAAATGTATATGTTTTCTTATTATTTTTACTAAAAAATTCTTCAGCATTCCAATCTGATAACTTCCCTACTTTCATTTCAGGAGAAATATTCAACGACATAATGATTGATGGGTACATTGAAGTTAAATCTAAATCATAAACCCAATCATGTTTTCCTAAAACTGGATCTTTTACATATGCACCACTATATTTTTCATATTCAGCTTTAATCTGTTTATATTTCGCTCCCCATAAGGCTTTATTAGGTGCGATAACATTTAATTTTTTCATATAAAGAAGCATTGCGCCTTCGATATAACGACTTGGGAAAAATACGTCATCATATTGAACATGGCCTAAATGACAAACCCCTCGAGCTAAACTAATGAAATCTAACTTTTTATCAAGTTTAACAATTATGTCAACATCACGTAAATTATATTCAACAAATTTATTTATATCCTGCTTATACAGATCATCTAAACTTCCGTCATAACTAATTTTTTCAACACCAACTTCAATTTTACCAATATAATCTAATCGATATGACGGTTGCTGCTTAAATGTAAACCGTTTATATAATGCTAAATAATCCAATACCGACACACCAGCGATTTTATACCGATCTATTCGTTCATTATACCATACGTTCCCTATTGGAGATAATGATCTGGCGAACTCGTGACCTAAAACCTTTACAGTCCGATTAAATAAATACGGAATATCAAATCCATCAATATTCCATCCACTCAATATCGTAGGGTTGATTTCTAAATACTTTTGAAAAAATCTTTGTAATAATTCTTCTTCGCTTTCAAATACTTCTACAGTTGTGTTATCTCTTATATAACCTTTCATTTTCTGCGACTTAACGAAGGCACAATACTGTTCAGTTACTTTATCGTAGAGAGCAATTGAAATAATTTCTTTATCCGCATCCTTCCATTCAGGAAATCCATCCGATGAATCTACTTCAATATCGAAAAATAATTCTCGATGGCCTACCGAAACTTCATCTGAATCACTGTATTGATTAATTAAAATTTTTGTTTCTAATGGAATATCACTTTCGAATACATCTTTTTTATCTTCTTCTGCCCAATAAGATGTCTTTTTTAATTTATCGTTATATAATGAACGATATACACCAGTATTCGATCTTACATAAGCGTAATTCTTGACAATAAAATTACTATAACCTCTTTTATCATCCCATAAATGGACATTTATAGATCCGCCTTTTCTACGACAATAAATATTTTGATACATAACCGTTATTAATTTTTAACTCTTAAATATACGAACAGTATTCCATACCAGGCAACAGGTTTTTTATTTATATTTCGCAATGATCAGTATTACAAAATTTATCCACTACTGCTTCATTTCCTTCTACTTTTCGAAAATTTAATTTTTGAAGTTTACTACACATTTCGTTATATTGATCTTCAGTAATTTCTTCATATGGCATTTGTCTATATGCGCCTGTTTCAAATCTCGGGAGAAAAGAAATTCCTTTCAATTGATATTGAAAATAATCTAAAGCAAATTGCAACTGGTCACCTTCTGTTTTAGGATCAAACGTAACCGTACAACTGACTTGATTATCCGCCCAATACCTTTGCATAAATGCAGCTAAAGAAAGCTGTTCCCACATAGTTAAATCTTTTGCTGTTCTAACGCCATCACCTGCATCGACTGGTACTTCAACCACAACAGTAGTTTTTTTACTTCCAAATGCTGGTTCAATTACATACCCAGCGTTTTTTAATGGTTCGATGAGTGGCGAATGGTTAGATAATCTCATCCGCCGAATATAAAATCGACTTTCGGGATGATGAACTCCTGGAGTCGCGCCTGCCAATAGCGAAACAGTCCCGGATGGTTTAACAGATGTTGTTTTTATGCTTCTCGGCACTGCAAACCATTCCGAATACAATTTATCATACTCTTGAATCGCTCGATATCCTCCATTAAGCCAATCTTTTAATTCATTCAATCCTTTATTACTAATAAATTGAGCAATACCACTAACCGAACAACCTATTCTACGATTTCTCAACATCACGCGATTAGTTTCTGGCCAATGTGTTTTACCTAACGTCACAGTTTTTGCATAAAGGTACGCATATTTTAATGTTTTAAAGTAATCTTCTAAATTATCATGATTATTAGGAAATGTCTCGACTAAACAACACAATTCATAACTTTCTAATGTTTGTTCTAAACACGGATTACCTCCAGCCGCTCTAATATCATGGCCATTTTTAAGATCGCTCATTCTACCATAATGTTTCATATTTTCAAGCCACGCAAATCCCGGTTCACCATTTATTGCAATTCTCTCGCATACAGGGCCATAATCCATGCCTAACTTCGCGAATACGCTATTATTAGAAGTCCACCCGTAAGTCTCTCTCTCAGGATTAACCTTGTAATTTTTTAAGTCAAGATATTCTTCATCGTCTGGTTCTCCGAATACAATCTCTGCTGTTCTTCTAACATTTCCACTCACAACGCATTTACCCAATATATTCATTATATCGACAATTGCAGTTGCTGAAATGGGATTTCCTACTTCTCTATCAAGAATTTTTCTAATTAAGTTATGAGATTCTTCTAACGGTTCAGGGCCGCTCGTTATACCACCAAAACCCTTTATAGGTTCTCCTGCCGGTCTAACTTGTGTATAGTCAAATTCAAGTTCTTGAATACCAAGAAAATAACTCTCAATCAATAATTTAACACTTTCGATCCATCCTTCTCTAGTATCAGGAATTATATATAGATCAAGACCGCGTGTTTTATTAGGCCCCTTTACCGTTATCTGACCTGCTCCTTTGACGTCGAACCCTACCCCAACACCTAACATCGAAGCGTCCATAAGAAATGTAAAAGGTTTCGCTATATCATCTTTAATCGTTTCTGTGGAGACAAACGCGCAATTATTTAATGTAGCATACAACCCTTTTTCATTAGTGAGCTTCGTACCCATTGCCCATAAACCTCTTCCTGGAGGTAAAAATTTCATATAAAATATTCTCTCGTACATCTCTTGTGCTGATCGTTGAGCTTGCCATGCATTCCATCCTAACTGGTGATGATCAATCCAGTTTTTTTGCATAGAATATGTTCCCTCGACTACTCTTTGACAAGTTTCCCACCACATTTCATTTTTACCATTATCTTTAATGCGAGAATAAGTTCTCATATAAACTAACTCACCTAAACCATTAAAACCAAAGGGTGCTTTCCTTCTTTTATATTTATTGATAAAATTTTCTGATAGTTTAAATGTTTCCATTATATTTCATCTCCCATTAAATCGTTATATTTACTCGATAACATTTTTTTTGTTAAATTATCTCTATGATTTATTTTATATTGCTGTTCTTGACCACCTAAAGATTCACTATTATAAATTTCAATTTTTCCTGTATTAGTATTGACTTTTGATGGATATGTCATTCCGTCAGGCCCAAATCGATTTTTAATCACATGAAACCTTCCCGTATTAGCAATTTTATCTTCTACCTTCCGCGATAATGACATAACAAAATCTGCTGTCATGATTTTAATATAACTTTCTGAAATTTTTTGTGCTTCAATCACATCTTCATCTAAGGAACTACGGTTTGCTTGAGATGCCGTCCATACCGGTATTTCAAGTTCACCTGCAAGACCACGAAGATCTTCATAAATATTACCTAACTGATGCCTCACTTCTTTAGCTGATTGAACATCTCTCATGATATCCGCATAATCGATTATAACTAAATCGATATTCTTTTCTAACATTTTTATTCGTTGTAATTGAGCCGCAACAGTATGAACAGATGCTGTTTTTGTTGGAAAATATTTAATAATTAAATTTCCTGGCAACGTTGCTAGTTTTTTCTCTACATCTTCTTTATGATACTTTAAATTTTGATTTGCTATATTTGTAAAAATACTATCATATCTCAACCCTACATATGCTTCATTGAGCTCAAGAGTAATATGGACAACAGTTTTACCTTGTTTAATAGCTTCTGTTCCAATTGCCGCTAGCGCCCATGTTTTACCCACACCGGCCGGAGCGACAATTACGCCCAGTTCTCCAGTCCCTAATCCACCTTGCATTATTTCATTTATAACTTCCCATGGAGTTTCTAAGGTTATGCGCGCCATTTCGCTATATCTTTCTTCTATCATTTCAAGATATTTGTGTCCTATATCACGTTCCATTCCAGCCTGCATGGCTTTATCAATCAATTGTTTGATATCTTCAAAGTCACCATTTTTTTCTAAAATATCTACAGATTGAACAATTGCTTTTTTCAATGCTTGATTTTTAAAAAAATCTAAAGTTTGATCTTGTACAAAATCTAAATCAGCTGATTCTATATGTTGATAAACTTCTCTTAATGTTTCGACAATTGTTGTTTTTAAAATATCATTTTGAATCTCATTTGACTTAACTTTAAATGCATCAAGAGTAATGGGTTTATTATATTCAGTAAAATAATCCTTACAATGTTTTACAATCCACTGCATTGCATCTCCATCATAGTGCTTTTCATCCAATATATCGAATACTTGTTCTATAAAATTAGGCTTAGTCATAAAACAAACAATGCTTTTGATCTGAAAGCTATGTCCGAATTGTGCTAACCTATTTGTCATTTAAATTTCTATACCTATCCAATCTAATGAATTCTGTTATCCAAGATTCGAGATTTGGAATTTGCCCCCATAATTTATCTTGAATAAATGTGGTAGAAAATTTATATTTAACCAATTGCGGAATTTTACGTCGAACTGCTTCCTGAATATACAATTTAATGTGATTGCTTATATCTACATTTTCTAGCTGCATTAATAAATAGTTTCGTTTTATTTCTAATTCACTATTTTTAACATTTTCTATCAACTTTATTTTTTTATCAGTATTGCTTGCCCATTTTATCAAATCTATAATATCAAATTTATCACTATGTGTTATTGGTTCGATAAATTTTATAATTGATTTCAGACCAGCTCCACGAATACCACTTATATTATCAGATTTATCACCAGATAAAATTCTATATGTCAAGAGATTTTTTGCATGAATATTATATTCTTCAAAAATCTTTTCGGGGGTATAGCTTATTTTCTTTGTTGGACTCCAAACCGTTATCCTTTTATTAACGAGAGGTAAAAAATCTTTATCAGTACTCATTATAAAAATTTTACTGTCGACCAAAACTTGTTTTGTAATATAAGCAATAACATCATCAGCTTCAACACCATCAATCGATATTAATGTCAATGGAAGTTGTTCTAAATATCTGAGTAGTCGACTGAGTTGCATTTTGATCGATTGTTCTTCATTCATCGATGCCTTTTCCCAATCAATATTTCTATTTAATCGACTTTTAACTTTTCTATTATTCTTATATTCTGGATAATACTTTTGTCTATTTTTAGCGCCACCCTTACCATCAAAAACAATAATACATCGAGTTGGCTTTATCCTCGACAAAGAATAACGGAGCGAAACCAGAAAACCAATTATACCGCCGATATGAATACCATCATCATTGGTAGAGGGGTTAGCGCTAAAAGATCTTATAAATGTATTGAGCTAAAGACCATCAACGATAAGAACTCGACTATTGATATCAAAAGTCGTCTCATCGCTGATGGTATGTTCCTTTTCTACTTCATTTAAAATATTAGAATAGTTTAATGAAGACTTACTCATCCACTACTCTGTCTGTCTCTATTACGTCATCAATGCCTAATGTCTGTGATTGATATTTTAGAATTGCTTTACTACAAATCAAATCATAAATATACTTTTTTAAGTCTTCGTCTTCTAATGTTTTTTCCCAATCTTTTGATAAAAATTTTATTTCTTCCCCGTTCTGGTCTATGACTGTATACCACGCTCCCGCAGATTTTACTAAATTATGTTCTTTCATAACTTTCAGCCACCCACCATAATCATCAATACCTCTATCGAAATATAACGGAAATTCAGCAACCCTTAATGGAGGACCGAGTCTATTTTTAATAACCTGACCTCTCAAATTAATCCCAATAGTGTTCTTTTTTTTATCTTTGATCTGACCGATATTCTTTAATCTCACTCTCACTGACGCATGAAATGGTAAAGCCTTGCCACCAGACGTTGTCCATGGATCGCCAAACATCACACCTAACTTTTGTCTCAACTGATTAGTAAATATTAACGCAACCTTCTGCCGTGCAATCATTTGTGTTATCTTTCTCATAGCTTTACTGATAATAATTGCTTTTGACGTTGCCCATCCATCTTTATCAAAATCAGCATCCATTTCTACACGTGTAGAAGCAGCTGCTAAACTATCGACAAGAATTGTAACAAATTTATCTCGATTAGATTCTCTAATCTTTGTAATGATATGCTCAATCGCTTCAAAAATTTCTTCGACTGTTTCTAATTGAACGTAAAGCATTTTCGATGTATCGATTCCTATTGCTTTAAGAAATTCACTTGAGACTGCAGATTCAGTATCGATGTAAACTGCAATCCCATCTTTCTTTTGTGTATTAGCAAGTACATGAGCACCAATGAGTGACTTACCTGTCCCTTCAAGGCCGTTAATCTCCGTTATCTTTCCAACAGGGAATCCACCATATGGTCGATTCGATATCGCTAAATCGAGCATTGATGAGCCCGTGGAAACCCAATCTGTAACATCTGTTGGCGTTCCGCCGTCGCTATCGAGAAAAAAAGCTACTTGTTGATGCTTGAACTGTTTATTTAAATCATCAGCTATAATTTCAGCTAATTCATTTTTTTTCAACATAACAAATCTCCAATTTGATTATTTAAATGCATACTTCTATCATCTTATTTTTAAAAATAAGTATCCGCAGCGTTTATTATTATGATTTTACTATTTAACTATTGAATAATTCGTCGAACGCATCACTAACATCAGATACAGCTTTAGTAGTATTGGTGTTTGTTGGCGCTTGAGAATTTGAAGATTCATTACTAGTATCATCTTCATTATCACTTGGATTGAGATAATTTTCCAAAACTTCTTTCAATACATCGTACTCTGGCTCAGTATAGAGTTCAGTAATATCGACTTGGCTATTAAAAATAGTTTCGAGTACTTCTTTATCCTCAGTGATTGGATTTTGATTAGGCTTAACACGAATTGCAGTTTTTCCATATTGGTTACCAGCTTCTGCAGGTGTCTGTTTTTCAACTACAATATCTCTGCCAGCAATCGGATCAGTAATGTCACCATAATCTGGATCTGCAATAAAACTTAACAATTCCTGATATACGGTTTTACCAAAGCCCCAAAACTTTACTCCTTCGTGTTCTTGTCCACGGACAACAACAGGTGCAAAAGTTCTCATCTTCGGTTCAAGTTTTTTACCTTGAATCCATTCATCGCGATCACCTGTAGACTTCAATTTAGTCGCAAATTCGTTAATCGGATCTGGGCGACCAAATGAAACAGGTGAAAGATAAGTTTTATTATTTCCCATACTGTAATGGAAATACAATTCAATGAAAGGATTATCTTTATTGAATTTATACGGAACAATCCGAATTTGTGTTTTTCCTGGTTGGGGTTTCCAAAATGAATTTGAAGTGTTGGATGATTTTTGTAACTGTGTTAATCGTTCTTTGATTTTTTGAAGATCCATTATCTTTCTCCTTAGTATTAGTATTAGTTTTTAGTTTTTAGTTTTTAGTGTTATATTTTTATAATATAACCATTTCATATATATATATGATATGTTTTACCCAAACATATCATTTTTTTTTATTTCTTTTTATCTTCTCGTTCCCATTTCCCGACCGGGCATTCAGCCGCTGCATAATGAGTTTTAACATTCATGAAACATCCGCATTCAGTACAACGGCCGTCTTTTTTATTTGTGTCTGGATTAGTTTCATCATATTTTAAATAAGGGCACTGTTTACATATTTCCCATCTCGCTTCAGCAATTTCCTGTGGGACTATAACTTGCTTTCCTTTAATGAAAGCTTTTAAACTTCTCCAGTGATCGACAGCTAGATTTCTCACCATTTGAGACGCTGGAGGGAGTTTCTTTTCTCCATCGAGCATCTGCTCTGTTTTATCTATACGATCTAGTTCATTTTGAGTTGGTGGTCTGTCTACTGTAGGAGTTGGTCTGAATCTCACTTAACACCTAAGTGATTCATCAATTTAGTGAGCATGGTTTCGATCGAAGCAACTCGAACTTCCAACGGCGCAGATGGCGCTTGGCCTCCTGGTGCTGATGGCGGCCCTTGTTTCATTCTAGCTATAATAGATTCAGCTGGAATGAGTCTAGGCATGTGATCGTTTTCCTTTATCCATTTTTCATATTTCGCTTTCCACTCTTCTGTTTGCTTATCTGTGAATGATGGATTGGGCCACGGTTGTGGCGGATCGGATTTAGGTCGCGGCTGCGCCAATATCTCTTCAGCAGTTCTGATTTTAGGCAAATGGCTATTTTTTTCAGTCCATTTTTTATATTCGGCTTTCCACTTCTTTTCTTCTTTTTTACTCGCGCCGTAAAATGGGGGTCGGGGCATTGAGCCTTTAGGTCTTGGTGGAGCTGGAATGTCTTCGCCATTTAACCATTTTTTTATTATATCTTTTTCTCTATATCCGCAAAATCCTTTACCGGTCTCGGCATTAATGAACCATGGAGTTCCACACTGAACCTTATACTTTTCTTTTAACTCTTTTGCAAGTTTTTCATTATCACCATCTGCGAGATCTAATCTAAGAATTTCTAACTCTGGATTATCGTTTTCTTTATTTAGTTCTTCCACTAATGGTTCGACTTTTTTACAAAAACCGCATCCAGTTGAACAAAAATAATACCAATTTGATTGTGATTCACTCATAACCTATCTCCTAATTAATTTTTATTTGATTAAACTTATATATAAATATATATAAATCTTTCAAAACCTTTCTTTTTTTTTTTTCATTTATTATCATTTATTTCAACGATTTGATAAATCCGTGTAGGGATTTTATTCAAACCATCTGAATTCGTAACCATTATCATATTACGGAAATTTTCCCATGGAATTTTATAACTGGTATCGAGTATTCCGTTATTGAGATTTTTAATAACTTCATTCAGAGCATTGATGGTGTAGAGTGTATTGGTATGTTTTTTCCGATGAAGAGAAATGGTATTCGATACGAGATTGTAATCTAAAGAATCTTGAACTTCAACGTTATATGTACAGATCAGTTCTTTAGGTTGATCTTCATTCTGCAGTACATAGACTTTACCGAAAGCGATATCGTAACTCTTTTTGATATTTTTAATCGTGGAATCGATATCTGATTTAGTTGTAAATGTGCAGAGTAGTTGTGTTTTCATAATATTAAGCCGTCGGTAAACATTTTGAATTAAATGTTTGAATAACTTGACCCCGTTTATATGGTTTTCCTTCAATAACTTTTTCACGTTTTGGCGATCCAAATTTATAACACGATACTTTATTTTTTCTCGTTTCAACTGTACCATCGTCGTATACGTAAGCATAACGTGCTCGATTTCCTGTTTTCTCTTCATCAATATGAGGTTCTACTGCTCCTTTATACATAGCTTCTTGCAATAGAGCTTTATTTACAAACCATCCATATTTATCTCTTGTACTAAGTTGGTCCCAATCTTCTATACCCAATTTTTCTAAAATAGCCACTTGCGTTTCTTCATCTACAGTGTTCCACATTTCATCAAGTGCGACTTTTGTACGTTGAGTTTCTTCAGCATTTTCGTTATCGAGTAATTTATCTTGAGCTGATGAAGACATACCCCCTATAGTATCCGCTAACCAATTAAGATTTTCTTGAGCTCTTTCTGCTTCAGGGCTATCTTCGAATGTAAATGATTTATAAATAGTTTTCCATGAAGATCCAACACCTTTAGATGTTCCGGCTGCTTTAACTGGAAATTCTACTACTTTAAATCCTGTTCCTTCATCTCCAAATACCATAACAAAATCATGAAATCCTGCATTGCCTTCCATTGGAAATATAACTTCTCCGTTTGGATAATCAACGGATAATGTTGCGGCGGCATGTATTTCACCAAAATTTTTATGAACTTCATTTGGTTCAGTAGATGATTGACGCAGTTTTAAAAACTGTGCTTTAAGCGCTTCCTTTTTTTCATCAGGACTCAATGTAGTATCTTTTAAAATTTTATTATAATCTTCTATTGCCTGAAGCTCTGCTTCTGAGAAAGCGCTGCCTTCTTTTGCTCTTTCCTGATCAACTACAGCTTGTAATGTATCAGCAATGCCATTTTGTGCTTCTTGACCCTTTCCGTATCTCTGGCCTCGAATGCCTACTCCTAATGAAGTTAATGGTTCACCTATCTCTTCAGCGGGTTTATGTTCTTCAGGCAAGAGCCCCTGCCCGCCAGGTGCTTGAGGTTTCCATTTAGATGAGTCGGAAGCTCCTTTGCGTTTTGCTATTTCGTTTTCTCTTGCTGCATCTACTATTGCTTCTGTATGCGGTCCTGAATCAAATGTATATATAGGAGCATTATTGATTCGTACACTTATATAATTATTTGGTGGATTTCCTAACTCTGATATGGATACGTCGATTGAGCCAGTTGCTAATAATATTTTAGCTGCATCTAGTGCTCGTTGTAGAGCTTCTGGATCATCTGGATTGCTTTTAAAGTTTTCTAACTCGTTAAGCATATTTTCAAGGTGTTGTGGGTTATCGCCACTTTGTAAAACTGGATTGTTAAGTACATCGACCAAACGTTGCTTATAATCACCTCCAGTTTTCTTTCCCATTCTAATTTTGAGTATACGGGTTTTAAATGGCAAAGAAATCATTCCATCTTTCATCAAACCAGCTTTTTTCATCGCCAGTACATTCATGTCTTTAAAATCTTCCCATGTTCCCTTTTCTTTATCCTTTATATCTTTTTCGTCTACTTCATCTTCGTCTTTCGGTCTCTCTGTGCTGTATTGTTTCCCCTTCACTGGATCTTCTAAAGTATCTGGGCTGACCGTTGTCCAAAATCCTTCTGGTCTAGATTTAGTTCCTTTATTCCATGCTTTAACTCTTTCTTCTCTCAACCTTCTCAACAACCCTTCGATAAATTTTCGTGGATATTTCATTTCATGCAATACTTGTTGCAATTCAACCATATGAAGTGGATCTTTTACATCAGGCATCCCATCATGAACTCGATATGACCATTCTTTTACGATTTTATTTAAATTGAAATTCACAACAATTTTTCTCTATCGAGCACATCCATTTGACCAAAATCCATCCCCATCTTGATTTTAGTTAAAAAATTATTTCTTTCTAATATTTTCATAATTCCTTTTAATAATTCCAATCCATCTTCTTTACAATAATCAAATAAAAAACTATCGTAATTATATAAAATTAGCGAAGTCTTCTTCTTATATAAATATCTTTGAATTTTAATTATCGTCTTAATATTACGTTCTGTCTCAGTAGCCTGGATTAGGTAGTTCAATAACTTATTTCGATTCATATCTTGCAAATTACACGCCATCATTCTTCTTTTATAAATATGAGTTTCGATGTATTTTTGTTCCTTAAATTGTTCCCATAGAATACGTGATAAATTATCAACACTTGAAAAAAATGGATTCATCTGCACTACATCAGGTGGAATCCCACCATAGAGATATTGGAAAGATTTAGCTTTACTCTCTTGATAATTCTCGCTACCATAGAATTTAGCCAAATGTTCATGTGCGGGCCCATTCGGAAATTCATAATCCACTATATCTGCGATTAATCTCAAGTGATAAGCATCATGATCGAATTCAAATAACATATCGTTCTTCGCCACTATGGCTCGACGTTTCGGTTCATCTAACGCAGCGAAATTAACAGAACCAAAACTATTACTCGGTCGACCTGCTGTTGTGTGGAGGAAATAATCAGTATAGAGTCTTCTGTTAGAGATATGTCGTTCAACACGGTTGTCAAATATCTCCACTGCATTATCCGCTATCCCGACACCTTCCCTTTCAATCGAATAAAAAGCCATAATGGCTTCGTTGTTATACCGCTGATAAGAATCCCAATTGATTTTTTCTTTCTCACCCCATAGTATAGTGATGATTTCCGCCACTTCATCACAATACTGCAGATGTTTATACATCGGAATGATGGTATTGATCTCTTTCATTTTATAATATTTACTATTCAGATTATCAATTGCGTTGACTCTAATGGAATCGAGATCGAGAGGTTTGTTATAGAGATAATGATTTAATAAATTCATATCATAAATGACATGGGCATCAGGACAGATTTTAAGTAAATATTTTTTATTCGGTGTGAGGATGATCGAATCGTTTAAAAAACTAAAATCATCTACATCAAGTGCATCGAGATGATCTATTGTAAGGATTTTAGATTCACCATCGAGTTGTTTAGTATAGAGTAACGACAGACCATTATCCTGATGGAAGGGGTGAAGCTGATTATCAGAAAATATCGGGATGACGATATAATGATTCATTTAATATAACCTGTTTTGATAATAATAAATATACTGCTATTTTTTCAAAATAATAATTATTTTTTAGATTTCTTCACATTCGCCATATATATCGATATCCCAAAGATTTATATCATACTGACCACCTGCAGGTAATATTGACCAAGCCCTACCCTCATTTGCTATGTGATCTTTATGAACTACTAGTATATATTTATTATCTTTCACAAGATCTGCTTTCCAATCAAAAGCACCCGCATATGGATAACCTGCTGGTTGTCGTTTATGAGTAGTAGTGTTCTGTGGGACCATTACTTGCAGACCTGATGAGTATACTAGGCTCGTTTCAGTTTCAGAACAATCATGCTGCTTCGACCCTGGAATATAAACTGTTCCTTTCTTCTGCGCAGTAAATCTAAAAGCATATTCGAGATATTCAATAGTAGTATCTAATTTTATTACTTCCAGATCTTGAATATATGATAATAAATTATCTATATGAAATTTTTGACCGAGGTCGTGCGCATCACGTCCCGGCAGTTTATCTATATCTGACTTCCCGCCAGGCCATGGGTAAAGATCCTCGCCAGTACCATACCAAAAAGATAATCCTATTGTTGTTAAAAAATTCTTTGCTAATATCACACCTGAAATTTCTTCATATATTCGATAATCCTTCTTCCATCCTTTATGAAATCTCATCGTTGTTTCTAAAGTCGTTGTCCAAGTCGATGTACTGATATCATGTGAGACCGACTGAACTTGAAAATAAACTTGATCTCTATATTTCTTTGGTAAATAATCTACAGCAAAAATATCTCCAGGAGCAATTGCTGATATGCCATAAATTTCTAATGTCAATGTTGAAAAAAGCAATGACGATATATGACTTTCAAAATTTTCTTTCCTCGCAAGCATTAAATAATAATCAGATAAATCAGTAGCAACTGCCTTACCTCGCAGCCTTTCCAATTCTACAGATGTTTCAGTATCAGTATCCGGTGATTCTGTCTTACTTTCTTCAACTTTTGCTTCATCGGGATAATTTAAGCCAGCCTTACTTAAATTAAAAGAATTTAATAATGAATCTGTCTGAGTATTTTTATCACTAAAAAGTTCGGCATCACTATAAAAGTCTAATGCAACACCTCCAGGATTATTTTCTTTTTTATATCTATCGAATCTATAACCGCCTGTTCGGGGTAGATATGTAGCCGCACGTCTTATCAATTTTCCACTAACTTCATCTGTCTCACTCGTTTGTCCTAAAACCGCTTCATTTGCTATGAGTCGATCTGTCATACCATCAACAGCGAATAATTGACCTCCTGGCCCTGCTGTCTGAAGCGCTATCATATTTTGCATATTACCCTGTGGAGTTGTGAATGATATATCATAATTCTTCACAATAGTATTAGGTGACATAGGATGAAATGTGAATAAATTTTCAATAAAATCTTTTTTATCTTTCCCATGTTCATCATTTACCAGATTTCTATCAACAATACATATTTTGTGATTGGCCGCCGCATTGTTACCTATCTGGAAATCAAAAATATTTCTGGTAGAATGGTTAATATCACTACAAATAGTTTTGACAAATTCTAAAGTAGATTTAGCAGCACCTATTGCAGATTTAATCATTTCTGTTGAAATGAAAAGTTCTCTTAGTGGAATGTGATCGAGCGCTTGATCAAATTTAGTAATTGTATATTCAGTCGGCTCCCCCCCTGAAGGAGTATATATAAAGGGATATTTTGCTGCTCTGTCCTGCAAAAATCCTTTTCTCTTAGTATTATACGTGGAATCCCAATTTCCAGGATAAAGCCATTTCAGCTTAGATATTTCTTTACTGGCCTGTTGACTTTTTAATAAATTCGCATTATATCTAATAAACGTGCGCGATGAATCAAATTTTGGTTGCATCTTTAGATCTTTTTGATCTAATATCCCTCCAGAATTTTCACTATCATCATCACCAAATCCAAAATTATTATTTAAAATTTTATCTTCAAAAAATCCCCATGATACGAATAACGCTTTATCTTTTCCCTTTACACCATAATATACGCCAACTTCTACCGCATTGGCAGGTGGCATAATTGTGTCAGAAGAAATAAATTTTTCTCCCCATTGAAAAAAGAATTCTTCCCATTTTTCCTTATTATCAGCTGATAAATGCCACTGGGATGATTTCTCCATCATGCTTTCTGATTCTTCCGCCCCAAATGATTTAGCAGCAAACCGTAAAGATTCAATATCTAAAGACATTTTAATTCTTCTTCTCAAACTATCATCACCGCCTATATTATGATTAAGCAGAACAGCATTTTTAGACGAAAGATCAATAGTACATTCCACACTACCGTTTTCTTTAATTTTTGCATCATAATTCGTTACATAACCCACAATCGTATCCATGTCACCGTACGATTTCGTAACCGCTCCATCTTCGCCAAATAAATCATCTTCAAACTCTTCAAGCTCATTCCTTTTCAACGCCTCTTCAGGATTGTATAGATCATCCATTTGAGAATCCCATCCAAAATCAACAAATATCTGTGCGCCATGCCGAAGAAAATAACGACTATAAATGGTTTCGAAGTCTGCAAAATTATGAATAATAAAATTTATCGTTGTTTTTTTAATCGCTCCTAACGGTCCTTCAGTTTCTGAAGAAACTGAAGTAATGCCAGCCGGCGGAGCGAAAAATTCATTTGAATCAGTTTGTTGTTCATCAGGTATCAATACATCATCTCCAGTAAGTGTTTCATTGGGCTGTACTTGTAATGTATTGAGTGTATTGTTTCCAACCATATAGACTTTCTGTTTCGATTTAGCAAACTTTCGATAGTATATCTTACCATCTTTCCAGAAATATACGACTTTATGTGCAGCCCAATCTGTTTTTTGTCTTTCTTCATCAGGCATTAGAGGTTCAGGTTCATTAAAATTCGCTGATTCATGTTCAGTAGATTGGTCAGATTCTAACATAATAGCAACCCACATGCGAGCGAAAGGTGTACGGGATGAGAGATCTGCTATTCCATCGAAATTAATATTAAGTGGTGGATGTATGTCACCATATTGATCTGGATTATCAAATATTGCATCTATTGTTTCATTTACATCAGGACTTTTTGCAAGAGCTTGCCTGAGAGCTAACTTTTGTTTAATCGGTTTCGGTATATCAGAACCGAAAACTCTATTACTGATTGAATATCCCATAACCTGGTCGATCCTCTATCTATGTATCTTTCGCATCATTTGTCGAAAGTGGAATTCTTAAAGATGTTCCGGCAGGAACGTTCATTGTCTTCAAATTATTCACTCTCGCGATATACCACCACAATGATGGATCTTTATAATATTCATTTGCTAAATTGTCCAATCGATCACCCTCTTGAGCTAAAACGTTCAGATCAGTATTCTTTCCATCGAGTTCTTCACTCATCGCACGATTTCGAGGAAAATAAGTCGTGGTGTTGAACTTTTCCACAGTTCCTCTTCGATCTCGATATCGAGATGACATGTTGAGTTTGTCCATTTTAGTTCTTATATATCTACTCATGGTGTTGCTGCTTGAACTCCTACGCCGACTGTATCATTAATACCATAAAATCTAAAATCAGAAGCTTGTTCATGATCCTGATGCCTTGAGAAATCTAAACTCGGAACTTCTTCATGGATGACTTGAAATCCCAACGCTGCTGTGACGTATTTCGGTACTCTTCTCCCCTGTTCTGTTTCCCATGGCGAATCATCTTCATATGTATATGTAAGTGAAGTGATGAATCCCGTCATATCTCTCGTTCCACTTCCGAACAGCTCACCGAGACGAAATTGTATTATCGGAGGTTTCATTCTAGTTTTATCTCCTAACCTTACATCTTTTTGATATTCGGGATAGCACAATGAAGTCACACGATTAAGCTTTTGATAAATGGCATCTAATTCATCTTTCGTTTGAGCAAAAAGTTTTAAATTCATCGATATTGCTCTTTCCGTCGGTCCATATGTATAAACCGGTTCACTTCTCCCGATATAATTTTCAGATTCCCATCCAGGTGTGATGGTTTCATCTATACCGTCGATATATGCTCTGAAGACGATATAATTCCCGTCGCGGAGATCTTTGATATAAAATGGCATGCCGTAGTCTTCACTATCAGCAGCTTCATTAGTCTGAACAACCTTTATATCTTGTTGAATAGGAGTTGTAGTAATGGGATCGGAACCAAGCTCTGCGAATCCATTGAGTTTATATGGATGTTTTGTATCTCTTGTTCCAGTTACATCCGGTATATTTTCATATGGGCCAATATCCCCTAAAAACGGCATACCTTCAGTAACCATTATTCCGCCAGCACTGGCTGGTATCGGTGTAGCAAACAATCTTCGTGGATTAACATTTCCTTTACCCATTCCTTTACCATGTACCCCAACAGCTGTTTTTGCTGGTGCGTCGTCGATCAGTGGTGAACGATGATCGGTTCTCAATGCTCTACCGATATTCGACATCGTGGGATCGAGTGGATCGGGTGCTACAGCAGAAAAATCTGTTTCGCCTTTAGCATTATCTCCCAATACTTGATGAATCACGCCACCTCTCCAATTTTCACCTGCAGCAAAAAATCCTAATCCTTTATTCGCAACACCTTGAGCATTTCCTATAACCCAATTATTCATCATTTCCGCTCGGTCAACCGATGTTTCAACTTGATCTTCATATGTTTCATTTGAAAACAAATATGAACGATCCATTCTGAATTTCACGCCTGCGACTAGAGAGATACCACTACCGAGACTGAGTGGATTGTATCTCCGTTTATTCCGTGGATTGAGATATTGTTGTACAAATTGTGACGCCATGCTGAGCAAACCCGCACCGCTGAGCTGCCAATGTAATAATCTATCGACATCTTGAGTCGCTCTTCCTAACGGAAAAGCTCGAGATGACCATCCTGTCTTGTAAAGAAACCGATGATCACCACCGATTGGAGTGACGTAATACGGTTCTCCGTCAGATAAACCCACGACCTGCGATCGACTTGTATATTGAGCAGATTTTATATTAAGTCCAGATCGAGATACATTCGGGCCATAGTGATATCCACCACCCTTTGGCGTATGACCAGCATTATAATACTTTTCCCAACCTCGAGTATTGGAAAGTGGAGAATCATTAGCAAAATTAAAATTTATATCAAAATCTTTAGACTGATCTTCTATTCCTGAATGTATTTTAATCGTTTCACCATCATGCTGTTCTGCATCTACTACACCAGACCAATTTTTCGAGGCCAATCCACTAACAGTACTATATTGAGATTCTCCTTTATGAGTTAAATTAGGTTTAAATCCTGAAAGTATCGGTGAACTGGTCATGGCGCTTCCTATAGGATAAGGATATGAATACGACCCCTCAGTCTTAAAAAAGTTAATCTTATGTATGTCAATATTCCCACTCCCATATTCTTCTTTTACTGAAGTTATGTCGGTTTGGCCTTTTGGTGCTAAACCGCTTGATATTACTACGTTGTCTTTAATATATTGAGTTTCACCTTTATGTGTTAAATTTGCTGTAAATCCATCAATTATCGGTGTACTGGTTACAGCGCTTCCGTCGGGATAAGAATATGAATATCCTTCACTATTGAAAAAATTAACAAGTTTAGAATTAACTCCAGTATAACCTGCTTGTGAAGATACTGGTGTTGAATCTGCCTGACTTTTCGGTGCTAATCCGCTTGCCCTTGCTGTTGTGACAAACTCGTCACCTGATTGGGCAAGTTTTAAAAATTTTGAACTTCCTAATAGAGTATCTGAAGTATATCCGTAAGAATTAAAATTTACTGTAAATCCTGGAATTGTAGTTGGTTCAGTTAATGAATAAATATCTCCCAATCCAGTATATGAATATCCTCCAGTTAAAAAGTCAACAGCATATGTTCTAACTTTCCCGGCAGCACCAACTGAATCGGTGTTAGGAGCTCCTTCATCATCCTCTTGTCGAGTAATACTATATGGCGAGCTAACACTAAGCAACCCTTCTAAAGGTCCTATCGGATCGAGATTACTTCCTTGATATGGATTTGAATTTAATATCTGCCCTCGATAAACTGATGTTGGAGTTCCATGCGCTGATCTCCAGTCATAACCGGTTACTGCTGGGGGCGGATCGTTAGCAGCCGCTTGAGCTGCTAGAGCTGGTGCGCTAGGGGCAGTCGCTGGTGCTGCTGTTGTATGAGTATCATAAGATCTAGCGTTTTCACCATTTGAAAATAATCCAAATGGATTTGTTGCAGTATCGACATTTAATGATATCAACCCATAATTAGAACGCATTGATTTCAGAACACTCAATCCACTTCCGATCATAACTCCAGCACTGTCTAAATATTTTGAAGTATTGAAATTTTTTGTAAATCCTTCTATTGTAGGAGATGAATCTATTGCATAATTCTGGAGTGATGCGTAGGAATAATTACCTCCTGGCGATAAAGGAAAGCTATAAAAACCACCACGATCACCTTGACCTCCACTGAAATAATCTACTTCGAGATTGCTAGGGGATAATCCATTCATATGCGCAGTTTGATCTCCATCACCAGCAAGAGGAATTCGATCAAATCTTATTTTACCATCCACTATAGAATTAAATCCGGATGGACTATTGACCGTATAGGTCTGTTGATTAGATGCAACTGTAACTGCAGGATAAAGACTTACTGATGGATCTCCGCCGCCTATTGGTATACCAGAACCTCTCGAACCTACATTAGATGCGAAATTCTCAATAGGTGAAAGTTCTTCTGATGTCATGTTTTCAAAAGCGCTCGGGCCAAATAGAGCATCACTCATAACACCAGGTCCAAATCCAAGTCTATTTTGTAAATTATCTAGTAAAGAATGTGCTTCTGAATGCGGTGGCTGTGGACTTCTCAACCCATGAATTCCCCCAACATTTGGATCATAATCTGTTGGAAATGCAATTCCTCTACCAGACTTCGCGCCAGCGTATTGAGGATTACCAAAATTCCCCACGCCATCATCAAATGTAGAATATGTAGCGCTATGTACTGGAAAGGAAGGAGTTGTTGTTGACGTTCCGCCGAACAGTCCACCGATACCAGGTTCATAATTTGTTGGAAATTCAATACCAGTTCCTGATATTAATCTTCGTTCTCTCAATTGAGGTTGACCAAATGTTCCAACTTTATCATCATATACTGAATGTGCTTCTGTCTGATGTGGTTGTGGATTTCGGTCTCCGTGAATTCCCCCAACATTTGGATCATAATCTGCCGGAAATGTAATTTGGCTATCAGTCCTCATTCCAGCAGATTGAGGAACGCCTCGACTTCCAACGCCAACATCATATGCAGAATGTTGCGTTGAATGTGGTGGTTGAGGGCTTCGCAATCCATGAATTCCTCCGAGTTCAGGAGAATAGTTGAAAGGAAATGCAATTCCTCGACTAGACCTCACACCAGCGTATTGAGGACTACCAAAACTACCGACTTTACTATCTAATTCAGAATGTGTTTCTGGATGTGGTGGTTGAGATGGAGTTTCACCTGAAGTCCCGCCATGTCTTCCGCTATGTTGAGATAAATTTGTTCCTATGGTTCCAAATGCAGTTTCCATTCCGGCTGTATGTGATTGTGGATGTGGTGGTTGTGACGGTGTTTCTGCTGACATCCCGCCATGCACACCACCCTTCTCAGTATCATAATCTGGTTTGATGATGTTGCTAAATGCGCTTTTTAAATTTTCTAATCCCATATCATTTCTCTAATTATCCTATCGCACGTAAATTAGATGCAAATTTTCTAGACATCGCTATAGATAATTTATCATCTGCAAAATATTCTTTCATGTCACTTCTCAAACCAACAATCTCTCCAGTTAATGTTTTAATTTTTCCGTCAACTACTTTATCATGCACTTCTGATTCTCCTGCCGGTTCTGCTGTACCGGCGATCAAAGTATGGATTGCACCGAGTGTCGCTAATGTTCCTAAAATCGGTAAAGCTAAAAATCCTTGTGAATTGATTTGCGCTAAAGAATCTGCTAATCCCGACAGCGCAATCGTCATTCCATTCACTATAGTGATAGATGGTTCCATACTGGATATCGAAGTAGTAATATTTGTAAATGCGGTTGCAGTTTGAGTTAACGGATCACTAAAACTAGCTAATGTTTCAATTTGCCCGAGTGCAGCACCAGCAAATATTCCAGATAAAATTCCTCCTACTCCAAGAGTAGATAATGATAAACCCACCAAACCTAAAGCAGCTGCCACTGTGAATAAATCTGTACCTAAGGGCGCTAATTTTTCAAATGCTATTACTACTTCCTTGAAAAACGGTGCCACAAGGCTTAAAGCATATCCGAACGGTATCATAGCGACACCTAGAGCTGCTATTAAACCTACTCCAATTAATCCAGCAACACCAGCGCCTCCTAAAGCAGTTAAGCCACGAGCTAATGCTGTAAGTCCAACTGAAATTCCTCCTCCGAATAATCCTATAAATGATAAAAACGGTATTGCTGCTATTGCTGCAAGGCCACCGATACCAATCAATGCTAAATTACCTGCTCCTGCTGTTACAGTTCCTGCCCCTAATGAAGTCAATCCAAGAGCTAAAGCAGGCATAGTAGCATCTAAATTTAATAATGTCGGTATCATCATATATGATAAAAACGGTATTGCCCCTATTGCTGCAAGGCCACCGATACCAATTAGTATTAAATTGGCAGCTCCTGCTGTTACACTTCCAGTCCCTAATGAAGTCAAGCCAAAAGCTAAAGATGATAAATTCGTTGCTAATTTATTCAATTTCGCTTTACCGAAAAACATTATCGCTGGTATGCCGGGTATTATTGCAACCATACCTATCGCTGCTGGGATGAGATTTAGAGCACCGAATAAAACTTTTCCCGTTCCCATTTTTTTCAATCCCTCTGATAAAGACCCCAATCCCGTGCCGGCACCTGGTTTAGGAACATTTTTCGATACTTTTTCCGCATTATCGCCTAAACTTTTAAATAAACCAATACCCGTCTGAACACCTGTAAATATCCCTTTAATAACTTTCCATGATAGTATTGCTCCGGTAATAAAGGCGACGTATTTCCACTGTTCAGCAAGAAAGGCAACACCCTTTCCAAGCCAAGTAACGAACGTTTTTATTCCATCGGCCATTTCCATAACAAGACTTTTATTTTCATCAAGCCAACCTGCAACTTTGGCGAGTAGTTTCGTTCCCCATACTTTAAATTGATTTCCCAGCCATGTAATATTACTTATAGCTTCTGGTCCAACTATATCTTCCAACATATCATCAGTCACTGCACTCATACGCATTAATTGGTTTGTAGTTTTCCCTGATCTTTTGAATAATTCAGACATCTGAGCAACTGTTGTACCTAAAGCGTCTGCTATGGATTTTCTCTGCAGAACATTCAATCGATTGAATTCTGCTTCACCGCCGAGTTGATCCAGCACTGCATCCATCATTCCCGAAAGATCACCTGCTAACGCGAGTTCTCTTGCTCTTTGCAAATTGAGTTGTCTTCCGATCATCATCGACGCTTCCATTTCGGCTTCGATAGATGTTTGAAAATCTAATAACGACTCCGCTATCTCTGCAACATCCGCTAATGACATGCCGAGCTGCGCAGCTTTTGATGCAGCGCGAATCATATTTTCGCCAGTATCCTTTGAAAAGCCAGCGATTTCTTCAGCGGAATCTGCCATATCGGCCGTGACGATTCCTGGGGCGACTCCTGCTGCAGTTGCGATCAATTCGGCTGTTTTCATAAAATTTTGTGTTTCTTCAGCCGACATATCTGTCACAGACATCAATATTCCGACTAATTGAGCGGCATTTTCTGTAGTTAATCCAAGTGCTTTAGCGGTATCGAGCACACCTGTCGTCATACCTTTTATTTCATCTGTTGTAAACCCAAATTCACTACTCAATGTCGTGATTGTATCCGCGACATCATCAAATTCGAATCCAAGTGCTAGAGCTTCTGCTTTCGCACCTATGAGATCTCCTCGCATCTCTGTAACACCGATAGCTCCAAACTTATCACCAATTTCATCAGTCACATCAGCTAACGCAATGACAAGCGCTACCACCAAACCAGCACCTAACGCCATAGCCCAATGCTTTGCCATAAATTGTGCTGTTGTCGCTCCCACGGATTTAAATTTTTCAGAAAATGCTTTTGCGCCTGCGTCCAATCCCGTGTCTATACCAAGTGCTTTAGTGAACGCATTACTTGGAATGAAGTCGAGACCAGACGAGATACCAGACTCTATAGCAGAAGCGAACTCTTTTTCTGCTTCTTCGAGCTCTATACCCTTCGCCATCTTACCCATACCCTTCGCCATTTTTTGAAGCTTAGTAGGCGTTCCGTCCACTTCAGTATTGAACATTGTTGCTAGATCCACCCCATCCCCAAATTGTTGAAGGAGTATTTCTGCTTGCTGGGCAGATATACCCAATGCTTGTGAGAGATCACCGATTAGACCCTGTTGCACTTGAATATCATCACCAGCGCCCTTCCAGAGATCTCTCCAGATTTCCCAGGCTGGGACGCCTTGTTGGACTCCTAGCGCTAAATCTTTTGGAAGCCCTCCTACTAATTTTTCTCCAAGATTTGGAGCTTTCTTTTCAAGATCCAGAATATCCTTTTCGAGACTTCTCAATCCTTCTGAACCGCCGACTCCACTCAGCGCTGAAGATATAGCGTTGCCAACCTGTGCTCCTAAACTTTTACCTATACTGGAACCTGTTGTCTCGACAGTTTTCTCTAGCACTTTTGATAGTCCCGCGCCGACACTAACCCACTGCTTTCGAAATTGACTCGCACCTGTCTTTGCAGCTTTTTTAGTCGCTTTCCCGAGTTCTTTCCCTAAATCTTTCTGAACATCAGGCCATTGTTTTTTTATATCTTCTCCAAAATCATCAAATTCATCTGCGTGCGCAATCGGCCCATCGTATTGATATGAATCTTCATAAGTAGTTTCATATTGTTGAGAAGTTTTATTCCACTCGAGGACTACTTTATTGTATATCTTTCTTGACATCTATTTTATTCTATGGACCTTATGGTCTATCCCCATTGCTTTAAGATCATCTTCTAATTCTTGAGCATACCGATTCAATGCTTTGATATCACTTTGTATTTTAGGCTGGTCTCTAAAAGCTTTTCGTAATTTATTAAGTTTACGACTTTTTAAAAGATCAAAAATTTTATCTAATAAACCTTCGTTTAATAAATTGGCGCTGTTCATATATGATGATTTTTTCGACATATCAATTCTCCAGAAAACTATATTGATTCATATATAAATATGAAGTATAGAGAAAATTGAAAGAATTTGATTATCTTCTTTTTGGTGTGCGGGGGAGATTAGCGCGTTGAACGCCAGTAGGGGTTTTTGAAGATTTATCTAACTGTGCCTTTTCTTCTTCTTTGACTTTAACCAATTTCTGGATATAGAACTTCCGAAGATATGTCGGCATAGTGTAGACATCTTGATGAGTGAATCCCTGACCGTAATAGACAAGGGAAAAGATATCTTCGTGTATCTGAACTCTATGTTCGGGCTTTAGGCCAAAAAAACTCAACGGTCATTGGAATGTCCAATGATACCGTTTCGCCCTCCCAATAAACTTCTTGATTTAAAATAATATCTGGTGTGATTCTCGACATCTCTTCGCGAAATGCAAATGAATCTTTCGACAACATATTGTCGACAAATATATTAATGATTTTAGCAGTTGAATCGCCATCGACTGCTATAATAGTTTTTTTCAATCTTGTTGTGACTTCAGGAGATCGATTACTCAATTTCTTTACACTATTGAGTTCTTGTGTGATTTGTTTTTCTTCCTTACCTGTCAATATTCTGAACTTAATGGTTTTTTTCGAAACTGGTAATTGGAATTCAAATTCGTTCAATGAATAATCAACACCATCGGGCAATTCCTTAAATGGGCAATCTGTTAAATTAAATGTATGATTGAATTTGTCACCTGATTCGGGGCTCGTAACCTCTACAGTATATTCCGACCCGTATGCTAAAATTCTTGCTGCGATCATTACCGCATTTTTATCACCAAGAATGAGATCATCTGATTTCACATCCTTAGTTAAAATTAATGAATCGAGCAATGTATCGATCACAATACCTTTTTTAATTAAATTCTGAGAAGTCAGTATATCTTCTTCTTTAGCCGTCATATATTTTATTTCAAGCTTTCCACTATTCAATGGACTATCCTTAGGATATATCAATCCACCTGAAGGTAAATCAATAATTTCACTTGGAAATTTTTGTTGTTTTGAATCAGCCATATCGTAATCTCCTTATGATTTCGATTCAGCTACTGAGGTTTTTCTATATCCAGTAACTAATTTTTTTATTTCACCAAGTGATTTTCGTGCTCTTTGAGCAGCTGCTTTATTATGTTTTTCTGAAAATTTTATATGATTTTCCTGAAAATCATCCCATAGGTCATTTAATGTATCGTATAATTCATTTGTATTTGACATAACTATCTCCAATGTTATTATTTTTTTATCGGATATGAAACCTCTTTGATTTAAATCGTGCTCATAACCAATATATTACTTTCATATATAAATATATCTAAATATAAAAAAAGGACCTAAAATATAGGTCCTTTTTATATATTGTAATAACCGATTATATCTTAGAACTGCAGTATGGCGTAATCATAACGAAGCGTTACTGCTATTTCGACAGGAGTGCTATCTTCAAAAGTCATATCGCCGAAATTAGCTGCTTGGACCCATGCGCCCTTCAAAGTCCATTCTTCCACAATATCACCAACCGGACCGAGAATATTGACCGTGACGTCTTTCTTATAAAAATCTGAATAACCATCTCTACCAGTTACAGATTCATGAGATAATCGAACCCATTCCATAACTGCTTGAGCTGCTGATGGTACGACTGGGTCGTAAAGCGTTATTTCTAATGTTTCCCATGTTGCTTTACCCTTCACATATCGTCTAATATTCATATGATGGAGTTCAACTTCTTCAAATGAAATATTTGGTCTATTGACTGCTTTGATCATATAAGCGGGAATGCCATCAATTTGCATGATATATCTATTTTTGAGTTTTGGCTCAAAGGGCGTAAACATAATATCATTGGCATCAACTAATTCGGCCATTATCTTTCTCCTAAATTTTTAAATATTTATTTCATATAATTAAATCTCATATATAAATATAGGAAAAATAAAAAAAGAGTCCGGTTTATCAGCAGACTCTTTTTTATCTATTTTATATTAAATATTTATCTTATTCAGGGAATGTCGCACCTGTAGGCTGAACTGTAAAATCTAATACAATGAATTCGGCTGTTCTAGTTGGCTGAAGGAATATCTGGCCATACAGAATATTTCTATCAACGAGATCCGGAGAATTGTTCGTTGCGTCCATCACAACTCTAAAAGAACTCAATCCAGAATTTGATTGAACTTGTTCTAGAAACGGATTTGCTATCGATAAGAAACGTTTCCTCGTTGCATTTGTGTTCTGTTCAAATACCAAAAATCTCGATGATGCAGCAATAAATTTCTTAACCTTAATTAGTAATCTTCGAACATTAATTCTATCAAGAGCTGATGATTTTTTCTGTAGCGTTTTCTGACCCCAAACTGTCACACCTTGACCTGGAAATGTAGCGATTGGGTTGACGCTAGCGTCATATAATGTATCCCTATTGCTATGTGTTAATTTTCTTTCTGCCTGAATTGCCATGTCGAGACCTCCACGATTCAATCCTGCTGGAGCGAACCATGGGTGAGCAATTTTATCATTAAACGCATAAACCCCCCCCATTACAACTGAAGGTGGGACCCAAACATTTGTTCCGAGATCAGCATCTGGAATTTGAATCCATGGATAATACATTGCTCCATAGCTAGAGTCTCTTCCCTCTGCTTCAGATGTTGCAGCTGTTATCGAAGCTTCATATAAAGTCGGATCGGCTATGACGAAACAATCACCTCTATCTTCGCACATATCAAGTGCTCTGTTAATCAAACTATCTCCTCCAGTGCCTCCTCCAGTAACTCCAGGCATTAAAACTAAATTGATATCATATTCATCTGCATTTCCTAATAAATCAATAGCATCTTCCCACGAGGCATTATCAGACGTTAAATTATATCCTTGAGCATTTGTGTCTGAAATGGCGTTGTAATAAAGATATCCGCCAGCAGGATTAGCAGTGCCGGTCGATCTTCCAAATGCATCAAATCCTACTGTTCCGTCCGCCCCTCCTGTAAATGAACCGCTATTAATTCCAGGCAATGAAGCAGAAAATGCTGCTATTCGAATATTTCCGCTTTCATCAAGATAATCTGGTGTTTCTACTACAGAACCTACTCTAACATATCTTGATTTATTTGGATAATCACCAATTTGTTGTAAATATGGATCTCCTGATCCTTTATCACTTACCGACCAATACTGATCTCCTATCATTTTAGAAATAAAATTACTTGAATTTGGATCAAGGCTCAAATCATTCCAGTTTTCAAGAGTTGTTTTTCTTTTATTGCTATCATCACCACGTCTGATTAAAAGTGAAAATGTACCTTTCTTTGGTCTCTGTGCAGAAATTTCCCAACGAATATTTTCTTTTGACCCGGACTTATAAAGAATTCCAGCGGTTCCACCATTCTCGAGGGCGCCCTCTCGGACCTCGCTACATTGACTCCAACCTAATGAACCTGTAGTATTATTCATTATAGCACCATCAGCTAATGCAGTTAATATAAAAGATGTATTTCCTGCAGTCCATAGCGCTTGAGTAGTGGAACTTCCAGTATGGGTGGTATTGGTGGCCCGACCTTTTTGTACGTTTGAAGTAGCTTTTCCATACGATCCAGCCATTATTCTAACAACAGTCAATTTCGAACCATGCTTCAGATATTCTCTGGCGGCATGTGAAGTAAAATATTGATAATAATTACTTCCACTTCTGAATGTATCTCCGAACGCTAACTGATATTCAGAATATGAATTTACAACTGTTGGAATACCGGCAGGACCTTTAACTGTCGGTCCGATTAATGCAGCTCCTATTTCTCCAATAGCGGCAGGGAGATGAGATTGATCTATCTCATTTGTAAATACACCTGGGCTAATTATTTTTTCACTTGATGGCATGTTGTTTCTCCACGTTTATAAATTATTCAGGGAATGTCGCACCTGTAGGTTGAACTGTAAAATCTAATACAATGAATTCGGCTGTTCGAGTTGGTTGAAGGAATATCTGACCATACAGAATATTTCTATCAACGAGATCTGGAGAATTGTTCGTTGCATCCATTATAACTTTAAATGCACTTAATCCAGAATTTGATTGAACTTGTTCTAAAAATGGGTTTGCTATCGATAAGAAACGTTGTCTCGTTGCATTTGTGTTCTGTTCAAAAACAAGAAATCTTGATGAACTTGCAATAAACTTCTTAACTTTGATTAGTAAACGCCTCACATTAATTCTATCAAGAGCTGATGATTTTTTCTGTAGTGTTTTCTGACCCCATACCGTTACTCCTTGACCTGGAAATGTAGCGATTGGATTGATATTTTTATCATAAAGAGTATCTCGATTGGAGTGTGTTAATTTTCTCGCGGCTTGAATCGCCATATCGATTCCACCTCTATTCAGACCAGCTGGAGCGAACCACGGATGGCCAACTTTATCATTAAACGCATAAACCCCTCCCATTATAACTGAAGGTGGGACCCAAACATTTGTTCCGAGATCAGCATCTGGAAGTTGAATCCATGGATAATACATTGCTCCATAGCTAGAGTCTCTCCCCTCTGCTTCAGATGTCGCTTGAGTTAAACTATCAGAATAAAAAGTCGGATCGGCTATGACGAAACAATCACCTCTATCTTCGCACATATTAAGTGCTTTTGTTATCAATTTACTCCCTCCAGTACCTCTATCGACTACTCCTGGCATAAGTACTAAATTGATATCATATTCATCTGCATTTCCTAATAAATTGATAGCATCTTCATACGCTGTCTTGCCGGCATTAGCGGCGTCTAAATTATATCCCTGCACATTAGCATCAGTAATATTTCTATACCAACCATATCCGCCTTGAGGATCAACACCATCTATATTATCAGATGATGTCGAATAATTACCTAATCCATCATATCCTGCAACACCATTGGAACCTCCTGTAAATGTACCGTACCATGAACCACTTCCAACTCCTGGCAATGAAGCTGAATCAGCCGGAGTATTAACGCTACCATTTTCGTCAAGATAATTTGGTGTAAGTTTTAGTGGCTCAACTCTAATATATTTTGATTTATTTGGATAAGATCCACTCAACATTAAATATGGATCATTCCCCCCACTTTGTTTCAACACCCACTTTTGGTCTCCGATAACCTTAGAAATATAATTTGGTGAATTGGGATCGAGACTTACATTATTCCAGTTTTCAAGGGTTGTTTTTCTTTTATCATTATCATCACCACGTCTGATTAAAAGTGAAAATGAACCTTTTTGCGGACTTACTTGTGATATTTCCCAACGTAAATTATTTTTTGAGCCAGACATTAATGTATTATTTGAAAAAGAGGACGAGATAATATCAGCACCTGGTGACCCAACGAGATGACTTGGAAACCTATTATTCATTATAGCGCCATCAGCTAATGACCAAATTTTAAACGCATCCTTGGTGTCATCATCTGCAGAAGCACTAAATACACCGATACTTCCGGTAAAATTAGAATTATAAGCACCAGATCCAGTCGGTACATTAGCATAAGCTGGACCATAAATTCCATCCAATATCCTGATAACAGTCAATTTCGAACCATGCTTCAGATATTCTCTGGCGGCATGTGAAGTAAAATATTGAGTATAGGAACTTCCACTTCTGAACGTGTCCCCAAACGTTGTCTGATATTCAGAATATGAATTTACAACTGTTGGAATACCAGCAGGACCTTTAACTGTCGGTCCGATTAATGCAGCTCCGATTTCTCCAATCGCGGCCGGGAGATGAGATTTGTCTATTTCATTGGTAAATACACCAGGGCTGATGATTTTTTCACTTGATGGCATGTGAATTCTCCTATTAAAATTTTATATATAAAAACCACAACGAGTAGTTTCAGTTATATATAAATATGCAGAAAAATTTCAAACCTACATAATTATGTGGAATACGAACTTTTTTTTCAAGTATTTTGTGAAGTATTGGGAGTAAATACACCAGTATCAGGATCGAGTACTCCATCCCCATACTTTTCGTTTATCCCATCAATAAATTCTCTCTCTTCTGTCTGAACAGTATTGAATTGTTCGTGTAGATCGGTTGAAAATGTATCGATATTTGTTTGCTGTGTTGCTATGCGCATTTTTGTAATTTCAGCTTGTCCGAATCCCATTTGGATATCGAGATAACGTTGTTGAAACGCTTTAATGCTATCTAGTTCTTCTTGTGTAAATTTAATCTCTTTGTTTGGCATTTGTAACCTCCAAATTAATAATTAACTAATAATTCATTATATATAAATATATATACATTTTAAAAAAATACAAAATAATTTTATGAAATTCCTAGCGAACCGCCATCCTGACTTCCAATTGTTGTACCTAAAGTACTTTTGACGCTAGATTGACCGGCGCTAGGATTTGGCGTCATGTTTTCCATGGTCCAGTTTGAGCTTGAGTCGCTATTCCGCCTGCTGCGACACCTCCCCCACTTCCAACTGCAGTTTGAAGTTCAATTTCTGTACCGAAAACAACTCGTGAAGGAGAAAGCTGCTTCGTCATCTCTGCTATTTTACCAAAGACGCTTTCGGTAAACTCGGGTAACATATAGCCCTTAACCGTAAGTGATAATTCATTTCTAATCAACCTTTCGCCTTCTGCTGACATTTCAGTCGCATCGCTTATCCCACCATCAACTGTTGTTAAAAATTTATAATTAGTCGAATTACCGAAGTATGTACCTGAATGCCGAATCCATAAATCATTCAAACCATTCATCTGTTCCATATAGTTAGTCAACAAAATGATGGAATAAGTACAGATGACGAAATCAGGCATACCGGTTGCAAATGTCTCATATGTAGGATTTTTTCCCGACTGGACAGCAAATCTATCATATCGATTAACCTTAGACCACTGCTTCGCCCGAGCGACATGGATGAATTCACCTTTTATATCATGATCAAATGATAAAGGCATATCATCATTCATAGTAATATCAGTCCGTCTAATGATCATAATAGGTAATATGATTATACCATTTTTATCTCTCAACACACCATTCTTCCTTACTGATTTCCATCGTTCCTCATTACCATACAGAACCGGAACATTAATGACTTCTCCAGATTCTCTAATGGTCGGCTTCATTATATTTTTAATATGTGCAATGATAGATTCATCAATATCACGGAGAGAAATAGAAAATCCTTTTGAAAAATCTAAGCCAGGATTTACAGACTGTGCTCTATTGCTTATCTTCCTATTCTTTAAAGAACGTTGTTGAGCTCGATTTGTTGTCTGTGATATAACTGCTTGTCTATTCGTTATCGGTTTAACTGCCATTCCTCTTCCTCAATTTTTTTAATTTATTCATTTTATTATTCACTTTACCTTTAATCTCTTCAGACTTTACTGCGTCGGTATCGATTTTACCAATTGCAATTTCTCTTTTAATATCGACTTCAATAGCCTTTTTCTCTGGTATCTTCGCGTTGCCTCCCAGCATTCGAGCGGTTATCGCAGTTGCTAATTCATCGACATCAATATTACCTGTTTTGTTAATATACGGTTCTTCATAAATATTTGTCAGCATAACGGGTTCTTTCTTTTTTTCAACTATTGTGGGACCTAAAATACTTCCACCTTGTTTAATTATTTTTTTTCCGTTTATTAAAGGTTGAACTGCCATTCAATTATCTCTGCTCGGGTGGGGCTGTATTCTTTTGTTTATTTAACCACTTTTTGTGTTGATTTGCAGTTCTACCTTCTTTTTTCCATTTTTCATTAAGTTTGCGCTTTTTCCATTTCCTATCTTTTGCATCTCTATTTGGCATAAATCTATTCCCGTTCCATTACGTGAAGTCCACTATATTTCGACTTAGTATCATCAAGTACATCTAATATCTTTTCTTTACACTCTTCACATTTTGGATCTGTTTTTTCATTATTTAACTCCTCACCATTCCTTCTACTATGCTTTCCATTCCTTCGTTCTCCGTATCCACCTCCCGGTTCCTCTGTCTCTTTTGGAAGATAATCGTGATCGCCATTCTGCTGAAGTTTTTTCTCAATCGTAAGCGCTTTCAGCTGTGTATTGGGAATTATCATTTTCGTTCCTCTATCTGACATATAGAATATAGTCTTTCGTAATCCCACTCTAACGACTCTTGATTTTCTTCCTGATATGTATATGACGTCATCTGCATTAATGTCGCTCCCCATCATGAGTTGTATTCCTTCCACGAGACTCTGTATTGTCTCCTTGAAAAAGAACATCGCGAATGCTCCGAAAGCCATCCAACCATAAGAACCAATTAACCTTTGAGCAACCTGTTCTAATTGCTGAACCTCTTCCATTTATATTCTCCGGTTTTACCATTTGAATTGACAGTTTAAACCTAATTTAAAATCATATGCTGAGTTATCCCAAATTATCTATCATCTATTCCTACATATCTGTAGTTATTTTTATTTAACCATTTTACTAACTGTTTTAAATCTCTAAATCGCTCGTCAGATCTATTATTGACATCTACATAAATTCCTTTATTATCTCTGTAGACGAGCGCCTCTCCTCTATTGTTCCTAAATACAACAGCATCTCTATCATAAGGGCCTGGTAGTGATGTGATGTCACCGTCACCTAAATCTAAATATTTACTACCTTTGACTGATATTTTTTCTTTTAATAAATCTTTTAGTTTAATCATCTCTTGTGCTTCTTCTGATATTCTTTTCGCTTATTCCAATATATTTTATTCAATTTTTTAAAACTAGCTTCTAAACCATTCATAGCAGTAGAATGTACATACCAATAATCTTCTCCAATTGAACGATTTGATCTTCTATATAGATTAAGTGCGTCTATAAAAACATTTAGATGTCTTTTTGCATTATTCAATGTTTTAATAAATTCTTTAGTATCTTTTTCTGGTGCTTCTGTTAATAAATCTTTTAATTTAATCATGTTACCCACCAAACCTACTATTTTTCCAAATCAACTTATGTATTCTATCATACTCGCGTTGTTTCTCTGGTGATATTTTTATGGTTTTTAATGGACCGAATATCTTTGTTTTTCTACTATTCTGTTTATATAAATCCACCATCTTATTTTTATCTTTATCAACACCAATTACTTTCTTTAAGTTATTAGATACTACTATCCAATAACCAGTCTTTCGCATATCTTGAGCAGTATCAACGGATATAGTTTTTTTCTCTAATAATAAATCTTTTAATTTAATCATAGCTTCTTAACACCTATTTTAAAATCTTGCTTATGACCATACATAACTGGAAAATCTTTTTCTAGCTTGTATCCCATCTTTTTCCAAAATGGAATCGATTTTTTATATGCATCGATCTTTACTAATTTTGCGCCATTTTTCTTAGCCCAAGTTTCAAATTCTTTTACATATTTCTGGCCTAATCCCTGTCCCTGTAATGATGACTTTATTTCAATACTTCCAAGTTTAGCTTCATTTCTATCTATAGAACCATATATTTTTACTCCCTTTTGTGGCTCAACTATTGGATAATTTTTTCTTTCTAATAAATCTTTTAATTTAATCATTAGAGCTTATCCACTAATCTTTTAATTTGTTTTAAAAGCTTATTAGTACCTTGAGCACTTTGGAATACACCATAATCTTGACCAATTTTTACTAATTCGTCAAATTGGTCTTTCAAATCGTAT
>Ga0080013_1001200_pt1 | contig 35029 bp, 58 predicted proteins | sample ETNvirenome_6_85_FD_69236 | JGI IMG/M metagenome (GOLD analysis project Ga0080013, IMG submission 69236) | Marine viral communities from the Pacific Ocean - ETNP_6_85 (SPADES assembly) (version 2) | ecosystem: Environmental > Aquatic > Marine > Oceanic | place: Pacific Ocean | collected 2013-06-19
GCCGTAAATCGTGTGTCCAAACGGAATAACGTTTATATCTACCTAAAAATATTTGATTACGTGCTTTTCTATCCTGAGTCGATTGACCGCTTCCGGCCAGTCCAGTATCGTAATCACCAGGTAATGCTTTCTGAACCTGAGGTACGTCTCTTATTTCAAATAGTAATTCACGTGCTCGCATATGTTATCTCACAAGGATATAACATATTTATTGCTTTTGTGCGGTATTAATTGTAATTGAAATTAGGTATAACTCGTGTGAGGAAATTTGTGCAGGGTGGTTATGTTTCCAAACGCTTTCAGCATCTTTGGAATTTTTGGCGATGACTTTCTCTGACTGTACAAACCATGGAGGTAAAGTATGTTGGTATACTATATCAAAAACATAGTATCCGTCGGGTACATCGAGCACCAATTTATCCTTAGAAGTGGCCATCCTTGAAATATATCTTTTTGATACCTTCCAATTCTTGCTTCACTTCATCTAATTCTTTTTGAATCTTTGCGGCTTGTTCTTGCCAATAGTCTCGTTCTTGTTCCAGCTCTTGTCGCTCATCAAGATGATCGTCAATGTGTATCATGCAATTATTTATTGCACACCGATGAATTTCTTGTAATCATGTATCAAAATTTGCCAGTTTTCTAATAATGGTTCATCTATAAATTCACATAACTTTGTGTATTCATGTAAATTATATTTTAATAATTTATATGCATCTAGCATATATGGTTCATGTTTAATTTTAAAATCGAAATAGTCTTGTTTATTAATTGTATCACCTCTAAGTGATGTAGTTATTAAAATAACTTTATAATCATGTTTAATGTTATAATTTGTTTTAACATATTTAAGTCCATGATCTGAAAATGACCCACACATCTTTTTTGCTCCAGGATTTAAAAGACTAAACGGACATCCGAATTCTTTATACGTTGTATCTATTATAATATCTTGATTGAGTGATATATCAAATGCTTCGCCAAAACGTGCGGCGTCCCGGTAGATATGTTCGTCGGATTGATTATAAAATAATGTTGAGTCAATGTGGTTTCTATCATTAATGGCTGTTTTCCAATCAGCATAATAATATGTTAAAGTGGATTGTACAAAGTGTTTGTGTTGATTTATAAAGTGGGTTATAAAATTGCCATGGAAATCACTTTCGTATTCTACAATAAAAATTTCTTTATCAAATATTTTACCGTAAGTTAACATGGTTAAATCCTGTATTTGATGGCATTTGAAATAGTGCTTGTACCCAACTGGGGCATGTATCTCGTGCAAATACACACCATCCGATTACCGGAGATGGTTCTCTATTTCTAAGATATTGATCTAGAAAATAGTTGAAAGAACCGCCTGTAGTAAGTACATCATCGACAATACAAATAGGATGTTCAGGATTACTTGTTGCATGTTCATTTAATAATTCTCCTAATTTTACACCGCCCTTAGGTATTCCTACTGCTTCTCTAAAAGGTAATGTGCGTTCCATTATCATCCTTGCAATGCAACTCCATTCCGCATCATCAAGTGCATCCATTTCGATTTTCCAGTGAAGTTGATCACCAGAGTGTCCAATAAAATCTTGTTCTTGAAATAAATGTGTGTGCCGTCCTACTTGCTCGTTCATATTATACCATCCGTTTTAATTTTTGCATAATAATTATTATTGCTCATTCTATTCGCGAACTGAACTGCATCTTCTTTTTTATCAAAGAATCTTCTACTAATATCTGCTGGATCTGGCTCAACCCATTTTGCTTCTCTTGCCTGTGCGTAATACTTTGTTTCTTTTGGTTTTTTCCAATACTCAACCCAGACGTTCATCATACTCACCTCGTTCTTGCAATTCATTAATTACGGCACGTTGATGTTGTTTGATTAACACCCTTTCCGAGTACGAGTCAACCATCATTAACTCTTTTGTTATTAGTGTCAACTCTTCATATAATTGTTCCGTAAGCCATGATTTAAAATTATATTCGTCCATTAAATAGGATCCGGTTTGTTTAATCTCTCTTTGAGAATTCTATCTGTGCATATCATACCAAACATTTCTGACATCTGTGATTGTTTCGGAGTTAATTCAACATTCCAGTCATCTATAAATTCTTTTGCCGGAACTGCTTCTCTAATTCCGTCCATTACACAACCACAAATTTCTTTTAAATCATCTGGCCATAAAGTACCAGACATAAATTGTTGATCTTCAAATGCTAAGTAGCAACCTTCTACAAAACCATAAATTACTCCTGCTGGATATTTAGGGTCAAATGTTGCAGTACTTTTTTCTTCTGCATATACTTTTTTAGTTATTAAAGAAAAACCAAGTTTGTCGTCGGTCAGTATAGACGTACAGAACGTACCGAAGACTAAAAATAATAATATTGCAACTACAATTTCTCCGCCTCTTCCCATGTTGAATCTCCTAATTGTCTAACTTTAGCAACAAACTCCCCATATGGAGATTTCCACTCATCGGGGGCAATTAAAGTTAGTGTGTATGTATCATTTTTTTTATAAAGATAATATTCTTTTAAATGAATTGGCACAAATCCAAATTGAGCCTTAGCAATAGTATACGCTAATTTAACTCTTTGGTCAATCTCTTTTGCTTGTTTTACTAATAAATCTGCTTGCTCTTGTAAATTATTTATTTGTTTATCGGCATGGTGCCGCATTGCCTCTAATTGAGCAAGTTTATGTGCTGGTAAATCTGCTCGTGGCCACGGGGATAAACCTAGTTTTCTAGGCGATATGGGGTTAGGTGAATCCTTTTTCACTTGAAGTTTGTACTAAATCGCTAGTTGTTTCAATTTGAAATTCATAATTTTCACCGAGTGCTTCATCTAGCACATCGACTATTCCTTGTGTTTCAACTTGTGGTGGAGGATCTTGTAAGTAAATTTTAAAACAATGCCAACCGTCACTCTTTGTATAAGTCATAACGATATCTTCCTTTTTTTCAATTTCATACTTCTTTTTAGCAAGTTTATAAAACTGTTTTGCTATTTTAATATCTTTGTCCGGAAGACATAGTTTAATATAATTATTCACTTTAGTTCCTACGCTAAAACATTTATAGTTTGTTTAATATCGGCCATCCATTTTACTGTTGCACCTGCAACACCGGTAACACCGACTTGTATTAATGCATTACTACCCGATACACCTACTGCCATTTCAGCAATCCACTCTGCATGACTTTCTGTAATAATATTTTCTCTTGTAGTTCCGGCAAATGTTCCTGCATTACTTGCAACATTAATAAGACCTTTAAAGTTATAATGACAACTATTTAATGCCGGAGTAGTAGATCTACCTATTACATCTACATCAAATGCACACGAACAATTATTTGGTAACTGTATATGTTCTGTTTCGCCCGGTATATTTGGATAATCTACTCTAGTCAAATATGTTAAAGTATCATCAATTGTAGTTGCTTCTACCATTGAACGTCTTACTATTGCTGTACCTGCTTGGTTACTAAGCTCGTCGTTATTTTTTGCGCCTAATGTATCTAGTCGAACCCAACCAGTTGCATCATATATATAAGCACGGCCATTAGTAGTATCAAAATAGAAATCACCATTAGTACCTGATATTACTGGTGTACCGGTACCAGTGTTAATTGTTGCACCAGATTTACCTAGTTTAAATGAACTACCAGTTATACCTTTTATATTTGTTACTACATCTCTTGTTGCCATTATGCCTCCACTACCCATTCCAAAATTACATTTGCAGTTGGAGTAGGTGTTGACCCTGTTGTATCTGTAATAGTTGCAATTACATCTGTTTCAGATGCATACTGATAATCAATTTCATATGTGTGTCGTGTTCCAGCAACGGTTCCCCATATTTCTCCAGCAGTTAAACGATCTGTATCACCAGAATCACCTATTGCTATTGCTGAATTTTGTTGATATGCTTCAACAATATCAATGTGTACTCGTAATATCCTAGCACCTGCTGGTACTGTTGCTACTGTTACGCCAGATGTTGTTTGTACTTGACTGGACACTATACTTGCACTATGACGTATTTCATATGGATATTTCCAAACAGGTATTCCACCATTATTAGAAATTATTCTATTATTAAAATCTCCTGCAAGGGCTAACTTTTGTAAGTCACCATTTGCATCAGCATATAAAATATCACCTTTAGCATAAGATGTTTGTCCTGTTCCGCCTCTACTACCTGCTAGTGCATTTGTTGTTGAATTAACATTTGTTAAATCTAACGGACCCCATGTTGGTATAGTACCATCAGTACCGGCACTTATTAAAATTTCTCCAGCAGTTGATGAACTATTAACAGAAATATTGTCACTAATTATTTTTGTAGTTGTGCCGTCTGTTCGTGCAAAAAGATCTCCGCCTGTTTTTCCTAATCCGTCTGTTGCAGTTACGCCTTTGTATTGTGAAAATTGTGCCCAGGTAATATTTGTTGTGTTAATAGTAATTACACCATCGTTTGTACATACCCAACCAGTATCAGCCCAAACAGTACCTTCATTTACAATACAAAAACTACCATTTTTAAAATCTGAGCCTATTGCATCTGTTGGTCTATATAAAGTTAAATTGCCTCCAGCGACTGACTGTACATAATAAATTCCGTTACCTTTTTGGTCTGTGCAATCTTTAATTAAAGCTCTATCATTTGCGGCTAAAGTAACACCATCTAATATAAGTCCTGTAACTGTTATAACACCATTACCACCATCGCCTGCTGAATTATAACTTATATTTGCAACATCACTTGCGGCGCCTGCTATACTTGAATCAACGGCAGTTAAAGCATTACTTGAAGCACGTACAGGATTTTTAACAGTAAGTCCTTCAACTTGTGAATCAACATATGATTTATTGGCGGCATGTTCTGCTTGTGTTGGTGTACCAATAAAAACTTTTGCGTAATCTGTATCAGCAATATTCCTAAGTTTAAATGAGTCTAATCCGTTGTCAAAGTTAAGTTTGCCGTTTCGTCGACCGAAACGTACTGAACTACTTACACCTTTAATTCCAAAATTAGTTATATCTGCCATTATACGTAACTCATTACTACTGTTGCGTTGCCTGTTGGCACACCGCCATTTGTAAATGTAACTTTAATATCTGTTTCTGTTGCACTTGCAAACTTATGTCCTGATACTATATGATACTTTCCTACTTCCGATAAATCTACTTCGGGTTGTCCTACTATTAAATCAACATCACCTGTTGTTCCTATTGTTACATCTGCTCCGCTTCCAAAAGCGACTGTAACATCGAAAAAAACATCAATAATTCTTGCATTATTTCCAACAGTTGCTATTGTTGCTCCGGTTGCAGTATTACCTGCAAAACTATAAGAAATACTTCTTGCATCTGTATGTTCAACATCATTGTGGCTAAACATTATCCAGGCACTACTGATGTAAACATACATAGTAAACTCATTATCTACATCTGTATTTTTTACATATGCTAAATCGCCCTCGTCTGGTGATAAACTAGATAAATCAGAATACGTATTAACTACCCACGTACCTGCTCCGCCGCCGCCTCCGCTACTACTTGTTACATTCGTTCCACCAAATATTGGTAATACTTTATCACTAGAAAATTTAATAAATGCTGGTATTGGATCGCTTGTTGTAGGTGCAGTAGGTGTAACTCCGCCAGGGGTGCTAGGATCAAGATAATGTATTGAACCAATATCACCTGTTAATGTAAGTTTTACTATATCAGTTGATTGAGCTTGAAATCTAAAAAACTCATTAGAAGGATGGTCTACTTCTGTTACAAAACCAATTATGTTATCATATGTACTTGATGCGTCTACTTTGCTGTAAGTACCTGCTGAACTAATTGTTAAGACATCACCAACTGCAAAACCATGTGATATTTGTTGTATTAAAAACGTTTTATCTTCACGCCTGTACTTAAACCTGTTTATGATTTGATCAACAAATGCTGGGTTTAATTCTGCCGGGAAAGTAGTTGGCAAAGGAAATAGTATAGGAATACCTTCTTTTGCTTCGAAGATAATTCCTCTACCATCTGGCACCGAGCCATCGCCTACTTGTCCCGAATCTGCATATGAATTTAATCGTTCTCTATCTTCTAATACACAAATAACCTCGCCAGCATTTTGTGATACTATGGATTGTATTTCTAAACATTCGCCTCTATTAGTACTGGCAATAAAATCACCAACTTCAACATCAGTTCCGTCATACGTATTTGTACCAGGAGTGGAATGTAGTTGTGTATCAACTGCTATTGTAGCATCCCACCTAAATGCTACACCACTTAAATCGCTACTATCTGTCCATGTTGCATTAGTGCCAGTTATATCTATATTAGCACTTAATAACTTTGGTATTTTAAAAGCCATTAAAACATCACCTGTACTAGAGCATACCCGTTATTTTCTGAACCTGCTATACCTGCGGTTACTGTAAATTCAAACTTATCTTGTATGTCGCTTCGTTTAACTACCAATTCATATGCTCCAGTTGGTACTCGATAATGATATGAATTGTCTCCGGTTTTGTGTCCAAAATATGAAATCATTTTTGGCATCACACCCATTGGATGAGTTATAGTACATGTATTTCCTGTATTGTTATATGACCAACCTGTAGCCAAACCCATTGCAGAAGCAAAACCACCTGTACCACTAAAATCAACTCTAAATTGATATACTTGAGCACCAGCAGATTCACTCCATTGTAATACTCCATCTGCTCCTGTTGTTTGTAATACTCTATAATGATTAGTAGTACCACTGATTACACTAGCAAAATTATAATCTGTAGCAGTTGACAATACTTGAAGATCCCCATTAGTATCTGCATATAATAATTTTCCTTGATGTCCGCCTCCTGTTAAAGGATCTAATGCAGTTATTGAAAATGCTACATTATTTGTTTCACCTGTAGCAGTAATTCCTTTTCCACTTTTAACTCTTTTTAAAGGTATGTCTGCACCAACTTTGGTTCCTATTAAGGACTCTCCGTCCCCGCCAGTTCCCATTGCAGAAAGCGTGTTTGTTTCAGCAGATGACGAAATAGTTAAATCGTTTGCACCTGCTACAATTGATAAAGGTGAATTTACAAGTATTTCCTTAAACTGCATTGTAGTGGCGTTTACTTGAGCAAACGGTCCTTGTCCTCCACCTAAGTTTTGCCCGGCAGTAACATTACTCGCGGCAGTTGTAGCAATAGTTATATCGTCTGTGCCTGCTGTTAATGTTATATTTGATCCTGCAACTAAACTCTTAAATTCTAAATCAACGCCTGTCTTTTGTTTAAAAACACCCTCGCCCGATCCTTTATTGGATGCGGTTGTTATTACTGCGGATGGTAGAGTAGCTCTATTTGTGAATGATTGAGTTGTTGCATTCCATGTCAATATGTCCCCGTCTGCTGGACTTGACAGCGAGAATACCGGTGTCGGGTTCGTATTGATAGTTGTCTGATGTGCAATTATAGGCATTAGTTATCCTAAGATTCAATATTATTTTAAATATTTAGCTGAATCTTATTCAGTACGCCTACGTTCGCTAAGTCGGGAGTTGGGTCGATCCAAGTTCGATCTACTTTGGCTCGTAGATAAACAAAATTTCCTTGAAAGGTGTAACCTTTTGTTACGGTGTCGCCGTTAGTACCACCACCTAATAAGTTTCCTGCATCAGCAGGAAATTGGATATAATCGGTGGAAGAAGCCAACTGAATGTCAAACCAGTCTGCTTCAACAGGATTTGTTGACAATGTTCCTTGCAGATAAACACGGGCTTTAAAATCTTGTACATCGATTGCAATAGTATGCAAGCCGTCATTGTAGCCATAGTATCCATCGCCTCTTACTTTATCACCTGTAAAACTAAGAGCGGCTCCATCGGTGAGCATTGTTACTGTACTGCTCATTCATGTTCCCCATGCTTCTGTACTTCAACTAAACATTCTTTACCAGCAAGTTCGCTGATTACTTGTTCTAAACTACCTAGAGTTTCTTCATTCATTAATGAACCTTCTGCTGGTTCACTATCTCTAAAAAGTCTACTAACTTTAATTGTGATTATTTCTTCTTGTATTCTAGCCATTGTATTTTATAGTTAACGCAAACCACTCCAGTTTTGCACAGGATCACGATATTGTTGGGCTTGTCTTTCATCCTTATCATATTGATATTCGTCTGTGTCGTGGCCGCCTGGTTGTAAATCATCTGGTACTCGTGATGGTTGCTGTTGTTGTTTTTTAGTAATTCGTACAACACCGCCCAATAAACCTGCGCCATTCATTACACCTACCCAATTAGATGTTTGTCCAGTCGCAATACCATGTCCAGATAATTTTTTAAATTTTTCACTTTTTCCAAGCCGATGAATCCAGTCATCGTTTCCTTCTTTAGCATCACGATATAGTTTTGCGGCTTTTTCTGGTGTAACACCTAAAATATCTAAGTGTCTTGCAATATACTCTGCAAAGCCGATTCTATCTTCAGTACTAACCGAAAACTCTTCGACGTACTCAAATTTCTCAGGACTAAAACTAAATGATGCTTCGTGTAATTCTTTTATGTTCATGTTATTATTTATACTCAAATACTATAGAGTCGTTTTCAATCGTACTTGAAACCGAGTGGAATGCTTTTCTGGCCTTTTCACGTGCAATCGGCTTGCTAACCATTTGCTTTACTGTATTAATAACAAATCTTGCACCGTCATTTCTATCTTTAACTTCATTATATATGTATTCAGCAAGTCCTGGTTGAAACAATGCTTCAACTCCTACTGTACCTAACCCATCATATACATTTTCTATTTCTCTTTGTATAATTGACATTAATGCATCTCTATTCAAATGATTAAACTGTATTACTTCGTCAACTCGAGCAATAAATTCAGGTTTAAATAATTTCTTTATTTCACTATTACTTAAACCTCCAGTAGTCTTACCAAATCCTATTGTTTCGCTATTAAATTTTTCAGATCCGGCATTAGTTGTTAAAACAATAACAGAATTTTGTAAATCAGCACTAACAAATGTAGAACTAGTTATCCTTGCTTCGTCCATCATTTGTAATAAAACTAAAATAACATCGGGGTGTGCTTTTTCGCATTCGTCAAATAGTAATAAACTGTTTGGCTTTTCGCTTAAATGATTTACAATTATACCGTTACCTGCTTGACTATCTCTATATCCAACATATCCCGGAGGACTACCTATTAATTTACTAACTGTATGTGGCTCTCTAAATTCACTCATATCAACTTTGAGCATTTCTAAATTTAATAAACGTGCTATTTCTTTGGCAGTTTCTGTTTTGCCACACCCGGTAGGGCCAATAAACATAAAATTTGCTATTGGTTTGTTAGGAAGTTTTAATCCTGCTTGACTCAAATATACTTGATCACAAACTTTATCTATTGCTTCGGACTGTCCAAATATATTTTGTTTTAATTCATATTCTAAATAACTTGTATTTTTATGTATATAATCTAAATTAATTCCACTTATATTTTCAAATTCTGTTTCAACATCCTCTGCTTCAATAACTCGTTTGTTTGAAAGTTTTGCACTAGCACCAACAAGATCCAATACATCCAATGCCTTATCTGGAAATGCTTTATTCTTTTGATAACGCCCCGATAATGCTATTGCTTGTTCTACTGCATCATTTGTATATGTTAAATTATAATGCTTTTCGTATTTTTGTTTTAAGTTTAAACAAATGTTTTTTGTGTGTTCTATTGTAGGTTCTTTTACAGAAATTTTTCCAAAACGTCTAACAAGTGTATCGTCGTCTTCTATAAACCTTCGATATTCGGATTCAGTTGTAGTACCAATAATTTTTAGTTTGTTGTCAGTTAGTAATGGTTTTAAAATATCAAATGCATCGCCGGGTTGTCCTGCATTTTGTCCTAAGCCGTGTAAGTTATGTATTTCATCAATAAAAACGATAGCATTACCATATTCTCTTATTGCTTTTAATAATTGTTCAAACTTATCTTCGAATTCGCCTCTATGTGCAGTACCAGCAAGTAATTTAGTAAAACGTAAACTAAACATTGCATATCGTTTAAAATTATAATCTTCAATAAAATTTAATGCAAGTCCTTCGGCGAGTGCAGTTTTGCCAACGCCCGCGTCTCCTACTAATAATACATTTGCTTTATTTTTACGTACAAATATTTTTTTAATTTGCTCTATTTCTTTTTTTCTTCCTATTATATGTTGTATTTTATTATCATGTGCTAATTCGGTTAGGTTAGTACAAAAGTGTTTAATTAATTCACATGCTCTATTATGAATATCTTCTTGATTTGATTCTTCTAATACATCTTCTAATTTTTCTTTTGTAACACCACATTTGTTTAGCACAAATGATGCATATGATTCTTCTTCGTCTAATATGCTTAACAGTATATCAAATGGTAACAAATACTCTTTGGATTCAAATAAATTACTAGTAATTGCTCTATTAAATATTCGATCAATTGCTTCTGTTTTTCTTGGCTTTGCTCCATCCTTAGAAACTATATTTTCCATTTCGTTATCAATATATTGTTTTATAATGGTAACAATTTCTTCTATATTAATTTCTAATGGTAGCAACTTACGTATCACATCTTCATGACTCATTAAACTTAAAGTCAAATGCTCAGATGTAACATATTCGTGCTTCTTTGCAATAGCGGTTTGGAAAGCATTTCCAATAATTTTATTTAGATCTTGATTTGGTTCCATTTTGTTTATTCATTTTTTTAACGAGTTTACTTCTTTTCTTCTTAGCCATCCTAAGCCTCATAGGAGAAACTCTGTTATCAAATGTTATCCCTTGTAAATGATCATATTCATGCAAAAATACTCTTGCTGACATTCCTTCAAATCTAATATTATCCTGTTCATTACCGTCCATATCGATAAACTTAGTAACAATTTCTTTAGGACGAGTAATGTTCATATATAAGTGTGGGTAACTTAAACACCCTTCTTCAATAGATATTGTTTCCTCACTTATTTCTTTTATTATAGGATTTGCTATTGTTAAAAAACCTTCGTCTTCTGCACCCATAATAAAAAAACTTTTATCAAGTCCTACTTGATTTGCGGCCAATCCTATGCCTTTGTTATCTATCATTATTTGAACCATCTTGTACGACTCGTCCTTTAGTGTAGAAAAATCTTCTACTAACTTAGTTGGAGATTGCAAGAATGGATCATTATCCTTAAGAATTTCCATATCTTTATATTGCTTAGTAGTTATTTAAGAATTTAACACGTTCAACGGCTTCTTTAGTGACATGTACTTGTGAATAAATCTCAGGAGACATAATAACTTTGTCCGCCCAATTCTCCTCACTAAATTCATGTTCTCCTGAATGTTTATAAACTTCCATTGCCCAATTATCTATATCTACTATTTTAGCAGTATCTGCCAAAATGTCAACCAGTTTATTGTAAACATCACCTTTACGATTGAATTCGATGAAAACATAGTAGATGCCGTCTTTGTCTATTGACTCGGTACTTTCAACATCCAAAATATCATAAGGACCGTTTTGTATGAATTGTTCTAAATCTTTGGTAGGCATTTGTTGAATACACTTAAACGCAATAACTATGATATCCTCGTCTTTCCCAATCTTGGGACGAAACTTATCAACTAATATAACATTGCTAAACAAATTTTTTAGTTCATGCTGTCTGAGGCTCATTCATCATCTCTTGTTGTTGTTCGTCAGTCATTTCCTCTGCTTGATCGCTTTGTACATCCATGTCAACTTTGTCATCAATGTCGACTTCCATTCCATCTACATATATTTGTTCACTATAATATTCATCAATGAACTGTCGTGGAATATCAAGTTTTACAAGCCAAACCGGAATTGTTTCTGTCTTTGCTCTTCGTTCTTGGTATTCAGGTGTTCCAGGTTGTGCCCCTGTCTCTTCACCTTTATTTTCAAGGTCGTCGGGACCTTCAATTTTCTTTGGTACTTCTAGTGTGTCTTTTTTATATCCTACTTTAATATTGTGTTCTATTAGCCTATTAACTGCCTCAGGATCGGGCATTTGTTTTTGTTTATACATCAATGTAAGGTCAATCCAATACTTAGAAACATTAGGACCATCTATAATTTCACCTTCGATCCAATTTTCAAAGGCATACATGTCTAGTTTGTCTAACATGCCTTCAATTTCTAGTAAAATTGTTAAAAGTGTCTTACTTTTAAAAATAGTTCCTAATTCGTCATTAACATTGTCTGGATTTATAGCCATTTCGATTACCTGATTTGTTTAGATATTTATCAAATTTATTTCTGTTTCAAATAGTAATATTTTTTTACCTGTATTGTATTAAATACCATTGTGAGTGCAGGTTTACTTTTAAAATTGGAGTAGACCTCTTATGGCAAAAAGAAGTAGATTGATTAAATTAGATACATATCAACATAAACATTCAGGTATTCAGGCCCGCTCGCTTAACCAGCGAGTGTTAGACAAATGGCTACATGACCCGCTTCGAGATATAGTAATAGCAGTCGGCCCAGCCGGCACCGGCAAAACTTTACTAGCATGTGATCGGGGCATGATGGCGTTTCGTAAAGGCCTATATGAAAAAATTATAGTAACTAGACCTACAGTGAGTGTAGACGAACAACTTGGATATCTACCAGGCGACATGAACGAAAAAATGGAGCCATGGACACGACCAATATATGATGTATTCTTAGCACATCTTAAAGACGGCGAATTAATTTCCCAAATTAAAAATAGAAACATCGAAGTGTGTCCTTTAGCATATATGCGTGGTAGAACGTTTAAGAATAGTTGGATTATTGCGGACGAAATGCAAAATGCAACTAAAGAACAAATGAAAATGTTGTTAACTCGCATAGGTGAAGGCAGTAAAATAGTTGTAACAGGCGATCTGAAGCAACACGACAGAGGGTACAATACAAATGGTCTTAAGGACTTTATTGATAGGTTGAAAACGACCAGCGTAGAGCATATAGCATTAGCAGAACTGAACAACGGGGATATATTAAGACATCCCGCTGTCGCTAAAGTTTTAGAACTCTATGATATAACTGCCTAGTAAGCAAACAGAACCTGCACTTACCCCTTCAACAATTTTACTAAATCACCAGACCATTTACCGGCCCGAGGATATCCTCCTTGCTTACCATCACTTTCACCTGGTATTTTAATCCACATATACATATCAACTGATTTTGTTCTAATCATTTGTGGTTTTAATCCTATTCGCATCTCAGGAGGATTACACCAATGACTTACAGGATAAACACCGCCATTCCGGCTTGTGTCTATTATGCATGGTTGATGTGTATAACGCCATAAATGTTCTGCATATCGTTCACATACATCCATAGGTACAAAATTACTTACATTAATACAATACCCTCGTAATTTTTCTCTAGGTAAAAATGTTAATAAATCGGCTACATTCTCTGGTTTAAGCCAACTTGGATGCCCAATATCTAAATATGTAAGACAATCTGTCTTTGCAGTTAATTGATCGATTGCATATGTAAGACATGCAACTCGTTCATCAAACAAATCTGTACCTAATAATTTTTTTAAATGAGGAAATGAATCCGATTCAATTAATACAATGGCTTGACTATCACCTAACGCATGTATAAAAAGATTAATAAATCTTTTATAATTTTTAAATCCTTTACTGCCGCCTTTTGAATATTGTCCTAAGTCTCTATTAGGCATCATGTAAAGCATAAAAACAGGTATTTGTCCGTCTGCTTTTGCAATTACTCGTGTTATACGAGAATAAAACTTTTTAAACCATCTATCTAAAGAATGAGATGTTGTTTTATGTGTACCACACCAAATCGCTGAAGGGAATTGTTTTAAGTATTCTTCTCCGTAAATTGCATTAGTTGTGTACGGATTAACATAAATGTCATCAATTTCAATTTCTCTTATATTCATCTATTGCCTGTTTTGGATATATATCCTCATTAAAAAAATCAGGATTATGTTCTTCTAAACTTGTGCCGTGCATATTATCTAACCAAGATTGTTTTCGCATAAACGTTGCAAAAATAGTAGGATCGTATTCAAACGTATCGGCCCAATGTTCAATGCCATATTTTTTTCTAAACGTAGGATGGATTACTGCATAACTATCTTCTGGTTCTGAATAGCAAATACTTACATGATCTGTAAATCCTCCGGCATCAAGCCTTACATCATGAAACAGTTCCATAATTTGTTCTTCATCGTTTTTTATACTATGTGCATTTAATGCTTGTGCTACATAATTAAATACCCAACTAATGTTTGGAGCAATTTGTTTTGTATACTTAATAAAATCTACAAGTGTATTCCAGTTAGCGCCTGCTCTTATGTAGTTATAAACAGAACCTGTTCCATCAATACTAACTTCTAAATTAAATTGTTTAAATTTATTAGCACTTTCTAACCAAGCATCTTTAATTTTTGTTGTACCATTTGTTGTAATGTGTACCTCCATATTATGGTAACCCATTTCTAAAAGGTACTGCATAATTTTATAATTATGTTCGCTAAGAAGTACTTCGCCTCCACTAAAAACAAGAAAACGAAGATGCTCTGTTAGTACATGTTTTTTAAGTAATTCTAATTGTTTTTTAGAAATTTCTATAAGTTTATATTTGTCTACATCTTTATAAAACTCGTTATTACTATTTTCTTTAATATTATGTTGCCAAGTTGTACTTAAATCAGGACTACACATTCTACATGCAAGATTGCAAAGATTACTTGTTTTAATTATTGCTTTTATAATATGATTTGAATCGTCCTGGGGGTATAACGACATGCAATGTTTAGTTCCAGTTCGCATACTATAACCAAACTTATCTTCGTTATACTTACATAATAAGCATTCAGTTAGCCATCCTGTTTTACTTTTATTGAATAAATCTAATTCATATGTACGTTTTTCGTTCCAATTATTTAGATCGAATAACTTACGTGGAGGGGTATTATGCGGAACACCTTCACAACAATAGGTTGTTAAGCCATTTGGTTCAATAAATATTTGATTTTTAAAATGTAAACATTTAGGCATTGTTTAAAAAAATCCGAACTTTGGCTTTATAAGTTTTACTACCATCGTTTATATATTCAACACCACTTATATCATCTTTTCCATCACCATTAAAGTCGCCGACTCTTAAATAAAATGTTTTTCCAAACATAGTAAATCCTTTTTTTGTTGCTGGTATAAATGTATTGTTAGGTTGTTGAAAAAATATATAAGGATATTCTGGATAAGGACCGTTTTCTATCCAAGCATTTTGAGAATTAGTTGTTAAAACAATGTCGAGCAGTCCATCATTATCAATATCACCAAAATCTAATCCATATGGAAACCCTACGTCGTATTTAGTATCTTCAATATGGAACTGAATTGGTATAACTTTTTCTGTTACAACATTAAATGTTCCTTTATTATTCTGTAATACTTGTATATGTGCTGATCGCCAACCACCTTGAAGGTCTGTCACACAATAAGTTACAAACACATCATCGTCACCATCTTTATCATAATCAAAATGATTTACTGCACTTGCATTCATACTATTAGGCGACAATATTTCTGGATTATCGACAACCCAGTCAGGAAGGTATTGTGTTGATTTTTCAATAGCGAACTTACCATTGCCATCATTCCATGCAAAACGTACACCCCCAGATTCTCCTAACAATAATAATATATCTAAGTTACCATCAAAATTATAATCGTGAAGTCTAGCATCCATTATTGAATTATTTTCTGCTAAGTTATAATTAAATAAATCATTATTAACAGTAAAGTTACCTGTACCATCATTAATTAAAAAATATGGTATACCAATTCTTCCATCTTTGTTTTGATTAGCAACAAATACGTCAATGTCTCCATCATTATCTATATCACCATGGGCTCCACCATGTGAAAATTGACTGCCAGTATTAGATGGTGTCCATTCTACTTGTAAGTATTTTCCGAAATTACGTAATAAAATGTTTTCGCCATCACCGTCATGTATATGAGCATATACATCTAAGTCGCCATCGCCATCATAATCAGCAACATTAACATTTCGAATAAATGCTCTATCGTCTTCAATGGTTACTTCATCATATTCTTCTTCATTTGATTGTAATAATGTGTAGGATCTATAACCTTCTTGGTAGGTTATTAAAATATCATCCTTGCCGTCATTATTAAAATCCTCTACTGCTTTTAAATTTGCACCGCCATCTGTATGTGTTGATTCAAACACTACGTTCTTTTCAAATTTTGGCGAGTTGTCTGGTTCTACTGCACAACTCGATGTTGATATTAATATAAAACCTATTAATAATCGTATCATTTTATCCCCGCTAATTCAATTAATGTTGCACTAAGATTAATCTCTGGATCCATAATCAAAGCATGATTTACTAAACCTTTACGAATTACTAGTAACGCCTCGTCTTGTCCTTCCTCTTGCTTGGACCACAAGTCCAAGTTATCGTACATAAACCTGTACATATCTTCGTATTCGTTATCATTAATTTGTTTTACTATAAGCTCTCTTGCTTCCTTTACTTTGCCTGCCTTAAACAATTCAACCATTTTAATTTTATAATCAGCACTACTTTCTTGGCTAGTTGGTGCTATTAGTTTATTATTTAAGATGTTCTGTTGTAATGTGTTAATTGTTTTACGTAAATCCGGATAGTTACTTCTAACAAATAAATCTAATGTATCTAGTTCAAAGTCAATACCTTCCTTTGCAAGTATTTCTCCTGCCCTTACAGTAAACTCTGTTTGATCTAATGCGTTAATTTGCAATACTTGACATCTACTATGTATTGCTGGTATAATTTTATTTTGGTAATTACATGTTAATATAAAACGACATACACTTGCATACTGTTCCATTATACCACGTAAAGCCGCTTGTCCATGTAAAGTCATATAATCTGCTTCGTCAAGCAAAATAACTTTGAACTCGCCCCACGGCATAGTTTGTGAAAAATTAACAAGTTTGTTTCTAACTACATCAACATTATTTTCACGTGATGCGTTTATTTCTAGAACGTCGCCCGATTCAACACCTATTGTATTAATTAATATTTTTGCTAACGTTGTCTTACCCGTGCCTGGGCCTCCATGGAATAGCAGATGTGGAATATTCTTTTCCTCAATCCATTGCAGAATTTTATTTTTATAAATATCATTAGCAAATACATAACCTTCACATGAACTTGGTCTATACTTTTCAACCCACAAATTTTCTAACATAAGGTCCTATGATTAAAGTTTTATTACTCGATTTCGATGGTGTTGTTGCTGACTGTGACATGTTACACGATAATGCATTTTATCAAGCATTAGATTCTGTTGCGAACATAAAATTAACTGATATTGAAAAATACAATTTAAGAGCCCTAACAAGTGTCACAAAAGTACAACAACTTACATTTAAGTATAACATAGACGAGCAGAAAAAACAAGAGATTTTATCCACAAAAGATAGAATAAAAAGAGATATTATATCACAAACTGACTATAAATGCATCCATTTTTGTCCATATATATACGATGTTTTTGCATATTGTAACGAACATAACATAAAAGTTGGCCTTGTTTCTAATAGCAGACGTTGGCTACTAGATACTGTTTTAGAGCAATTAAACCATCCGTTTGAACATGTTATTAGCAACGAAGATATAGAGAACCCAAAACCTGCACCCGATGCATACTTAAAGGCATTACAGTTATTTGGTGTTAATGCAAACGAAGCATTAGCAGTTGAAGATAGTCCGTATGGTATTGAAAGTGCTAAAAATGCTGGTATTAAAACTATTGGCATTACTAGTCATACGAGTTTAACTGCTTCATTAATACATGAATATTACACCGGTAAACCTGTAAATGCTGATATGTATCCTATGCATGATGTGCAATTAGTTATACCTGCCGCAGGTCGGGGCACACGTTTTGCACCATTAAAAGTTCCTAAACCATTTGCTCCTATTGGCAAGTTACCAATGATACAAGCAGTTATCGAAAACATAGGATTAGATTGTAATACACATATTATATTACGTGATGATATTAAAGAGTTTGCAAAGAAGTTACCATACAAAAATATACATTACCTTCCATACGTAACATGCGGTACAGTAAGTACAATGCAATGGATTCGCTCCCATTTAGACATGTCTAAGCCCCTGATCATAGCAAATTGTGATCAAATGATTAAATATGATAATAAAGTATTTTACAAAGCAATAATTCAAAAACTCGACGGCGCAATCCTAACTTTTAGAGCCACTCATGAGAAATGGAGTTTTGCTAAAGTAAATAACGAAGGTTATGTTACGGAAGTGGCAGAAAAAATACCCATCAGTGATTTAGCAACCGTGGGTATATATTTTTGGACAAAGGCTCATTATTTTTTTGATGATGCCGACGAAATGATGGAAAGCAACGATACTGTAAACAACGAGTTTTATACTTGTCCTACATACAATTATTCCATAAAGCATGGCCGAAAAATTAAAACGTTCGACGTGGACGAAATGATAGGACTCGGCACATATGAAGATTATACTAATTTTAATGGCAAGTAATTTATTAGTTGCTTGCACACCTATCTCATTTTGCTACATTAATCTCTCAACTCCAAGGACGGAACTGACACTAGAAGACGGGTGCTATATATATGGTACGGAAGTGGCGGGTGAACCATGGGGCATGTGACTGAGTTCAGTAGATCAAAACACATTAAAAAAGATGGCCAATCAGTGGAAAACCATTTTGAAAAAGTACCAGAGGATCGTACTGCTGTAGATAATATTTTACGTGTTAACCACGGTAACCAGATGCGGCTTGGCTTAATGGCAGATGCCAAAGCCAATATCATGATAACAGTTTCTTCTATCGTTTTTTCAGTTACAGTTGCAAACATGGATAATGAGTTAATGAAATATCCTTTGTTTATATTTGCATTTGGTTGTTTCTTTTCATTATTATTTGCAATATTTGCAATCATTCCTAAAACAGATTATCCTAAAGATGAGTATGGTGACATAGATAGAGAGTCACCATACTTTAATCCTTTATTTTTTGGACACTTTGCACATATAGACGTAGACGAATATAAAGAAGATTATGCACACATCTTAATGACCGATGATAAAGTTTATGATGCATTAGCAGGTGATATATATGGACAAGGGAAGATTTTAGCACTTAGTAAATATAAATATCTAAGACGATCATATAATTGCTTCCTTTGGGGAATGGCGGCGGCTATAATAGTTTTCTTCTTTCAAGAAACAGGCCCATTTTGGGCCGAACTAGGTAGCGACATTTGGGAAGCAGTTGTTAAAAATGCAGTATGTAACAGGACTCCGACGAGTCGGATATGTCATTTATGAATGTAAAAAATATAGCACTTACTTTAAATATTTTAGGAATAGTACTAGCAATTTGTTTAGTATCAAATAGTTGTACAATGACTAAACAATTTCTTAATAGACAAGGCGAGTCAGGTGATCGCACTACGTTACCTGTAGATCCAAAAGAATTATTAGAGATGGCATATTATTGCGATGAAGCATATTCAAAAGCAACTCCAGAAAATAAGTTATACGAAATTTCCGGAGCAAGTTCTAACAAAGACGAATTTTCATATCACGTAAAACAAGACAACGGTGTAACAATATTAATTTTTAGAGGCACAAATAATAGAGAGAATGTATTATCAGATATAGATTTAAGACCATTCCATGATAAAGGATTATCTGCTAGATGGAAACATAAAATTTATCTACATCGTGGTTTTAGAGATGCGTCAAGTTTTTTAATAGATGATATAAAAGCAAACTATAAATTAGAAAAGACAGTATATTTAACAGGACATTCATTAGGCGGTGCAATAGCACAAATAATAGGCCTTTGGCTAGACATGGAGGGTTATAATGTTCAAATTTATACTTTTGGTAGCCCCAAGATCACTACGACCTTTTTTGGAAATAAGCCCCCTCATTACAGGGTGGTTGTTGATAACGATCCTATTCCTTTTCTGCCTATCTATCCATACATTCATTCGGGCATTAGAATTGATGTGGAAACTTTAAGGTGGTGGGAATATGATGAATATGGTAAGTTTACAGAGATAGATGGACGAGATCATTCAATAACATATTATCTTAGAAAGTTAGCAAGTACCATAAAATAAGTAGAAAAATGGGAACACAAGAATTAAAACATATATCTAATAACAGTTATCCTGGTCGTGGTATTGTCCTAGGACGTAATGTCGACGGCGAGTGGGTTACAATTTATTGGATAATGGGTCGTAGCAATAACAGTAGAAATAGAATATTTAAATATAAAAATAATATTTTAAGTACAGAAGCCGCCGATCCATCGTTAGTTGAAGATCCATCATTAATAATTTATAATGCTATGCGAGACATAGGTCATAATATTATTGTAACTAATGGTTCCCAAACAGATATGATTTATGATAAATTAATGTTAGGAAGCGGATTTTTAGCATCATTAGAAGATGAAACGTTCGAACCTGATGCTCCTAATTATACTCCCCGAATATCTGGCTATGTAAATAAAAACGAACAATGCATAACACTATCTATTATAAAAAGGAATTTCACTGGTGATACAGATCATTGTTATTATCGCTATTCTAAGTTACCGCCTGGTGTTGGATACTGCATCACTACTTATATGGGCGATGGAGACCCCCTTCCATCTTTTCATGGTGATCCTATATTACTTCCTTTCGTAAAAGGCAATGCAAAAGAAATTGCAAATACGTATTGGAATGAATTAGATGCGGATAATCGTGTGTCTCTTATGGCCCGAGTTAATAATAATATAGAAATAATAAACGGAGAAAAAAATGTATGATCATAACTTTGCAAAAAACGATACACGAGTAGCAAAAGAAGATTATAGTAATTGCAATATAACATCAGTTGACGAATGCCTTAGTGATTGTCCTGAACCAGCATGTCATGTAAGAGATTTACGAAGTGCTGTTGTGGATACAGAGCTAGTGGATCTTGTAGAGCTGGCGTTAGAAGAACACTGGCATACAGCATATGATGTCGGATCTCAAGCAACAATAGATATGCACGACCAACCATTAAATGCATGATAGGCCTTAAATCAATTGAGTTAAACGTCACAGATCGTTGTAACAGGAAATGTGAATTTTGCCCTCACGGACAAGGCTTTAAATGGACGGGATACATGTCCATATCTACCGCAGAAAATATAGCAAAACAAATAGATAATATTCGTTGGAAAGGTACATTAAGTTTTACTGGCTGGGGCGAGCCATTAATGAATAAAGATTTGTTTAAAATCATTGACATTATGCCTAAAAAGTGTAAAATACGTATAACAACAAATGGCGATATATTATATAAAAATCCTAAAATGCTTGAAAGTATATTGTCACGAGATATAGATATTGTTTATGTATCAATATATGATGGTAAGCCACAATATGATATGTTCCAAGAAGCATGGGGAGAATACAGTAACTTCGAATTGCGTTCACTAGAAGATAGAGAACCTAACTTTACTAATAGAGGCGGTGCAGTTGATATAGGTAAAGAGGCTAGAGCAGGGGCTTGCTATATACCTTTTCATAAAATGTTTATTGATTTAGATGGCACTATTAGACTATGTTGTAATGATTGGAATAGAGTAAAAGGGTACGGAATAGATATAGAAAAAGCATGGAATAAATTAGATAGAATTTATAATGGATTGCGTTGCTTTTCGCCTTGTGATAACTGTTCAGTTGACGGAACCATGGCGGGACGCGATTCATTTGATGAATGGTACTGTTCTTTATTCGGGTTAAATGAGACAGGCTAAATCCACGTTTCTATAGATTTGTCGTATTTTCCGGCAATAAGATCGTTGCGAAATTGCTCCGCATACTTGTCAATCCATTGCATGATTAAGTCGTTTTGTTCTTCCCTTGTTCCTGTTTTTTCGTATTTGTTAATATAATCTCTAATAAATGTATTCTGTATATTCATACTAACTTTATATCTCTGCTCATCAGTCAGGTCAGAATACCCCTCTTCTAATATCCGTACAATTTTTTCATTTAATTTAAAAAACGTATTAAGATTCATGTAAGTATTTACTAAGATTTTGAAGTTCACCTTCGCATATAATATGCAATCTACCTTCGTTGCTTCTGTTTATTACTGCATGTTTAAAACTTAAATCTAATTGAAAAGCAGAACCATTGCGGAAAGGCACATACAACCCGGGTTCAAACAACATGTGGCTACCTTCAGGATTATATACACTAAAATTAATACCAATTAATCCTTCCCTGGATCTATCTGTATGTGGCTGTATCCATCCTTTACTGAATACCCATGCAAAGCATATTCTACCAAAACGTTTATAAAAAGGTAATTGTTTAAACCAATCAACAGTTATAGGACACTTATTAGCAATTTCTGTCCAGTCACATTGCTCCAGATTACCAGGCCGTAATGTATGATGATTAATGCCATGAAAAGATACACCCATCCATTTATTATGATTAGTATTTGGTGCCATAGGAATTAATCTATTTTTTAATTCTATTGCTTCTTTATGTATATCTTGCCATGGCATTGGGTTGTCTAAACGTATTTCGCGAAAAGAGGTGCCTTCTTTTCCGGACCACCTGGGATCCTTAAAAAAGGTACGTATATCTTGTCGCCATTCTATTGGTAGGTCCATAACTAAATAATTATATTACTTCCTATATTTAAATAAATGCTAAAAAATATTAACGACCACTTAGAAGAATCTGGAAAACCGTATTGGGATCATTTAACACATGCTTTTAAACAAAGTAATCGTATGATTGTTGGTGCTATTAAAAGTTATATTCATGGTATCTTTCCTAATATTTATAAAACCGACGGACCGTTAACTATTTTTAAAATATATAGAGAAATAATTAAAATACGACACATCAAAGAATTAGAGAAACAAACAAAATGAAAATAGTTATAGTTGGCGGCGGTACTGCTGGTTGGTGGACCGCAGGGTGTCTAGAATACAATTTTCCCGACTGGGATATTACATTAATTGAATCAAAAGACATCCCTATTATAGGTGTAGGCGAATCTACTGTTCCTCAAATAGGAACCTTTTTATCTAATATAGGTATAAAAGATGATGATTGGTTGCATTCAACTAATGCACTCAAGAAATTTGGTAACCGTAAATTTGGCTGGAGGAAAGGAGAAATTAAATCTCACGATTGGACTTTCTGGTGGAATTACAACAAGAGATTCGAAGGCTGGGCAAAGAAATATCGTAAAGGGGAAGTTGATTTAGATTCTTTGAACGATTTTTACGACCCAAAAGATTGGGCTGGTTACGCATACCATGTATGTGCTTTTGAGATGGGTAAAATAGTGAAAGACAGTTGCAAGAATGTTAAACATGTTTATGCAACTATTACAGAGAAACCCGAAGCCGATTTTGTATTTGATTGTTCTGGCACTCATCGACAATTTGTAGAAAATAGAACCATACAAAAATATGAACATACAATAATTGATAGAGCATATGTTGGCCCTCATAAACTAGTTGACCTTCCGCCTGTAACACAATCGATTGCAAAAAAATATGGTTGGCAATTTATTATTGGATTAAAAAATCGAATAGGATCAGGATATGCATATTCCTCTAAGTTTATATCTGACGAAGATGCATTAACAGAATTTAAAGGAATGATTAAAGAATGCGGATTTACACCAATGACTGAAAAGTATTTGCATTTTAAATGGGAACCATGTGTGCTAACTAATCCATGGAGTGGTAATGTTATTGCAATTGGCAATTCTGCAGGATTTGTAGATCCATTAGAGGCAAACGCATTATTCCATATTCAACATGGCATTGAAACTTTTGTTAAATGTTTTAAACGGGGTTTTAGTGCGAAAACATATAACAAGGCAGTTAGAATTGCTTGGAACAATACTGTTGATTTTATTACACATCACTATGCATTATCAGATAGAGATGATACTGAGTTTTGGCGTTATTGGCAGAACGTTGATTGTTCCAAAACTGTTTGGGATAATTATTTAAAACGAACTAATTTAAAAACCAACTTATACCCCGATGCAATATGGGCAACAATGGCATCATATTTCGACGAATGGGAACATGCACCTTTTTAAAAAAATATTATGGAAAAACGTAGGCAACTTAAAAATCATTTAAAAGAAATAGATGACAAATTACTAGAATATAAAAATACTAAAGAAACATATGCTGATGCTGATTATTTAGATGATCATTTAAGTGATGATATGAAAGAGCGTCACGCAAATACAGATGCAAATGTGTTTACTGTTGACGGCATACCTTCTCGTTGGGAACATAATAAACTACATAGCAAATGGAATTATGATGCTATGGCACCTACTTCCGATGATGACTATAAAGTTATATGTCAGTTCCAAGGAGACTGGAGTGAAGAAATTAAACATGCATATGAAGATGCCACAGAAGATACATTAAGAAACTATCGCCCACGTGATGCAAGTAAAGAAGATCACGATATGAATGATGGCGAACGTTTAGATATGTTAAAAGCAGGTGGATTAGAAGACTTAGCCGCTATGTGGAATATTGTATTTTATAATGCTTCTAGACCTGATAAAAAATACATAAAAGGCTACGATAAATTCCTTAAAATAATAGACGAACTAGGACTCGATTGTCATCAAGGCAGAGTACATATACAACGACTAGGACAAATGACTCCTATGCACATAGATAATCAAATGCGATATGCTAGAAAAAAATGGCGTAAAATATGGAAAGATGGTGGAGGAGATAAAGATCCTTTAAAACTAAGACGTTTTTTAATAGCATTAAATGATTGGGATTATGGACATGCTTGGCAATTTGGCAATTCAATGTATACGCAATATAGAGCAGGTGAGTGCGTTGATTGGGATTGGACAAGGATCCCACATGGTACTGCAAACTTTGGCTTTACTGATAGGCTTACGTTGCAGTTAACAGGATTTATTACAGATAAAACTAGGGAATTAATGGAAGCAGGACACAAGGATTGGATTATAAAAGTTTAAGTAAATGTTTAACAATTTGCTTATGCGAATTAACGCCAGGATGTCGGCAATCTCTACTTAAATCTAGGTACGTTTCCTTTTCATTTAATGTTACATACTCGATAAGATTATTTTTTTCATTAAATTTATAATCTCTCCAATATTTGTATCCGTGATTTATTAATATAATTTTAATACTATACACTTTTGCTATTAAATTAAGATATCTTAAAAACGCATCTTGTATTGATTTTTTGGATGTCATTTTAGTTTCTAAAAACATATGACTAAGTTCTTTATCCTGTATAGTATTTCTAAATACTTTATTTAAATAATCAAAATCTTGCACATAACGTGGAGGACTTACAATTAATATAGTAGGGTTAACTTTCTCAACTAAATCTTCTATTGTATCCATAATTTGAAAAACAGTATTAACAGGAGATACATTCCAGTAACAACCATTTAATTCTTTATTGAGTAAATGTGGATAAGTTTCTTCTAAGTTAACACCAAACCCAAATGTAACACTTGCACCTATATGAAGTATTCTGTTTGTTGGACATCGTTTTATGCTAGTAAAATTGGTTAGTTCTGGACCTCGCATACCTGCATGATTAAATGTATACTTGATACTATCTTTTGTGTACTTGTTTGTTTGTGTTATATGCGAAGTAGGTTGTTCACCACCATTAACATTCCAGTCTAAAGCATTATTTTTATCAAATAATTCTTCATTATCTGTGCCGTAAAAGTTAATTGTTGTGTCTGCGTGTTCGCTAGGAAAGTCAAACCAGTGTCTAACTTGTGTCTTTTGGAAGTTCTTTAGTTTGTCGCTCATCTTCTTTTGCTTTGCGTAAACGTTCTACTCGTTCGGCATTAAAAGGGAACGGTATTACATTCGATGATTTAAGTATTTGAAGTCTTTCTTGTATCCAGTCTTTCACTTAGAGTAAACAAAGTTATCAACCATGACATTATCTTGAGTGATTTTACCTTTGATTTCAGGTTTCCAGTCTTCTAAAACATCTACTAATTGATGCCATTCTTTTTTCATTTCTGGAAATCTACTGGCTAGATCCATGTCATAAAACTTTTCAATTTTATCAGTTGTTTCAGGAGTATATGGTGTGTTAATAATCCAGAACATACGTTCTACCATTTGTGGCAACACGGCCCAAACACGGTCTTGAGCTTCTTGATTATTATCGCATAATTTTTCTAATGTTCGTTTACCAATCATGGAATGGAAGTATTCGTCTTTGGCAATTTTGTAATAAGAACGACTTACAAAGTCATCCTCAATTGATTCACTCATTGCAACCCAAACACGATGAGCTCGGCCTTCAGAAGCATATTGATATACAGCCCCCATTAATTCATCTTCACGTCCACCTATTTCATCAAACAATGATGCACCTTTAGACTTAAGATTTTCTGGACTTAGTTGAAAGTTAATTTCGGCTTCGATGTCAGCATCTGTCATTTTTTCACCGGAGAGATATTCAATAACATTACGAACCATATCATAGTGTTTTGCTTCATCTAACACTTGCTTAGATAATAGTTTAATCTGGGTAGGATCAGTTGAAAGGGGAAGGTTTGTAATTGCTTTAGAAATTTCAACTACATTCATTCTCTCATTAACCATTCTACGTTTAAATTGACTTACAGCCTCTTTAAGTTCTGGTTTATTTCTAAAATAAAGTGCAGTAAGTTCCTGTGAAACTTCATACAATGGTTCTAAATACTCTGCAACTTTCTCTGTGAATTCTTTTCCTGATAGTGTCATAAAATCCTCTTTCTATTATTTATATTTTAATATATCCTTAAACTCAGTAGGCATCCAAAAGTCTGGTTGTCTTTCAGGATGCCAAACAACCGCCAAGACATTTTCAAAAATCCAAGATTCTATTAAACCGTCTTCGTCTTTTGCTAATATCTTAGCACCAGTTGGTTCCTTTACTATACCAGAACCGTGATACGAATTTACTAAAATATCTTCGTTATTATAAAAAATAGAATGAAATGTATTTTTGTGATTACTTACAGGATGGATTGTCTCCCCATCCATTAATTGTGTTAATAAAAATGCTCCATGACATACGCCAAGTATAGGTTTTTTACGAGTATTAAATTGATTAATCATTTCTATTTCTGTTACTAAACGACATTGTTCACCATTTCCACCGCTTAATACTAATAAATCATGATTATCTGCTAAAAACTTAAAGTCTTGATTTTTATTTAATAATGCAGTAATGTGATCATTAGGAAACATATCATTAAATCCGGTTTCATATTTGTCGAAATCAAAACCATTTGGATTACGATATGTCCTACAAGATATGAGAATATTCATTATACATGAGACCCGTTAAATGCTATTACGTAACACATTACCAACACTAGTATTAACATAACAAAGACTATTACCTTAATAAAAATTCGGTCCCAATATTTAAGAAGTTTATCCATCCTCGTCAATAATCTCGGCGTTTAGTGGTCCAATAAATGACACTTCACATTCGTCAACATCACCATACTCTCTCATAAAATCATCCATGTCGTAATCATCAACTTTTTCACCCATTTCAAAATCATAATCTTGATCATCACCACAGCCATCTGAAAAACTCCAATCTTCTCTATCGTATTGGGTTGCATCCCACTCATCATTATTTTCCCAATCCATTTCTTCAAAATCTTCTTTGGGCATATTAACAGCAATTTCTCCCCACCGATATACATCAGATTTGGTCATTGTTAATCTATCAGGAAGATCTTTATATTCATCTTCCGTGAACCCTATTTCAATTAATTTATCTTTAGAGTCTTCTTTATCACAGAACCAATACTCGGTTTCTACTACACATTTCTTGTTTATTGTTTTTACTGCTACTAACATATTTGCCTTCCTAATTAATGATGAAATAATCGAATACCTGAAAAAAACATTATCATATTGTATTCGTTGGCGGCTTTGATGACTTCGTTGTCACGATTACTACCGCCGGGTTGCACTATATACTTAACACCATAATCATTAGCAACATCAATGTTGTCTCTAAAAGGGAAAAAAGCATCTGAAGATATTGCTAACTGGCTACTTCTTTTATCTGTTTTTTCTCCAGCAAGTTTAGTACAATCAATTCTACTTTGTTGTCCTGCACCAATACCTAGCATCATTCCATCTTTAGCATAACCTACTGAGTTTGATTGTGTATATTTCAAAACAATCGATGCTAATATTAAATCTTGTTTTGCTTGTTCAGAAACATTATTATTATCTGTTACAATAGTATGCAATAATGTTTCTTCGTTAAGTTTAATAGTATTTCTTTGTTGTGTAAATGTTACACCACAAACTTCTCTATTTTCTGTTTCTGGAGGCTCATAATTAGCATCCATTGCTAATATTACATATTGTTTATTCTTTTTTTCTTGTAATATTTTTAATGCATCAAAATCATAACCTGGTGCTATAACTCCATCGGACACAGTTGTTCTAATATACGATGCAGTTTGTATATCAACTTTTTTACTTAAAGCAATAAAGTCTCCAAAAGATGATTTAGGATCTGCTTCTCTTGCTAATTTATATGCATGTTCTAACGTGCCTGCTACTGCGGCTCCGGCAGGACTTACGTGTTTAAATGATGTTGCCGCCGGCATTCCAGTTGCTTCGTCAAGTTCTTTAACTAACTGCCACGCATTTAATGCATCTAATAAATTAATATAACCAGGAGTGCCATTTAATACGTGAAAAGGCAAAGCGTGAGGATGACTAACAGATGCCGGTGTTTGATGTGGATTACATCCGTATCGTAATTTCATAATTAAAAATTTTCTTCAAGTACTATACAATCCGCCACCTTATTTGGGACTGATATATAATCCTTGCTTGATACATAATCCTTGTGTGTCAATTCCTGTTCATTTTGTGCCACAGTTGCTTCGGCTTTTAATAAATCTCGATAGAGTTCATTATTAGCACCTACTAGATAATCTATTCGGCTAACGTACTTGGCTTTTATTTCTTCTTCTATTTGTTTTCGGAAGACTCCTTCGTGATGTTTTCGGAGGCCAACGTACTTGGCTTTTACTTCTTTTTCTATTTGTTTTCGGCGGACTTCGTCGTCTTCACAAAATGCTACTTTTATTTCTTCTTCTATTTGTTTTCGGAGGACTTCTTCGTGATGTTGATGTTTAGTTTTAATCCGTTTTTTAGTCATTGTTCCTTTAATGTATTGATGATGGTTCATAAGCATGTACATTAGGTTTTACTTCTAATTCCTTCGTATGCCCACAATGCATACAATGTACTGGCTTATCGTTAGTTAATTTTAATGATGTAACTTTATCAAGATCGTGTGGGGTTGTTGCATAACTCCACCAATTATGGCAAAGTTCACATTCGAAGTGGTATAATAATTCAACGGTATATCTATGCATTACATTCCACCGCTAATATCAGTTAATTGTTTGTGTTTTTTGTAATAGTCGGTTTCGCAGTCAGCACACATTTGACCAAACCCTTCTATGTAACCACGTCTATAATCTATATGATCACCGTTTTTATATTGTGTATCTTTACGACACATTACACAATGATCATTCTGAGCAAGAAAATCTTCCATATCGAATTCGCTTTGAGCGGCTAACTCATCTTCTATTGTGGGGTCAACTTTAACCCATTTAGGCATCTTTGTAGAGTGCCTTCATCCATAACCAAAAAGCGACAGTTCCTTCGTCGCCTTTATGTTTTGTTTTCTGGTTTCCAGTTTTCATTTTGCTTCTCTGCCTCGTTGAGTATATTTTTCATATTCAAAAATATTTGTTCTACGCCAAATGCTCTAGTTTTTAAAAATGTCTCGTGTACTCTGTCGGTATTTTCACGAGCCTTATCTAATATTTCTTTATGTATTTCCATTAACCTTAATGAAATCAACTGCGGATTGAACTGTGGTAATCTTTTCTGCGGCCTCATCGGGAATATCAACTTCAAATTCCTCCTCAAGTGCCATTACCAGTTCTACTGTATCCAGTGAATCTGCATCTAAATCTTCAATGAAATTTGAGCTCATGCTTATTTCAGACTCATCTTTACCTAATTGCTCACTGATGATTTGGACGACCTTGGCTTGTATTTCTTCCATGTATTTCCATTAACCTTTATTTTTTCTTTTTTACTGTTTTTTTTGCTTTAGCAGTTGTCTTTTTTACTGCTGTCTTTTTTACTGCTTTTTTTGCTTTAGCAACTTTTTTTTCTGCTTTAGGTTTCCCGGACTTAACAACATCTTCGACAAACTCTGCTTCTGCTTTTGCTTTATTAAATAGATTTTTAATCCAATCAAATAACTCTTTCATTTTTAACCTTTCTGTTTTTCATATTTTGTTAATGCGGACTCAAATTCATGCAAACGTTTCCATATACTACGAAGCTCTGTTATTGTTGTCCAGTTGTGTAAAAATAATGCAAATCCTCCATGAACTTTTTGGAACGCATTACTTACTTGTACCATTACACCTAATTGTATTACGCCAGTAAATAAACCCGGCCCCATTACTAAGTAAGGTGCTATAACCATAAATTGATCATAAAACGTAACCCAGCAATCAAAATAGCCGTAGTGCATATAAAGACGATGATAATTAAACCTAATTCCCAAGAACAATTCCCAAATTGTTTCCGGTCTGGCATAGTTGACTTTGTCATCTTCCCCCAATACTAAATCTTTTCTAAAAGCGGCTTCTACTTTTTGATTGTTATATTCTAGTCCAGGTAGTTTCCAACCTACAAACCACGATATAACAAGTCCTCCAAGTGAAACCAATAAGGCGCCCCAAACTAGGCTACCTTCAATACTTTTAAAAGGTTCTATGTCTATTTTACTACTAAAATCCCATAGTATTGGCAAGAATGCGATTAATGTCATTACTGCTCGTATTATTTGCAATCCTAAGGATTCGATAAGCCTAGCCCATCTGTTACAATCTTCCTGTATACGCTGGCTAGATCCTTCTATATCTTCTTCTACATTACGCCACCTAGGTATGTAACTAAATGTAATTGCTTCACGCCAACGCAATCCATATATTCGAGTAAACCACCCAGTAAAAACTGCCAATGCTACATATGGAAATGCTATTACGGTGAAACTTGGATCACCAACAAGTCCATTTGTAACATAGTCAATAGATATAAGTTGATCATATAATTGCGTTATACCTTCTTGTGGTTTATCATAATAATCTTTCGCATTTTGAAGTAAATTGTAGAAGCCTCCATACCAAGTATTAATTGCTACACTCATCTGAACTTGCAACCATAAAGATGCTATCAGTGCCGCGGCGCCTCCATACGCCCATACCGCCCACTTCTTTGATTTATAAAATGATTTTATCATTGTTTGCTTTCTAGTTTTCTAGTACTGGTTCGCCTCTATCGAAAAATTTCCAACCACCTGTACAGGGTTGCTTTTTTCTAACGGCATAAGCATTATCCGTATACGTACCACCTTCTCCTGCACATTCAGCAAAGAATGGTGTCATGCCTCTTGGCCATTTATTAGATGACCATTCGGTTGTCGTCGCACACGATGCGCCAGCAGTTATAAAAAAAATTGCTAATACAAATTTGTTCATTAATTATGTACCCCGCGGGCCCCTAGGACCCCCCTCATCAAGCATATCGATAATACCATACACTAATCCAATTTCAATTGAAGTCCAAATTAGATTTCCGCCGGCTATTCCGACAAATAATAATATCGCTATCCCTAATATATATTTAATCATAATGTGTCTGAGGATCGCTGTTACGTACTTTGACTATATATCCTTTTCCGCCATCAGACGGTGTATAAGATAATACAGTGATTACATCAACATATTGTCCTGCTACAAAGATTGTTTTTATACTTTCATATTCTTTATTCTTTTTATCATAGCCCTTGGCCACGGTACCGTTTCCAATTTTTTCGCTTATGTTTATTTAATGGTCGCGAATATCGCGACTTACCTATGCTTGTTCGTTTAGGAGTTGGTTTCTTCCTTAAAACCTGTTCTATATTCTTCCCTCGTCTTTTTGCCATTTATCTAACTCTCATTATTTTTATTTTTTAAATAATTATTTAATGCATCTTCATAACTTATATCATATATATTAAATTTAATAAAAACTCTATCTTCGTCAAATGCAGGAACGCCATGCATTCTTTGAGTATTAAGCAATGCACAATAATATGTATGAATTGGACCATCATGTTCATAACGAGAGTTTCCGTCTTCGTCGACATATAAACTCTTTACTGTAAGGTCGTCAGCATCTACCCATCCAAAACTTACAGGACCAACTTTTTCTTTTAATTGTATATTAACTGAACATTTATTAATGTCCTCGTTATGTACTTCGCCATATCCTTTTCTTACATCTAAATGTGACGGAACACTTGTCCCTTTTTCTTGAAAAACGAAAACAGGTCTTATATCTTTTGCGTTAGTTAATTTATTGAGTTGATTTATTATAGATTTCATTTCAGGCGTGTCTAAGTTTTTAATTTCGCCCATGAACCAGGTAGATGGGGCACAAAACCAACTATCTTTATTTGGGTTATCTTCAAAATATGGTGATGTTTTAGTATTTTTTACTTCTTCAAATAATGCTTTTTGATTATAAGATAGATCAAAATCATATATATAATTTCTTTTTAAATTTTTTGACATTTATCTAGCTCTCATTATCCCATTCGTTTACGTTATTTTTTTGATATTCATATACGAGTTTCATTCCATTCCACTCGTTTTTTGTAATGCGATATTCGTTTGCCGGTGAACCTCGTTTAGGCCAAACAGACACTCGTATACAATCTTTGTTCTGTTTATAAAATACATGCCATTTATTTTCTAATACTGTTTGCTCGAATTCTTTATCATTAGCAGTATCATTAATCATTTTTTCAAAATGATCTACTGGAAAAATATATGTATGTACAAGAACATCTGATACTCTAAAACTAACTGTTACTTGTTTTTTCTTTTTAAACAAGTAAACTTTACATGCTTGTTTAAATATTTCCATTGTCTATTAATTGTTTAATTGTTTGTGGATACATAATATGTTCTATATATGTATGTACCATTTCTTCTATTTTATATAAGGGTTTATCTCCTAATTGCATTGCTCTTTGATCAATTATTGATCCGCTATCTACTTCAGGTGTTACCCAATGTACAGTTGCACCAAACACTTTACATCCGTAATTGTATGCTTCTTCTATTGCATTTGTTGATCCTTTAAATGCCGGAAGTAATGATGGATGAATATTAATTATTTTACCTGCCCATTTTTCACAAAACCAAGGCGATAAAATTCGCATCCAGCCAGCAAGTACAATTAAATCTGTATCATGTGGTATTCCGTAATCAATCTTCTTGTCATATTCTTCTCTAGTTTCACCCTGTGGCTCGACAAGATAAGAGGCACAATGGTCAGAATCTTTTGCTCGTTTTATTATACCGGATTTCGGATTATTTGTCAAGACTTTATTTACAATAATTCCTTTATCTATTATTGCTTGAAAATTAGTACCTTCGCCCGAGGCCATTACTATTATTTTTTTCATACAGTTTCTATTCGTAAATCCATGTAAATATCCTTTTATGATCTGTATTTCTAATTCTATCTAATTGTGCAAAATATTTTTGTAATTCTATTGGTTTACTATTGTCAAATTCTAATGCTGATAACATATCTTGTAATCTGTTATTGTTTAATTTATTAAACTCTTGTTTGCATTTAATTTTTATGCTATCACTTAAATATTTTATTTGCATAAATTCAGGCCAATGAACAATCGAAACACTTACTCCGGCAAAATTGTATTCTTCTTGTAATGTAAAAATGTTTATTATATCTGGCAAATTATGGGCTCCTAATGCACATTGTAATTTTACTTTAATATCTGTATCTTTAAGTAAATTGAATTTAGTCAATACTTCATCAAATTTGATAGGATATCTTATATATTCGTCAATCTCATATGTGCCATCTATACTAAAATTTATTTGAACATTTTTAAATTTATTCCACATATCAATGTGATTTTTTGTTATTTGTGTTCCATTTGTATCGTACACTAATTTAATTTTGCCAGATAATTTTTTATCTATTAGGTAATTAAGTATAAAATTATGTTTTTTATTTAATAAAGGTTCGCCACCACTAAAATATAATAACTCTACATTATCTATGTGATTTATTATATCATCAAGTAAATCGCCTTTTAACGCCCATTGGAGGCCGGGCAATACTTTCCATCCTTTTAAATGTTCTATCTGCTTGTAATCTTCATACCATGTAGTACTACTACTAGGTGAACACATGATACATTTTAAATTACATTGATTGCCTAATCTTAAATCAAAACAATATATTTTTGGATCCTTTTTTAATTCGTCCCAATTTAAATGAGCCCATCTTCTGTTCTCTAGTTCTCGCCTACTTATTATATCTTTATTTTCTAAATTTTTACACATAGAACAAGACTCAGGCCATTGATTATTCTTAAAAGAATTTCTTGCTTGCTCATAGTATTGATGATTCCATATACTATTAACATCATGATCTAATAAATTTATATCAGTTGATACCGTCGATTGACAACATAATCTAGCAAAGCCTTCGGAGGTTGTACTAAAGTTTACAAAAGGAGCAATACAAAAAATGTTTTTTTTATCAATCATGTATCTCCAATTGAATCTATAAATTCCAGAAATTCTTTATCAGAATTGATGGATTTGAGATCATTTAGCATAGAAATAGCAAACTCATATCCTCTATTATTTTTGGCCAATCCTTCAAAGTTTTC
>Ga0080013_1001201_pt1 | contig 35027 bp, 16 predicted proteins | sample ETNvirenome_6_85_FD_69236 | JGI IMG/M metagenome (GOLD analysis project Ga0080013, IMG submission 69236) | Marine viral communities from the Pacific Ocean - ETNP_6_85 (SPADES assembly) (version 2) | ecosystem: Environmental > Aquatic > Marine > Oceanic | place: Pacific Ocean | collected 2013-06-19
TAAGTCTTCTTAAATCTTAAGTCTTCTTAAATCTTAAGTCTTCTTAAGTCTTAAGAGGCGGTTGTTTCTCGGAGCCACCTCGGGAGCTCGGAAGGGTTTATACTACATAAAGGTTTTATTGACAGGATCTAAATATTGAGTTATAATTAGATTATTATATGAAGTAAAGGGATTGCTAAATGATTACTGTTAAGCGAGTAATCATTCAAAGAATCAACAACTATGATTTTGATTCTAAAAATACATTTAAATATAATGAGTTTCTGACCTTTGATGAAAATAGAGGATATTTTCTTTCAAGGGTAGTTGATCAATTTATTGGCGATTACGTTGAGTCTGCGATACCTGAATGGAATCCTGATCCAGAATCAAATCATTTAGGTGTTGGGTTGAAAACTGATTGGGAAGATTCTAGGTTTGTTGCTGAACAGAAAAAGAATCCATCAACTGACAATAGTTCTTCAAGAAAGTCTAATTTGATTAAACTCAAACAATCAGCTGAGGAGAAGAATAAAATTCCTCTCTATGCCTACTGGGAAGATCGTAAGAAGAATGATTATATGAAAGATGGTGTTCGTCATCTTCATGGAAAAGCTATCTTCAAAGTCCTAGGTATTGAAGATCAATGGGATGACTTTCTTTCAGACGTAGAATCTGTTAAAATAGTAATTATTGATAAACTCAGAGATAAATTCAATGAACATTATCAAAGATCTCCTGTATGATGATCTGGATTTGAGACATCTGAGTGTCAAAGATTTTGATGTTAAACCCACCACCATTCAATATGTGAGGGATTTTGTAGAAACTTGGCATTACTCGTCCAATGTCAATGGACTCAAAATATCTCAGGTCTTTGGATTGTTCTACAATTCTCAACTCATTGGTGCCATGATTTATGGGCCACTTGGTATGGCCAACTCTTGGAAAAAGTATGGTGAAAGTGAATCAGATGTTGTTGAACTCAGGAGACTTTGTTGTATAGACAACACACCAAAGTGCGCTGAAAGTTATTTCATTGGAAAAACAATCAAATGGTTGAAGAGGAATACGAACTATAAAATAATCGTCTCATACGCGGATGCTTTTCATAATCATAGTGGAACAATATACAAAGCCAGTAACTTCACATATGGAGGACTTACATCAAAAGGTAAGGTCATTATCTACAATGATAGAACATATCACGATAAGTGTATAAGAACTTATCACATAGACAAAGATGGTAATAAGAGATTGAAACCATTTGCACAGAGAGTAAAGAATGCTTTAGAGGATGGAACTGCAAAATATGTTGAAACCCCTGGTAAACATATATTCACATACAAATTAAGAAAGAAATAATATACCTTCTTATTAAATATAAGTTGACATCTTCTAAATAAACTGTTAAAATATTGTTGAAATGGAGTTCTAATTAATGGCTAAAGGATTTACAGTTAAGGCTTCTAGCCCTAAATCAAAGAAAACTGAGGAACCTGAATGGGATATAGATGCTATTAAAGCACGTTGGAGGGGTAAGGCAATTGTATTTTGTTTGCCAGGACGTGGTGTTTCGTATATGTTCTTGAAGAATTTTGTACAATTGTGTTTTGATTTAGTTCAGAACCAAATGAGTATTCAAATTAGTCAAGATTATTCTTCTATGGTTAACTTTGCTAGATGTAAGTGTCTAGGAGCTAATGTATTACGTGGTCCTGATCAGATTCCTTGGGATGGTAAGTTACAATATGATTATCAGTTATGGATTGATAGTGATATTATTTTTGATAGTCAGAAGTTTTGGCAATTAGCTGATATGGCATTACCAGCAGAGGCTATTGTTGATACTACTACACAAGATGAAGAAGGTAATGATGTAGTAACTAATAGTGTTGATGAAAGTAAAGAGAGAAGGATTGCAGCTGGTTGGTATAGTACAGAAGATGGTAAGACTACATCAGTTGCACATTGGTTAGATGAAGATGACTTCCGTCAGAATGGTGGAGTCATGAATCATGAGATGGTAGATTCTATTAGTCAAAGGAAGAAGCCTTTTACTGTAGATTATACTGGTTTTGGTTGGGTTATGATTAAAAAGGGTGTATTTGAACATCCAGAGATGAAGTATCCTTGGTTTGCTCCTAAGATGCAAGTATTTGAATCTGGTGCAGTACAAGATATGTGTGGTGAAGATGTTAGTTTCTGTCTAGATGCTATGGATGTTGGATTTGAAATATGGTGTGATCCTAGAATTAGGGTAGGACATGAGAAAATGAGGATCATTTAATGTCAAAAATTAAAAGATCATTAATGGGCACAGATTATGTGGAGTCGATACCCAAAAAGACCCGCCAGGGTCAAGGGAAACATACCAAATTTGTTGCAACTAGTAAAAATAATAAGAAAAAGAAGTCTCGCGGCCAAGGAAAATAGAAAAATCTCCTTCCTCTCCATTTTGGAGGGGTTTTTTTATGCTTTATATGGTAAATAGTAGTGAAATTAAGGAAAATTATGGAAAATCAAGACTTTTTACGGGAGATCTCTAATGATAAATTTACTCCTGCTCGAAAAAACTCTAAGGAAAGTGAATTATTTGAGGAATTACCATCTGTAGAGGAATTTGTTGATAAAAAGAACGATTCTACCCCACTATTTGAGTATGATGGCAGAACTTTGCCTTTAGGTTGATAAATAAAGCCAGTATTAACTGTAATTAAGTGCCGGTACAACGCGTTAGTCAAGGATTTAAAGATATAAGTGCTACTTTTCAAATAAATCCGATTAATTACGACTTAATTGCATTGAGAAATGAGAATGCTATTGCAAGATCAGTTAGAAATTTGATTATGACCCTTCCTGGCGAGCGTCCTTTCGCTCCCGTTTTGGGTTCTAATGTTAGTAATTTGTTATTTGAAAATTTTGATAATTTAACTTCATCTGCTATTAAAAGTGAAATTAGAACTACATTAGAAAATTATGAGCCACGTATTGAATTAAATAGTGTTAAATGTGAAGCAAATTATGATGAACATGCATTTAATGTAACTATTACTTATTATATTATTGGTATTGATGTACCACAACAAGAACTCACCTTTGCGTTATTGCCCACTAGGTAAATGCCTTTAGTAAATTTTAGCAACGTCGATTTTGACCAAATAAAGTTCTCTATTCAGAATTATCTGAAAGCGAATTCCAACTTCACTGATTATGATTTTGAAGGGTCAAACTTATCGACAATTATAGACACATTAGCTTATAATACTTATATTGCCTCATATAATGCCAACATGGCTACTAATGAGGTGTTCATTGATTCTGCCACTCTTAGAGAGAATGTGGTGTCTCTGGCGAGGAATATAGGGTATGTGCCCAGATCGAGAAAATCAGCCAAAGCTAACATATCTTTTAATGTAGATGCATCTAATACAACCGCATCATCATTAACACTCAAAGCTGGTTTGGTTGCAATAGGAGGTCAAGGATTTGAGAAAGTGCCTTATTCTTTCTGTATACCAGATGATATTACTGTTCCCGTAAGATCTGATGGACTAGCACAATTTTATGATATTGACATTTATGAAGGTACACATATTAAACAAACCTTCACAAATAGTTCTAGAACTCCTTATCAAAGATTTATTCTTTCGAATGAAGGAATAGATACTTCAATTCTTAGAGTGAAAGTATATAATAATAGTACTTCATCTGCTTTCAAGAAATTCAATCAGTTTGATAGTTTGATAGGCATAGATTCACAATCTCGTATTTACTTTATTCAAGAAACTGATAATGAGAGATATGAATTATTATTTGGTGATGGAACTTTTGGAGTGGCTTTAGAAGAGAATGAATATATCTCTGTTGATTATATTATTTCTCATGGTAGTGCAGGAAATAACATAGGACGTGTTAGTTATTCTGGAACTTTAGTAAACAATAATGGAGATACTGTTACTGCAGGTGTTTCTGTTGTTGCAACAAATCAATCTTCTTATGGTGGAAAAGAAATTGAATCTATTGATTCTATTAAAAAGTATGCTCCTAGAATTTATGCTTCTCAGAATAGAGCAGTAACATCAGCTGATTATGAAGCTCTTCTTCCTAAAATTTATCCAGAAACAGAATCAGTTTCAGCTTATGGTGGAGAAGAATTGAGTCCTCCTTCTTTTGGAAGAGTTTTTATTAGTGTTAAACCTTATAATGGAGTCTACCTTTCCACTTCAATTAAACAAAATATCAAAAATGAATTGAAAAAGTATGCTGTTGCTGGTATTACTGCCGAAATTGTTGATTTGAAATATTTGTATGTAGAAACCAATAGTACTGTTTATTATAATCCAAATTTAACATCTTCAACAGAGTATGCAAAAACTGTAGTTTCAAACAATGTCGCACATTACTCTAATTCTAGTGAGTTAAATAAGTTTGGGGCTAGATTTAAGTACAGCAAATTCCTTAATGTTATCGATAATAGTGATAAATCAATAACTTCTAATATTACTACGGTAAATATGAGAAGGGATCTAAAAGTTACATTAAACCAATTTGCTGAGTATGAACTTTGTTATGGAAATCGATTCTACATTAGATCCGAAGATGGATATAATATTAAATCTTCTGGATTTAAAGTGAGTGGTATTAGTGATATTGTTTATCTTGGAGATCTTCCTAATGAGGATCTTATTACAGGTACTATTTTCTTATTTAAATTAGATTCTCCAACACAGCCTGTAATTGTGAAGAGAAGTATTGGAACCATTGACTATAGTAGGGGTGAAATTATGTTAAATCCATTGAAGATTATTTCTACAAATGTATTTCGTAATGATCTTTCTCTTATTGAAATATCTGTAAATCCTTATTCTAATGATGTAATAGGATTACAAGATCTCTTTTTACAATTAGATGCTAACAACCTTACCATTAATATGGTATCTGATGAAATTGCTTCTGGAAATGACGTTTCTGGTAGTAATTATATAGTAACTTCTAGTTATTCATCCACATCACTTATAAGATAATACAGAATGGCCGTCGATAGAGTTAAATTCCAGGATATTGTTGCAAGTCAACTTCCTAGATTTGTTAGAGAGGATTTTCCTCTTCTTTCTGATTTTATGGAGCAGTATTATGTTTCTCAAGAACATCAAGGAGGAACATATGATTTGCTTCAAAATATAGATCAATACGTAAAAGTTGATCAATTATATAATTTAACTAGTTCTACACTTCTTGAAGAGGATATTGGATTTACATCCAATATCATTTCAACTGCGCAACCAGGCGCAACTGGTATTACTACGACTACTGGTGGGGTTTTAATAAGTGATGTTAGATATTTGGAAAATGATGGATGTTATACTGAAGGATTTCCAGAAACTAATGGTATTATTCAAATTAATGATGAAATCATTACTTATGAATATAAGACTAGTACACAATTTGTAAATTGCACAAGAGGATTCTGTGGTATTACCTCTTTTACTAATATTAATAATCCAGAAGAATTAGTATTTTCTACTTCTTCTGCATCTCCACATAATAAAGGAGATGTAATTTATAATTTAAATATTATATTTTTACAGGAGTTCTTTAAAAAGATTAAAGCTCAATTTACTCCAGGATTTGATGATAGAACTCTCTATCCTGGATTAGATAAGAGAAATTTTATTTACGGTGTTGATAGTTTTTATAGCTCGAAAGGTACTGATTCTTCCTTTAAAATATTATTCCAAAGTTTATATGGGAAAGATGTAGAGATAGTTCATCCTAGTAAATTTCTTTTCCGTCCTTCAGATGCTGATTATAAAGTAACCAAAGACATTGTAGTCGAATCTTTTCAAGGAGATCCTTTAGAATTAAATAATTTAACTCTTTTTCAAGATTCTACTGGAGCGAAGGGATCTGTTGCTAATGTAAGAAAAGTTTTATATAATTCTAAGGTAGGAGCTGGCTCTACTACCGCTGAATTTGTAGAACCAGAGCATGATAGTCAATATTATCAAGTTAGTCTTGATATTATAGAAGAATCTGATACAGTTGATGATTTTAAACCCAATCCAAAAACTAAATTATTAACAGATATAATTTATGATAGTACGAGTAATAATAATATTATTGATGTAGATTCAACAGTTGGATTTCCCGATACAGGATATCTTGTTGTAAAAGATGTTAATGGGGATGTAGTTACTTTAGGATATAGTGGTAAAACTGTAAATCAATTTCTTAATGTTACAGGAATTACGATATCAATTAGTTTATGTAATAAAAAGAGTGATATTAGTTTAGATGACTATGCATATGCATACGTTGGAATTAATACTTCAACACAAATTAAAGTTAGAGTTACAAATACTTTAAAAAGTTTAAAATTAGATAGTAAAACATATCGTTATAATGCCAAAGATACCATTAAAGTTCAATCTTTGGGTATAGAAGCTTCAGGTGTCCAAGATTCTGCGTGGTGGGTTAATAACCAGCCGTATTGGGATGTTAAAGCTATTAGGGCCGTTGATGTATCAACTTATGAGGTTGATACACATGCGATTCAGACATTTTTGCCTGGAGATAAAATTACTATCACAACTAATGATACGTCTCCTGTTGGTGGTACTGTTATTCTTATCAATTCTAATTTTACATTTAGGATTAAATGTAGTGATAATGTAGATATATCATCACCAAATCTTTACTATAAAATACAAAAAGATCTTTTAAAGGTTGATTCAGATTGGTCTGGATCTACAGAAATAACTGGTTTTTCTAGTTTTAGGGGTTATGAATTGGAAGGGGCTGGACCCGGATTTTCAACTGTTTTTGGACTGACTCTTACTCCAGTAATAAATGATTATAATGCAAATATATTAAATGCTTATGCAAAATTTGATGGTGATGTTTTAGTAGCTACTAATTCTATTCCAAAATATGTTGATGATAGTGGTCAAGATATTCCTACTAATCCATATACTAAGGCTCTTGTTTATAGTGGATCTCCGTATGATGCTACGGGTACTGGTTATAATGATACGTTACAATTAACTAGAAGTGTTGATCATGGATTTTATACGGGTGATGCTATTTTTTATAATCCAGGAATTAGTACATCTACTTTAAGTCTTGACGTTTATAGCAATCTTAATTACACAGATGATGATGGACAAGGTATTTTACCATCTAGTGTTTATTATGTAAGAAGAGTTGATGGTCAAAATATTAAAATCTCTAGAAGTAGATCAGATTTATTTGCTGGTAGTTTTGTAAATTTTGTTGGAATCGTAACTAATACGTTCTTTACTTACTCCCAATTTTATCAAAAAGAATTTATTCCTCAACCAATTTATAGAAATATATCCAGCCCTTCCCGTAAAGGAGGAGTTTATAAGACAGATCCAGGACATATAGGTATATTGAATAATGGTGTAGAAGTAATTAATTATAAATCATCAGATAATGTTTTTTATGGTCCTATTGAATCTGTTGTTGTTGGAAAAGGGGGTTGGGGATATGATGTTATAAATCCTCCCCTGTTCCATATTGATGATAATATTTTTGGAGTTTCCAATACAGGAACAGGAGCTACTGGTATTTGTGCTGTTAAGGGTCAATTAGAAAGAATTAATATTATTGATTCTGGTCTAGATTACATTGGCACACCTTCTATTGAAATTGGGGGTGGTAATGGCCAAGGAGCCAGTGCAGAAGTTAATATGGCTTCTATTATTCATTCATCATCATTTGTTGCTCAAGGAACTGTTGGTGTAGGCAAAACTTCACCCGATCTTAATATTGCTAATGATACTATAGGATTTTCTACTTTTCACAAGTTTAGTTCATTAGAAAAAGTAATTTATCAATCATTGGGATTGACAGGAGTGGGAGGTCTTTCTACTGACGCAACTTATTATGTGCAAAAAGTAGATAATTATAATATTAAATTACATGATACTCTTAGTGATGCAACACTTGGTATTGGTACTATTAATATAACTTCTTATGGATCTGGAGTTCAAAAGATTCGATCATTCTCTAGGAAAAGGATTGTTTCTAATATTATTGTTAGTAATTCTGGATCTGGGTATCAAAATAAGCAGAGAAGTATTGTCGAAGTTAAGACATCCAATAATAGAATTTACATTAAAAATCATGGATATTTGAGTGGAGAAATTGTTCAATATAGTGCCGGTTCAAATCCACTTGGAGAACTTTCTACAACTGCAAAATATTATGTTAAAAAAATTGATAATGATAATTTTTCTTTAAGTCTAGTAGGATCAGGAAATACATCTTCTCGTTATTATTATGATAATGATATTATTGTTGGTTATGCTGCTACTGGAGATGGTTCTTTTAATTATGAGCCAATTACAGTTGAAGTTAAAGGTGTAGTGGGAATTGGTACTACAAGTGGTGACGGTCAAGATTTTAATTGTAAGGTTCAACCTATTTTTAGAGGATCTATTGATTCTGTTGATATAACTTCTGGTGGAATTGGTTATGGTGCTTCTGAAGTTTTGAATTTTAATAGACAGCCAGTTATTACTTTTAAGAGTGGAAAAAATGCTCAACTTCAACCAATAATTGGTAATGGAGAAATTGTAGGTATTATTATTAGAAACGGAGGAACAGAATATAATTCTCCTCCAGATTTAATAGTTGAAAGTCCGGAAGGAAAAAATGCAAGACTTACTCCAATTATAACTGATGGGGTGATTACTGATGTAAAAATAATTAATGGTGGAATAGGATTCACTCTCGACACGACGATTATTAAGGTAGAAGCAGTACCGGATGTTGATGCATCTGAAGGACAAGCTACTATAATTGTGAATAGTAAAAGATGGAATGTTGATTTATTCCAGAAGAATTATAATGATGGAAATTCTTTAGGCCTTATTAAATCGGATGATGGATTTTTAACTAATAATATTACTAATAGTTCTCTTCAATATGGATGTCTTTATATACCTCGTGCTTTAAGGAGACATAGTTATTCAGTTTCTGAGGCAGGAAATGTAGTTTTTGGATCTCCAGATCTGAGAACTGTAGATTTAACTGTAATAGATGGAAGAGAAGTTGATAGTCTTCAACATTCGCCTATTTTAGGATGGGCTTATGATGGAAACCCAATTTATGGTCCTTATGGATATGCTGGTGTTGAAGGTGGTGCAGTTAAACAGATGATGTCTGGATATGAACTTAAAGATGCTCCCAATAATAGGCCGCCATTTGTTGATGGATTTTTTGTTGAAGATTATATTTTTACAGGTAAAGGGGATTTGGATGATCATAATGGAAGATTTTGTGTAACTCCCGATTTTCCAAAAGGAGTATATGCCTATTTTACTTCTCTATCTGAATCTTTATCAGAGGGAGGTCCTTTTAACAATTATAAAAAGCCTGCTTTCCCCTATGTTATTGGTAATACTTATCAATCAGAACCTAATAATTTTAATTTCTTAGGATCTTCCAATCAATCTGATTATGATATCGAATCTAATGACTGGTTTAGAAATACTAAGAACTATAATCTTAATGAAAGTCTTAGTGGATATGATTATATTTTTAATTCTAATAGAATTAGAAAACAGAGTATTGATATCACAGCATCGTCTGTAGGTAATGTGGAAAATATTGGTATTTTTAGTGGGGGAAACGATTATCAATATGATGATCGTTTGGTTTTTGATAGTGTAGGAACAGGTGGTAAAAATGTTGGTGCCAGAGTTGAAAGGGTGGGTGGAAAAGATATCACCACTATAAGTGCTGAGACTAGTTCAATTCCATTAGTTGAATTTGGATATGGTTCAAATAGAACTGAATTTATTGGTTTTACTTCTACACCACATAATTTGTTATCGGAAGATATTGTAAATGTTGAAGGACTCTCTCAATATTTTAAAGGATTTAATGGTACGTATAAAGTTGGAGTTAGATCTGATAGTCTTGTTTTAAGAGAAGATATTGGAACAAGTGAGGCTACAGGTTTAACAACTTATTTTAATGTTTATGGTAATTTAGAATTTCCTGCTATTCGTCCTAATGATATTTTAGGGATTGCGACGGAAAGAGTCAAGGTTTTAAATGTTGATACAAAACTTCAAAGAATTCGTGTTTTAAGAGCTCAAGATGGGACTGCTGGATTGAGTACATTTAATGGAGAAGTTTTATTTGAGGATCCTAGGAAATTTACAATCAATGTTGGATCTATTGCTACCACTAAATCTTTACCTGTAAATACTGAACTTTATTTTAATCCAGTAGAATCTGTCGGACTTGGAAATACAACTGGTATTGGTATTGGAAATACTCTGGCAATTGTTAATCCTGGAGCAGGTATTACGAATATATTTGTCAAACCTCAACATCTTTATATACCTGATCACGGATTAAATTTGAATGATAAAGTTTATTATAATATTAATGATGGAACATCATCTATTATTGGGTGGAACGGTACTACTGGTATTGGAACTACCGCTTTATCGGCTTTTGAATTCTTTTATGCTGCTCCACTATCAAAAGATTTTATTGGAATTGCAACTAATAAAGTTGGTATAGGAACTACTACAATTGGAGTTGGTGCATACCCAAATGCTCTTAATTATGTTGGAATTGGAGTAACTAAAGGTCTTTTCTTCTTTACAGATATTGGAATAGGTTCTTATCATAGCTTTAAAACTTCTTTTACTAATACAGTCACTACTCAAGTTGATAGAACTGTGGCTACAGTATCTACCGCATCTACTCATGGATTAAATCGTGGGGATAAAATTATAGTATCTGTAAAACCTACAGATACTGTATCTGTAGCTGTAAGTTATAGTAATAATAGTAGAAGAATTATATTTGATCCCGTTGGATTTACATCTACAAATATTGATATAACTCAAAATACTATTGGCATTACATCACATACCTTTAAAAAAGGTGATAAAGTTCTTCATACTGCTGCTTCTGCTTGTGGAGGCCTTATAGATGGTGGATTGTATTATGTTCTTCCTTTTACTAGGGATAAGATTAAGTTAGTTTCTGAGAAATTCGAACTCACAGAACCTGTTCCATCAGTTATTGATATTACTAGTATAGAAAATGGAACTTTATCTAAGATTAATCCTTTAGTTGAAATTAATAGAAATAATAAGCTTATATTCGATCTTTCAGATTCTTCATTGGCTTTTAATGTAAGTGGTAATATAAACAAATCCGCTTTTAGGATGGGATTGTATTCTGACGATAAATTTACACAAGATTTTGTAACTGCTGGTAAAAATGTTGGATTTGCTGTTACTAGATCTTCTATAGATGTAGGTAAGCCAGGAGCACAACTTACTTTATCAGTTTTGGATGATGTTCCAAACAATTTGTGGTATAAATTTAGTCCAGATAATCTCGATCAAGTTCCAGCCACTAAGAGTGAAATTATAGTTGACGAAACTGTAAATTCATATAATCAGATTAATGTTGTAAAAAGTCGTTATGATGGTCAATATACTGTTGGTACTGTAGGGGCTGCAGGAGACACCTTTACCTATGATCTGGGTACACCTCCAACTAAAGATTATACCTCAACAGTTGATGTGGGATCTACTCCTACATCAGTATCTGTATATGAAACGGATTCATCTACAGTTTATGGTTCTATTAATAAACTTAAGATTTTAAATGCTGGATCTGGTTATAAGAATCTTCCTGGAATTGCTTCTGTTACAAGTGGATTTGGAACAGGTGCTATTCTGTTTACCGAAAGTACAAATATAGGTAATATTGTAGATTATAAATTTAATGCTAACTGTATAGGATGGGATTATCCTACTGATAGAACTTTAAGACCAGTAGCAAATCTTCCCGAAATTGTAAAAATAGAATCATTAGCATCTTTTGAAAATATTGGTATTACTTCTGTGGGAGTAGGTTATCTTTTAGCTCCTTCTTTGGTAGTAATTGATAGTTATACTAAGAAAAAGGTTGATGATGTTGAGTTAAAATATGATCTTGGGGATACTCAAGTTAGTATTATTAGAAATACTACTGGATTGTATAATTATCCTCCTCAAATTATTCCTACAAACAATACCAATGGTTCTAAAGTTTTATCTGTTGATTGGACCCAATCTACAAGTATTGTAAAGATCACCTTTGATACCACTTTTGCTAATAATTCAGATTTCCATTATGCTATTGGAGAAAATATTTTAGTTGAAAATATTAGTGTAGGAATTGATAGTACAGGAATTGGTTATAATTCTTCAGATTATGATTATAAATTATTCGCCGTTACCGGTGTTCAAACCAATGCTGGTGGAACTGGAGGATGGGTTGAATATAGTTTAGATGGCCTTATAGGTGTTGGTCAAACTCCAGGAAGAATGGATGCTTCCAATTCTAGCGGAAGAGTGGTTGCTCAAAAAGATTTTCCATCCTTTAATCCTACTTTAAAAGTAAATAATTTCTTAGTTGGAGAAAAGGTAATTAGTAACTTCCAACAAGGCGAAGTTGAGAGTTGGAATGCTCTTTCTGAGACATTGAAAGTATCAACATCTCAAGAATTGGTGGTTGGAGATGTAATTAGGGGACTAACTTCCAACACTCAAGGAGAAATAAAGAGTAAAATTGATTTTGATGCTGAAATTATTACAGGGGCTGGAGCTACTGTTGTTGAAGGATGGCAAAATAACACTGGATTTTTAAGTGATGATCTCCAAAGACTTCCTAACAATGAATATTATCAAAATTTCTCATATTCTTTAAAATCTGAAGTTTCTATGGCTTCTTGGGGGAATCCTGTAGGTTCCTTTGAGCATGCTGCTGGCTTTGATTTATATTCAGATTTTCAAGTAGTGAGTCAGACTGATGACAATACTCCTGTTCAAAATCGTAATGTTCGTGTAGATACTCGTGGGTCTGGAATAGAGATTGTATCGCATTTGGTTGGAAAGGCAAGTCTTAATTGTTATTCTGATTTTGATTTGGTAAGTGAAGGAATTATTCAAATTGGATCTCAATATGTGTCTAATAGTATAGATTTTAAAACTAGAATCCTTACTGATTATTTTGAATCAGTTGGAAATCGTGTATTAAGTATTGATGATTTTAGTAGTAGTTTTAGTAGTTTTGCAAGTAGTCAAAAATTTAGTGTAGCTGGTGTATTCGGAGAGAATGAAATCTTCAATAAAGCGCTAGTTTTAGTAAGAGATAATAAGTATACTGATGAAAGACAATTTGGGCTTGTAACACTTCTTCAGTATGGTGGACTCGGTTATATAAACCAATACGGTCATCAAAATAATTTTACTGTTTCCGGCACTTTGGATGATACTCAATATGATGAGTTGGGTGATTTTGATTTTTTAAATACATCTACTGGTTGGCGTTTGACATTCAGTCCAGTTAAGTATGAATACAATACTTATGATATATCATCTATTTCTTTTAGTATTCTCAATGATAATTCATCAACTGGAATTCAGACTTTGGGTGATGTATCTCGCATTTATAGTGGAAAGACAAATATTCCAGCATCTGCTACAACTACAGTAGCATCTATTTCTACATCCTATAGATCTAGTAGTTTACTTGTTCAGATTGAAGATACTAGTAATAATTTCTATGCAAGTCAATTGAATATTATTCATGATGGCACAAATGTTTATGTTAATGAATATGGAGCTTTAAGTAATACTACTCCTGATAATAGTTTTGGAGTTGGATTTGGAACTTATAGCGCTTCTATTAGTGGAGGCAACGTTGAGATTGACTTTATTCCTAATGTAGCTGTTGCTCTTACAGCTAATTATTCTGCAGTTTCTATAGCTGATACACAAACATCTATTGGATCTACATTACTTAGTTCAGGAGTAGTTTCATCAGGTTATACATCTATTGCTGCTTCTGGAAGCCCTTCAGCTGTTGCAATATCTTCTTATTATAGTGCTGGAGCTGGTTCTACTAATGCATCTTATTATATTCTTTCTGTTGAAGATACAACTAATAATAAGTATGAAATGGCTGAAGTTTGTGTTTTGAATTCAAGTTCAACGGAATCAATGATTGAATTTGGAAATGTACTTTCTGGTTCAGGTATTGGTACAGTAGGAATCTCCGCTGATGGAGATTATATTAATCTTAATTATACTCCAAATGCAAGTATTGATGTAGATGTTAGGTTATTTGCTATTAATATCTTCCCTTATGACGATAATTCTTATTCTAGTCAAATAAATCTGAATAATAGTATTGTTAATAGTAACGTAGGCATGTATACAGGAACAAAAATAAGAGTAAAAGATTTCTTTGATTTACAGTATAAAGGTTTAAATATCTTTAAGAGAAATTTTGATGGTTCAGATAGTAGTGTTGTTGATACAACATCAAATTCTGTTTTCTTGGGAGAGCATTTCTTTATTACTGGTGAAAAGATAACATATGATTATCCAGGTAGTGATACTTCAACTACTAATGCTATTAGTATAGCATCTACTAATATTAGTGGTATCGGTGTAACTACAAAACTTCCTAAGAATCTCTTTGTTGTAAAAGAATCGGGTACTCTGAAATTTACTGATACCGCAACAAAAGCTTTAGCTAAAACTCCCACTACTTTTGAATTGAGTTCGGTTGGTATTGGAATTACTCATGCGATTAATACTATTGATCCTAATAAGCGGGCATTGATGGCTGTTGATAATATGATTCAGGCTCCAGTTGCTCCTACTAAGATTACTAGTGGATTGAGTACTGATGTTTTATTAGAGCAACAAATAGGAGTCACTGGATTTACATCTATTTTCTCTTCTGATTTGATTAAAATTGATGATGAAATTATGAAAGTGGTGCATGTAGGATATGCTGGTAGTAGTCAATTAACTGTTCTTCGATCACAATTAGGAACAACATTAGAAAGTCATGGTATAGGTACAACCATTACCAAACTGAGTGGTAATTATAATATTGTAGATAATACTGTTTATTTTGCTTCTGCTCCCCACGGCCAAGTCCCTCAAAGTGATGAGTTCGCACTTGATCCGGATAACAGAGATTGGACGGGAATTACTACAAGTTCTACTTTCCAAGGTAGAGTATTCCTAAGAACAGCTGCAGAAGATACTAGTAGAGATGTATATGCTGACAATTATATCTTTGATGATATTTCTAATGAATTTACAGGAATTAGTAGTCAATTTACTTTAACTAATTCTGGTGACAATATTACTGGATTCTCTACGTTTAATGGTATTGTTCTTATTAATAATATTTTCCAACAACCACAAGGAGTTCAAGCTCAAGCAGATGCTTATACATTAGAAGAATATAGTGGAGTTAGTAGCGTTAGATTTACTGACACATCTACTACATTTACAGGATATGATGCCAATAAAACTTCTTATCCTAGAGGTGGAGTTATTATTTCCGTGGGATCTAGTCAAGGGTTTGGATATCAACCTTTAGTATCTGCTGGTGGAAGTGCTATTGTTTCTACTGCTGGTACTATTGCTTCTATTAGTATTGGAAATAGTGGGTCTGGATATAGATCTGGTATTCAATCATCAAATGGGGCATATGGTCAAATTAGTGTTGGTATTCAAACCTATAGTGCAGGAGTTCCTAATATTATAGCAATTGGAACTGGTGCAATTAGTGGAGGTCATATTGTAAGTATAGCTGTTACAAATCCAACTCTTTTATATAAGCCTAGAGATATTGCAAATGTTGGATATAGTTCAGCTACAGGTTTAACTACAGTCACCACCTTGACAACTCATGGATTATCTCAAGGTGATGATATTCAGTTAAGTGGAATAGCATTTACTTGTGATTATTCCACTCCTAAGACTATTACTAATGTAGGATATACTACTACATCAGGTATAATGACAGTTACTACCTCAGGAGCTCATGCTTATTCTGTGGGACAGGATGTTATTCTTACTTCAATTGGAATGACCTGTCAATATGATACTGTTAATCCATCTTGGTATCCTAGAGGAAAGGATTATGCCTACGATAATGGAGTTGGTATAGTATCAGCTACTTCTAATACCATTACAGTGGATATTGGATATGGTGGTCCAGGTGATCAGTTTACTCATACTTACACTGGTGGTACTGTATCAGCTGCTGTTACTAGTGGTGGTAATTATATTCATCAGTTTGTAAATGCTACTGGTAATGCAGTTATTAGTGGTGGTGATTATCCTCATACATTTGTAAGTGCCGGAGTAGGAAGTATTTTTGTAGGTTCTGTAGATAGTGGTGTAATTACAACAGCTACTTATGCTACCTATGATGGAGGCACAGGTGAATTAGTCTTAACAGTTGTAGGTCATGGATTAGAATCTGGTAATTTGGTTGGTTTCGATACAGGTTCGTTAGTATTCACCTGTGGAATGGATAGTAATTCTGATGATAAGACATATCCTCGTTCAGATGATCCTATTTGGGTTGGTGGAGGAACAACCAGCATTACCGAAGTTACTGATAATACATTTACAGTAAATGTAGGTAAATCGCCAATTGTATATTATACACCTACCGATGCTACTTACACAGGTAGTACTGGATTCTTAGAACTTACTATTGGTTCTCATGGATTCTCTACAGCAGTTAGTATTCCTAGTGTTAAATTTAAGGATAATAGTTTGAACTTTAGATGTTCAATGGATGATTATAATTCTATCCATAGCTATCCTAGAACTACACTCGATTATTTCACACCTACTACAGCAGCTTATAATTCAACTACTGGTATAACAACAGTAACTATTGCTAATCATGGATTTGTTGATGGCGATAGAGTTCAACTTGTTGATGGTGCTCTGACCTTTAAGTGTGACTATGGTGTAGGTTCAGCACATACATGGGTTGGTGGAACATCAACTAATGCTATTACAATTACTGCTGGTAGTGTCCAGAAAGATATAACATCTGCCACATATGATCCTAATACTGGTCTTTGTGTAATGACCATTGGATCACATAGCTTTACAACTAGCGATACAGTAACCATTGGTGATAATAAGTTATCATTTACTTGTACTGCTGACGGTAACACTGCTACTAAGACATATCCTCGTGTAGGAGATCCTGCTTATGGAACTGCACTAGCAATAGATGCTGTAAGTGCCACAACCATTACATGTGATGTTGGTGTCGTAAGTGGTAATGTATCAAATGATTATCCACGTTCTAGTGATCCTATTAGTGGTAAGTGGGTATTAGTATCCAATATAACTACCAATACTTTTGAGATACAAGTATTAGATTCTACACCTTCCACTAATACAGATGCTCACACATTTGTAAGTGCATTGAGTAATGGTGTTATGAGAAAACGTGATAGATCTTATAATACTTCTGTTGCTATTGCTGCTACTTCCGCCACTACTATTACTCTTAATGTGGGCGCATCACCTTTAGTAACTCACAATGTTACTGGTGCCGATTATAGCCCATCAACAGGGTTGATGAAGTTGACATTTGATGCAAATCATACTCTTACTACTGGCACTAATGTTAGGATTAAAGAAGATTCTTTATCATTCACTTGTACCAAAGATGGTAACTCTACCACTCACAAATATCCTAGAAAACCAGATCCATCATATGGTGGAGTAGGAATTACTAGCGTTCCTAGTAGCAATACTTTCGTCGTGAATGTTGGTACTTCTACAGTAGCTACTTATTATAAGACTGGCGGAACAGTACAAGGTTGTATTATTGCTCCTAGAACTAATGGATCTACATCACCTGGTGGAGCAGATCCAGCTGCAAAAAATACACAAATTCTTAGAATTGTTGATAGTAAGACTTTTGAATGTAATACAGGAACTACTACTTGTCATCATTATTATTCCAGAAGTGGAAGTGTTAAATTCCCCATGGAAGTAGTATTTGATGATCCACTCAGTTATGAAAATATTCCTTTAGTTTATAGTTCAGATTCTACTCCTGGCATTGGTCAGAGTGCAACTGTTGATGTTGTTGTCGGTAGAGGATCAAGTGTTGTTAGCTTTACTATTGACCAAACTGGTGTTGGTTATGGTTCTTCTGAAGTTCTTACAGTTGAAGTTGGGGGCACTACAGGAATTCCAACTAACACTAACTTAACTTTTAATGAATTCCAACTCAATATTGATGATGTATTTACTGATAAGTTTGGTGGGTGGTCTGTAGGTGAACTTGAAGTTCTGGATAGGATAGAATCTCAATTTGATGGATATACAAAATCCTTTAGAATTGAACTTTCTGGAATCCCCGTTTCTATTCAGGCAGCTCCTGGATCTAATGTTGATGTCCAAATGGTTCTTTTAGTCTTTATTAATGATATTTTGCAGGAACCAGGAAAATCTTATGTGTTCACTGGTGGTAGTACTCTTACATTTACAACTGCACCTAAATCTGGAGATTCATCTAAGATTCTTTTCTATAAGGGAAGTGGTGAGATTGATGTGAAATTTACTGATATTCTCGAAACAGTAAAGGTTGGAGATAAGTTGGATATAAATGTTGATATGTCCCAAGGATATGGATCAGCTTTTGATGAAGATCCGCGAATGGTGGTTGGTATTAATACTATGGATAGTGTATCAACTAATGATTATGCTGGTGTTGGTATATCGTCAGATGGATTGATTCCAGGTACATTTACTGAATTGTTTAGACCTGTAACTTGGTGTAAGCAGCAAGTTGATATGATTATTAATAATGAAAGAATAGGAAAAGATAGAATTCACTATGAGCCATTAATTTATCCTTCTACCAATATTATTAAGAGTGTGGGAATTAGTACTCAGGTTGTATATGTTGAGAGCTTAAGACCTCTATTTGATTCAAATAATGAAGCTGCTATTAGGGCATTCCAAGATTCTATTGTGATAGATTCTCAAGATGTAGTTATTGGAGCCTCAGCTACCGCTACTGTTTCTGTGGCAGGAACAGTTTCTGCTATTACTGTAACTGATGGTGGTTATGGATATAGTAGTACTCCTACAGTAACTATTGCTGATCCTGTGGGGTTAGGAACTACAGGAGGAGCTACAGCTACAGCTACACTATCTTCTGGACTTATTGATAGTGTTACAGTTTCTTATGGAGGATCAACAACTGGTACAGCTTATACTACTTCTAGTCCTCCTGTGGTTTTAATATCACCACCTACACTTATAAAAGAGAAAATTAACGTATCTTCTTATAGTGGTGATTATGGAACTGTTGTGGGATTTGGAACTACTACATCTGGACCTCAAAATAGACTTTATTTTGATTTGTGGATTCCTTTAGATTCTTATATGAGAGATGCTGATTATGTTGGATCAGCAGTTACTATAAGTACCATAAATGTTGGTGATTATTTCACAATTTATAATACAAATGTATCTAGTGGACTTAGTACTTTTGCAAGTCAAACCTATCAAACTGCTGTTTCTGTAGGAATAGCTACTACATGTGTTGATGATGTTTATCAGGTCTACAGTGCAGAAACAAGAGAACTTCCATCAGAAGTTCTTGGATTTAGCACTTACGTAAGAAGAATATTTACTAATGTTGATAGAGTTGGTAGTGGAATAGCCTATACTACCTCTTATCAGAATGAACTTCCTTCTTTGGGTGAATTTAGTTGGGGTAAGATTATTTTAGACAATTCTCCATCAAAGGTTTATAATTTCTATGGGGACAATGGAATAAGTGGAATTTCTACTTCTGCTCTTGTGACTCGGTATGAACCTCTTAAATATAATAATTATACTTAATAAATAAGAAAAAACCCTTTAAAAAATGGCGGCAATAATTACTGATCAACTTCGTATATTAAATGCAAAGAATTTTGTGTCTGGGGTTCAATCCAGTTCAAATTCTTATTATGCATTTATTGGATTACCCAACCCAACATCTTATCAGTCTGATTGGGATACTGCTCCTCCTTCACCTAAGGATAGTTTAAATCAGTCTAATGAGTATTGGGATACTATGTTGGCGATGAAAAAAATTGCTCCAAATGATTGTAATCAGGTAGTGTCAAAGAATACTTGGCAATCTGGTATTACCTATGCTATGTGGAGAAATGATATTACTATATCCAATCCCTCCCAACCCGGTGGTCAGGCTGATATCTATACTGCTAAGTATTATGTGATGAATAGTGATTATAGGGTATATATTTGTCTTTTTAATAACGCTAAACCAGAAAATAATCATGAGGGGGGTCCATCCTTGGACGAACCTACTTTTACTGATTTAGAACCTAGAGAAGCTGGTAGTAGTGGAGATGGATATATTTGGAAATATTTGTATACTATTAGACCAAGCCAAGCAATTAAGTTTGAATCTACTAATTATATTCCTGTTCCTAGTAATTGGGAAACAAATACTACTGATGCTGCTGTGAGAGAAAATGCTGCTAGTGGTGCGCAATTAAAAATTGTTACTATTAGGAATAGAGGTGTTGGTATTGGTACTGCAAATTTAACTTATACCAATGTTCCTATTCAAGGAGATGGTTCTGGAGCTAAGGCTACTATAGTTATTAATAACGATTCCAAAGTTGATTCAATTACTATTTCGGAAGGTGGTTCTGGTTATAGTTATGGTACTGTAGATTTAGCCGCTGGTGGTGTTCCTACAGGAAGTACTTCTCCCGTATTTAATGTAATTATCCCCCCTCCAGGTGGATATGGGGCCAATATCTATAGCGAGTTGGGCGCATTTAATGTTCTAACTTACGCTAGATTTGAGAATGATACTTCTAATCCAGATTTTATCACTGGAAATCAATTTGCAAGAGTTGGTTTTATATGCAATCCTCAACAGTATGGTTCAACTGAACTATTAAGTGATGATAAGGTGAGTGCTGTATATGCTCTTAGATTGAGTGGAATAGGATATAGTTCTGCTAATTTTACTGTTGATGATAAAATTTTACAAACTGTTGGTTTAGGATCTACTGCTGTGGGAAGAGTTGTATCTTATGATCAAACAACTGGAGTTTTAAAGTATTGGCAAGATAGAACTAGTAATGGGTTTACTTATGATGGTGCCGCAGGTATTACAACTTTGGGATATAATGACTACCAATTTACTGATGCTCCTGATACTGGGGGTAGTTTGAGTATTACTGGCGGAGACATTAATTTGTCAATTAGTACTCAGTTTAATGGTATAACAACAGTAATAAATAGTAAAACATATAATCTCGGTCAAAATTTCGTAAATGGTGTATCTCAACCAGAGTCACAAAAATATTCTGGTAAGATCATTTATGTTGATAACAGACCTTCTGTAACAAGGTCTTCATCTCAAAAAGAAGACGTCAAAATTATCTTGGAATTCTAAAGAATTATGCCACAGGAAACTAATCTTAATGTTGCTCCCTACTTTGATGATTTTGAGTCGGAACGCAATTACTATAAGGTATTATTTAAACCAGCCTTTCCAGTTCAGGCAAGAGAATTAAATAATCTTCAATCTATACTTCAAAATCAGATTGAAGATGTAGGATCTCATCTTTTTAAAGAAGGTTCTGTAGTTATTCCTGGGCAAGTTACTTATTTGAGTGCATATTCTGCTATTCAAATAGAATCTGAGTTTTTAGGAATTCCTATTTCACTTTATCGTGATCAGTTAGTTGGAAAAATTATTGGGGGTGAAACTTCTGGTGTAAAAGCTAGAATTATTAATTCTATTACTGATAGTGAATCTGATAGAGGTAATTATACTTTATATCTTGAATATTTGGAATCTGGTACTGATGGTATTACATCTACATTTTTAGATAATGAAGTTCTTCTAACTCAGGACAGTATTAGTTACGCCACTACTTTTATTTCTTCTGGAGAAGGATTTGCCAAAACCCTTTCTTTAAACGCTAATGCTGTTGGTTCTGCATTTGGACTTAATGAGGGTATTTACTTTTTAAGAGGATATTTTGTTGAGGTTAAGGATCAAATTTTAATTTTAGATCAATATACCAATACTCCTAGTTATAGGATAGGTTTAAATGTTGTAGAAACTCTTGTTTCTTCTGATATTGATCCGATTTTAAATGATAATGCTGCCGGATTTAATAATTACACCGCACCTGGAGCTGATAGACTTAAAATTGAAGCTACTCTTGCCAAAAAATCAAGAGATGATTTTAATGATCAAAATTTTGTTCAGTTAGCAGATATTCAAGATGGTCTTATTAGAGATATTAAAGATTCTACAAAATATAATGAATTAGGAAATGAATTAGCGAAAAGAACTTTTGATGAATCTGGACATTATTATGTGAAGGAGTTATCTACTTCTTGTCATGAAAGTTTAAATAATGGATTTGGTAATAGAGGAATTTATGAACCAGGACAAACTACTCAACAAGGAAATACTCCCAGTAAAGATTTATTTCTTTATAAAATTTCTCCAGGAAAAGCTTATGTGAGAGGATATGAAGTTAAGGTGCATAGTCCTGTATTTATGGATGCCGTCAAACCAAGAACTACTAATACTTTAACAAATCAACAAGTTAATTTTGGGTTTGGTCCTAGTTTTAAGATCAATAATGCTTACGGCGCACCTAAAATCGGATTTAATACTACAAATACTTTGAGTTTAAGAAGCCAAAGGGTTGGATATACTACTGCACCTGCTGGGAAGGAAATTGGAGTTGCTAGAATCTATGATTCTAAATTAGATACCGGTACTTATGTTTCTATGGGAGGAACTCTTCCTGCCACCAATCAATGGGATCTTTCTCTTTTTGATGTTCAAACATATAGTGAATTTACACTTAATGAGCCAGTTACTTTAACTGTTCCTACATATATTGAAGGTAAATCTAGTGGTGCAAGAGGATATTTAAGACATACTGTTAATGTAGGAACATCAATAACTGCATATGATATAAAAGGTAATTTTAGTTTAGGGGAAAGGTTAGAATTTAATGGTATTGGAAATAGCTCCAGAACAGCTATTGCTTATACATCTTATAATATTTCTGATATTCAGTCTGTTTTTGGTTTTAGTAACTATACTGGCTCGGGAATTGGTGTTGGAACATATTTGGGAGATTTAGTTCCTTCTTCAATTGAGATGGTTGGGATTGTCTCTATTACTCCATATAATGTTGCTAATGGCCAATCTCAAGTTTCTACCAATATTGCTGGACTTACTACTGCTTTTGGCAGTTCTGGTGCTTGGCCAGGGATTGTTACAGTTGGAAATTTAGTAAGATTTTCTCAACTTGGTCAAAATTTACCGACTTTAGCAACTGTTGATGAAGTTAATACAACTAATATAGTAATTTCAGGAGTTACAACTGTTCCTGGAGTTTTTAGTGGCACTATGCCTGGTATAGGAGTAACCGTAAGTAATTTTGAAGTAGTTGGCACTGTAATGGAGAGTCAAATGGGGAGTGGTAATGCTGCTTCTAACGAATCTCTTTATAGTGTTTTTCCTAAAAAGAATATTAAATCCGTTGATACATCTGATACAGAACTTGTTATTAGGAAGTCTTATACTAGTGTAATTGCTAATAATTCTACATCTTCTATATCACCTGAACCAAATTGTGTATTTTTGCCATTTGATGAAGAAAGATATACTGTAATTGGTTCTGATGGTACACTAGAATCTATTACTCGGAATCAACTTGTATTTGAAGGTGGTGGAACTATTAGGTTTGATGGGCTTAGTAGGAATGATGTTGAAGGTGCAACAGTAATTACAACTCAACGTCAATCTACAGTTACCGCTAAAGTAAAGAATAATAATATTGTAAAATCTCTTGTAATTGATAAATCTAATAATGCAGGTTCTGGTATCGGATCTACAACATTTCAAGATGGATTAACTTACGGTAATTATCCTTTTGGAACTAGGGTTCAGGATCCTATGATTTGTTTAAATGTTCCTGATGTTATAATGATTTATGGAATATTTGAATCTAGTGACACTGAAGATCCTTCAGCTCCTTCAATGACTACAGGATCAATGAGTGGTTCTACTGCTACCACTAATGATTTGATTGTGGGAGATCAAATTATAGGTAAACTCAGTAAAGCAAAAGCTCTTTATATCGGTAAAATAAATGATAGTAGTATTAGTTTCATTTATCAAACTAATACTCTATTTGAAAGTGGTGAGGTTGTAGATTTTGTTGATTCTGGAGTTGCCGCCATTGTCACCAATATTGATACTGGGGATGAAAATATTCTAGGAGATTTTAAATTTAGTAATGGTCAAAAGAGTAGTTTTTATGATTATTCAAGAATTATAAGAAACGCTGATGCTTCTGTTCCTACTAATAGACTTAAAATTTATTACGAGAGTGCTTCTTATAATTCTTCTGATACTGGTGATATTACGTTTGCAAATTCATATGATAGCTTTGATTACACTACTCAAATTTCTACCGTGGATTCAATAAGAAATACTGAGTTAATTGACGCTCGTCCTAGAGTTAATGATTATAGTGTCGCATCAGGTGGAAGATCTCCATTTGAATTTTATGGAAGAGTTTTTGATGATGGTCAAAATAGTGCAAAGAATGTATTAGCCACTGATGAATCAATAACTGTAGGATATAGTTATTATCTTGGAAGATTGGATAGGATATATTTGAATGATAAGGGGGTTCTTAGTGTAATTTATGGAGAACCTGCGGATGATCCCACCTTACCTGATGTGATACCAGGAACTTTAAATATTGCTACTGTTGCTCTTCCAGCCTATTTGTATAGTGCTAGGAACGCAAAAGTATCATTTATTAGCCATAAGAGATATCAGATGAATGATATTTCGAAGCTAGAACAAAGAATTAAGAATTTAGAATATTATACCGCACTTAATAGTTTAGAATCTACTACTTTAAATCAACATATAGTTGATGCAAATGGATTGAATAGATTTAAATCTGGAGTGATGGTTGATGATTTTACATCATTTGGACATCAAGATACTTCTATAGGTGTTAGGAATTCAATTGACGTTACTCGCAGAGTTTTAAGACCTGCTCATTTTACCACTCAAGTGAATATGGAAATTGGCAATGATAGTATTGTTGGTCTTGGAACTACAACAATTTCTAATCAAGATGCTAGATTTGTTAATGTAGTTGGAACTAATATTAAGGTCGAAGGTGATGTGGCTATGTTGAATTATGGTGAGGTTTCTTGGTATAATCAAAAATTTGCTACTAGAAGTGAAAGTGTAACTCCTTTCCTTGTTAGGTATTGGGAAGGATCTATAGCACTTACTCCAACTACTGATGTGTGGATTAATGTCAGAGAGATGGCTCTCAACAAGGTATTGATGGAAGGTTCTTTTGCTGGTGTTGCTGCAGCAATGCAAGCTGAGGTAACTACTGGTGCTGATGGCAAGAGAATTGGAGTAAGTTCTCCCATTTTTGGTTCGTGGGAAACAACCAGTGTTAATGTTAAGATGGATTTGACTGATAAGCAAGATCCAAAGAAGGTTACCGCTAAGAGGGCGGGAACTAGAGGTGAATTCTTAAATATGCAGACGAAAGAGAATTTTATGGATTTTGTAACGCTCCGGCCGGAGAAATCGTGGAATAATCCCAATAGAGCTCAAGGTGAAGTTCCACCGGGATTCGAAGTAGAAGAAGACACTATTACCACTACAAACACTATTGGTGGTAGTACTAGTGTTACTTTGGGCCAACAAAGATCAGTTACTATTAATACAGTAAATGAAAAAATTGAAGAAGCTTCTTTGGGTAGTAGGGTTGTTGATAGAAGTATTATTAATTTCTGTAGGGATCGTAATATTCAATTTGTTGGAAGACGACTGAAGCCATATACAAGATTATATTCATTCTTTGATAATGTTGGTGTTACCGATCATTGTGTTCCTAAATTGATTGAAATCGCTATGACTTCTGGAACTTTCCAGGTAGGTGAAACAGTTACTGGTACAATGCCTTCGGCTCAGAATACTACACCTACCTCAACAGTAATTACATCTAGTATTGAGTTTAGAGTAGCATCTTCAAATCACAAATATGGTCCTTACAACGCTCCTACAGATTTTTATGATCAAAATCCTTATGATAGGGGTAATTCAGTTCCAGCGACGTATTCCACAACATCATCTACTCTAAATGTTGATACAGAAAGCCTTGCTAGAGAAAGTGGCGCTGAAGCTCCTAAGTATAAAGGAGAAATATCTCCAGGAATGCTGTTAGTTGGAAAAACTAGTACAGCACAAGCTATAGTTAGTGGAGTAAGACTCTTAACAGATAGATTGGGAACATTGATCGGATGTTTTCATATTCCAGATTCTTCTGATGATGCTGCTCCTACTTTCCAAACAGGTAGAAATACATTTAGATTGACAGATAGTCCTATTAATAGTTTAACTCAAGGACTTGTTTTAACATCTGCTGAAGAAACTTTCTATTCTCAGGGTGATCTGGATGCTACTCAGGAAACTACTTTATCTCTAAGAAATGCTGGTGAAGTTACTCGTGCTGAATCTCAACCAGAGACTCGTGATTCTGTTACAGGAAGTGATGATGCAACTACTAGTTGGGAAACTCAGGAAACCAGAATGACTGGTGAATATACTGACCCTCTAGCTCAATCCTTTAGTGTAGGATCTGATGATTCTGGAGGAATTTATCTTACTAGTGTGGATTTGAAATTCCAAGCTGTTCCTGACCCCACTACAGCAAATTCCAGTGTTACAGTTCAACTTCGGGAAATGTCCTTAGGTACTCCTACTCGAACAATTCTCGCATATTCTGAAGTTGAAAAATTCCCTGCAGATATTGTTGTTTCTGATGATGCAAGTAAGGTAACTAATTTTAAATTCCAGGCTCCAGTTTATTTGGCATCCGGATCAGAATATTGTTTAGCTATTCTTTCTGCCTCTACAGATTATAGAGTTTGGATTTCTAGACTAGGAGAAGTTGATGTTCCATCATCAGGAAGTAGAGAATCTGGTCAAGTTCTGGTTTCTGTACAGCCATTATTGGGATCTTTGTTTAAATCACAAAATGCTAGTACTTGGACTCCAAGTCAATATGAAGATTTGACTTTCCAGTTTTATAGGGCTGATTTTAACCGTGAAGGATCTGTTCAATTCTTTAATCCGGAGTTACCAATTGGAGATCAGAGTCTAAAGGTAAATCCAATTACTCCTTATCCTCAAGAAGTAAGAATAGGGTTGGGTACTGTAGTAAATACCACTACCTTAGTTGAAGGATGTATAGTTACTCAAACTGGTACAGATGGCCAAGGACAATTTGTTGGTTATGCTGGATCCGCTACAGGTACTCTTAATTTAATTAGTGCTGGTATAGGATATACTCCTATTTCTGGTGGATATACTTTCACTGGAGTAGATCTTACAAGCATTACTGGAAGTGGATATAATGGAGTTGCTGATGTAACTATTGAGAATGGTGTTGCTGTGGCTGCTACTATTGCTGGAGCTCTCAATAGTACTAATCCTGGAACAGATAATGGTGGTGGTACTGGATATCAAGTTGGTGATATTGTAGGGATACAAACTTTTGGTGTTGGATCTTTAGGAAGTGGAGTAAGATTCTCTATAGGAGAAATTTTTGGAAATAATGAAATAGTCCTTACGAATGTTCAAGGTACATTTGGTACTACTGCTGGCCAACAGCTATTTTATAATGGAGTAAGTAATGCTCCTGGTGTGGGAATAGGTGCTACAATGTTGAATTTCCTTGATGGGGGTGCAATTCCACAAAGCCCAATTAGAGTTACTAATGATGGCCTTCATGCGAAGGTTTTCTGTAGAAATCATGGAATGCATTCTTCTGGTAATGTGGTTACATTGTCCGATTTTAGTGGAGGATTAACAAATAGAACAACATTGTCAGCTTCTTATCCCAATACTGGTACTGGAAATATATCTATTGCAAGTACCGAAAACTTTGGAACTTTTGAAAATGTTGGAGTTAGTGCTAGCAATCTTGGTTATGTTAGGATTGGTAATGAAATTATTTCTTATACCGGATTTTCAGCTGGAGGAGGTCTTACTGGTATTACAAGAGGTGTAAACAATACTACTCCAACCACACATTCTCAAAATGACATTGTTTATAAGTATGAAATGTCTGGAGTATCTCTTATGAGAATTAATACGACTCACAACTTGAATGATGTGGAACTCGCATCTCAAGGTGGTCCTGAGACTGCAATTACTTTAGATTCTTATACTGTAAAGGTGGATATGAGTTCTGGAGATAATGCAACTGATCGATCAGGTAGTGGAACTTTACCAGCCCTGAAGTTTGCTTCATCTCTTAATAATGGAGGTGTGTCGGCTAAGTCTACTTATAATATCCCATTTGAAATGGTTAAACCTAATTGGAATATAACTAGTCCAACTGGAACATCTATTCGACCTTCAATAAGAACTGTTTCTGGTAGTAGTATTTCTGGTTCTGATGGATCTTTTGTAGATAAAGGATTCCAACCTTTATCATTGAACCAAGAAAATTGGTTTAATAGTCCCAGAATAGTTGCTTCTTCCGTTAATGAAGATCAGTATCTTACTTCTCTTCCAGCAAATAAATCTCTCACCGTGAATGTGAATTTAAATACTCGTAATACCAAGATTTCTCCAATGATTGATTTGGATCAAACTTCGTTAGTGTTTACTTCCAATAGAGTTAATGCACCAGTTGGAGATTATGCTACTAATTTGGATGTGAAAACCACTGATCAAGATCCTCATAGATTTTTCTATGTTACTAAAAATATAACACTGGAAAATGAAGCAACAAGTTTACAGGTGTGTATGGATGCTTATATGAGTAATGCGAGTGATGTGAGAGTATTTTACTCTTTAAATCAACCAGGTGGTGTTGATGATTCTATATTTGTTCCATTCCCAGGTTATAAGAACCTCAATCCAAGTAGGCCTGGAATTGTTATTGATCCAGCAAATAATGATGGATCTTCTGATATAAGAGTTCCAACAAAGGATAATTTCGCATCAAACCCATCTTTGGGTATGTTTAGTGAGTATAGGTTTACTGCTGATAGAATTCCATCATTCACAAACTTTAGAATTAAAATTATTGGAACAAGTACTAATCAAGCTTTTGCTCCCCAGATCAGCAATCTCAGGGTGGTGGCATTAGCATAAGATGAGTTTAATTCCTATAAAAGATGAGAGGGGTTTATTTAAAGATAGCCATTCAGGTGCTATCGTGAATAAGAATAATAGTGAATACCAGGCCTATATTGCTCAAAGAGAAAAACTTCTTTCCGATAAAGAAAGACTTGATAAAGTTGAAAATGAAATAAGTGACATTAAACAAATGCTCCAAATCCTCATAGATAAGTAAAATGGCAAATAACGCTATCACATTTGATCCTCCTGATGGAGTATCATATGGTGTTAATTTAACTATTAATAGTGGTACAGATTTTAAATCTTCTTTTCATGTGCTAAAAAATGACAGAACCAATTTTGATTTTACAAGTTGGACTGGTTCTTCTCAGATGACGAAATCTGTTTCGGTAGGATCTACTGCTTATCCAGCTGCGACTTTTGCTGTAGGGTTTACTAGTGCAGCAGGAGGAAAATTTGATATTTCATTAGGTTCTACTGCTACTAGGTCACTAAATGGTGGAAGATATTGGTATGATATTTTAGTAAGTTCTGGGTCTACCATTTATAGAATTGTTGAGGGCAACATATTAGTACAGGCGGGGGTATCTTCCGCACCATAAATATAAAAATAGTAGTAGTATAAAATGGCGCAGCCCACCTCTCGATCAGAATTAAAACAATACTGCTTAAGACAGCTGGGCGCTCCTGTCTTAGAAATTAATGTTGCTGAAGAACAGTGTGAGGATCTTATTGATGATGCTCTACAAGTATGGAATGAGAGACATTATGATGGTGTTACCCAAGTTTATTATAAGCATAAGATTACTCAAGCTGAGATTGATAGGGGCAAAGCTAAGGCTACTGATGGAGTAGGAATTACAACATATACCACTACTGGAGTAGATACAGGAACCGGAGCTGTTGAATCTATCTACTATGAAAGTAGTAATTACCTTCAAATCCCATCAAATATAATTGGAATTAATAAAGTATGGCAATATGATGATGCTCAATCTATGAGTATCTCCAATATGTTTAGTTTTAAATATCAGTTATTTTTAAATGATGTTTATTATTGGGGAAATGCTGATTTATTGGGTTATTCAATGGCTATGAGTTATGTGGAGACTTTGAATTTTCTTCTTAATACTCATAAAGCTATTCGTTATAATCAAAGAATGGATAGATTATATTTGGATGTAGATTGGGGTAATTTGAGTAAAGATAAGTATTTGATTATTGATGCTTGGTCAGCCATGGATGGTAATACTTATACCGGAGTATGGAATGATCCATTCTTAAAGAAATATACAACCTCTTTAATTAAGAGGCAGTGGGGACAAAATTTAATTAAATTCCAGGGAGTTAAATTGCCTGGTGGTATTGAGTTTAATGGAAGACAGATTTATGATGATGCTCAAAAGGAACTTGATGATATTAAATCTCAAATGTCTTCTACTTATGAGATTCCCCCGTTGGATTTGATAGGTTAAGGTTATGGCTCTTAATTCTTACACTCTTAATGGAGCGACAGGCGAACAAGAACTTCTCCAAAGTCTTGTCAACGAACAGTTGAAGATGTATGGGGTTGAAGTTTATTATATTCCTAGAAAATATATAAAAACTAATACTGTTATTAAGGAAGTAATAGAATCCAAATTTGATGATGCATATCCTATAGAAGCATATGTTGATAATTATGAAGGATATGGGGGACAAGGAACACTCTTATCTAAATTTGGTATCCAGGATGTAGATGATTTAACATTAATTATTTCTAAAGAAAGGTTTGAGACTTATATTAGTCCCTTAATGAAAGGTGGTGCAAATGTAGAATTATATACCCGCCCCAAGGAAGGAGATATCATCTATTTCCCATTAGGAGATAGATTGTTTGAAATTAAGTATGTTGAGCATGAACAACCTTTTTATCAACTCAAGAAGAATTATGTTTATGAGTTGAGATGTGAACTCTTCCGTTATGAGGATGAAGTTCTGGATACTGGTGTTAAAGATATTGATGATGAAATAGAACAGATTGGATATATTCAGACTCTTTCTTTGATAGGAACTTCTGTTCAGGCAACTGCTACTGCATCTCATGTATCTAGTGGAGCAGTAACTCAAATATTCATGACCAATATGGGTAATGGATATCTATATCAACCACTTATTGGAATAGGTTCTGCACCTTCCGGCGGTACTACTGCTAGTGGTATAGGGTCTATATCAACTGAATGGATTAATGCTGATGGAAGTGTAGGTGGAAAGATTGCTTCTGTTAATATAACCAATGCTGGTGCTGGTTATACCGAACCCCCTTTAATTACTATAAATGATCCTACGGGATATGGTTCAGGGGCTGCTGCTACAGTTGGTATTAGTACTGATCAAGGATCTATAGGAATATTCTCTATTACTAATGCTGGATCCGGATATACTACAGAACCTTCTGTAACCATTTCAGCACCGCCTGCAGGTGGAACACAGGCTGTTGGTATTGCTACTATTAATGCTGCAGGTATTGTTACATCGATGTATATCACCCATTCTGGTGTTGGATATACTGATGCTCCTACAATAAGTCTCAGCGCACCATCTTCATCTGGTACTGGTGGTTATATCTTCAACGAAGTGGTAACAGGTTCAACATCAGGAACTACTGCTAGGGTTAAGTCTTGGAATGCTCAGACTTATGAATTGGAAGTAGGAATTATTAGTGGAGGATTTAGTCCGGGTGAGAATATAGTGGGAGGTGAATCTGGAGCTACTTATGCTTTAAGAGTTCAGGATACATGGGATTCTACTAACAGAACCAGTGATGATGGAACTATAACTACAACTCCATTCTCTGATAATGAAACTATTGAGTTGAGCTCAGATGATATCATAGACTTTACTGAGACTAATCCGTTTGGGATGCCGTAATTGGTTAAATAGTACATACACAGGTATAAGGTAATGTTTGAGTATTTTTATAACGAGATCTTTAGATCTGTCATTATTGCATTTGGATCCATTTTTAATGGAATTGAAGTTCGTAAGGATAGTAGTGTCATTAAAGTGCCTTTGGCTTATGGACCTACTCAAAAGTTTCTTGCTAGAATGCAGCAAGACGTAGATCTTAATAGACCTACTCAAATAACGTTGCCTCGAATGTCATTTGAGTTTTTGGGATTACAGTATGATCCCACCAGAAAAATGACTCAGACTCAAACCTTTGCAATGGAAGAGCCTGATGGAACTACAATTCAAAGAGCCTATCTTCCTGTTCCATATAATATGTCATTTGAACTTAGTGTTTTGACAAAGTTGAATGATGATATGCTTCAAATTACAGAACAAATTATACCATATTTTCAGCCCACTTATACTATTCCAATTAAATTTTTAGGTAATTTAAAAGAAGTAATTAATGTTCCTATTCAATTGGATAGTATTGAAATGGAAGATGATTATGAAGGAAATTTTGATACTAGGAGAGCTCTTATCTATACCTTAAGATTTACAGCCAAAACCTATGTTTATGGTCCTATTGCTGATGTTACTAGTGATATTATTAAGAAGGTTCAAGTTGGATATATTGCTGGCACTTATGATAAGAGTGTAACTCCATCCAGAGATCTTACTTACTCAGTAGTTCCCAGAGCCACTAAGGATTATGATGGTGTTGTTTCAACTCTTTTATCTGCAAATGTTAATTTGACTGATACTATTATTGAAGTGGATGATGGTACTGCAGTTTCTGCTCAGACTTATATCTATATTGATCAAGAAGAGATCTATATAGAAGCTGTGAGTAGTAATAAACTTACAGTAAGAAGAGCACAAGATAATACTACTGTTCAAAATCATGTATTGGGGGCTCAGGTCAAGACCATTACAGATGCTGATGATAACTTGATTGAGGTTGGGGATGACTTTGGATTTGATGGTTCTACGTTCTAAGTTTAATTTATGTCTAGCAAATTTGAAAAATTAAATAATACTTTCAATATAACTCCCACAGAAGTAGAAGTAGATTCTATCCAAGTTTCTGTTGGAGTTGATAAGGAAAAGCCTGATAGACTTGCAAAAAGTGATGTTGAAAGAGATTATGAATATACTAGAGGTAATCTTTACTCTATTATTGAAAAGGGTCAGGAAGCTATTAATGGTATTCTGGATGTAGCTGAACAAAGTGATATGCCTAGAGCTTATGAGGTTGCAGGTCAGTTAATTAAGAGTGTTTCTGATGCAACTGATAAGTTAATGGATCTTCAGAAAAAATTAAAGGATGTTAATAAGGAAGAAGAAACTAAAGGTCCAACAAATGTTACTAATGCCTTGTTTGTAGGATCTACAGCAGATTTACAAAAAATGTTGAAAGAGCAGGGTAATACTAAATAGGGAAGGGAGATAAATCCCAAAGTACTTTTAGTATCCATAAAATGTCAGAAGATAATAATGACAATTTACCATCTATAGATGATTATAAGGCAGAGGAATTACCCTCTCTTGATAGCATTTTAGAAGAATATAAATTACCTTCAGTTGAAGATTTTAAAGAGAAGGAAGAAGTAGTAGAAGAAGAAAAAAATACTTGTGGGGAAGGAGAATATTTCTGTAATGATGAACAAAAATGTAAGCCTATTCCTAAGGGACATAAAGTTCTGCCAGATGGGGAACTAGTTAAGGAATCGCAAGATCTTACTGAAGTCTTGCATCTTATTAATGCAGTTAGAAAGGATATTCCTGATATTCCTGAAATTAAATGTTATGATGAAGAATTAAAAAAACTTACTGAGTATGTTGATCAAATTCATGATTGTATTCTAGAAGTTCCTGAAGTAAAATATTATGATGAAAATATAACTTCTATTGAAGAAAGAATATCCTTACTTAAGGAAGAAATAGAAAATCTTCCAGAAGTAAAGTATTATGAGGATGATCTTCAGTCTCTAAAAGAAAATATTGATAATATAAGAGCAGAGATCCCCCAGTTTCCTAAATGGGTTAATGAAGTTAATGAGGTTCCTGATTTTTCATGGATTGGAAAAACATTTAGTGTAATTGATGATGATTTCATTAAAGTCAATGATCATTTAAATTTATTAAAAGGACATATTGATTCTGAAATTCAACAAGTTTCAGAAACTTTTGATACTAAAGATTTTGAGGCTAGAGTCGATATTAAAGAAATGTCCTCTGATTTGAAGAATTCAAAGGATAAGATTTATAAAGAATTAAAAGAAGCTGCTCTAAAAATTTGGGATCATCATAGTGAATTTAAAGATGATGGTAGAAAATTAAAGAAACAGTTAAAGGGTGAGTATAATCTTCTTAAACAGAAAATATCAGAAGAAATAAAGGAACTCAATGAGAAGAATATATCTTCTCAGAATAAGATTACTTCTGCTCTTACAGAATACTTTAATGAGGTAAAGGAAGATATTTCTAATCTTCCTGAAGTAAAATATTACGATAAAGATATTAAAAAGGTAGATAAAGATATTAAAAAGGTAAGAGAAGAGTTCAAACCTCTTTCTGAAGAGTTAAGATCTTTAAGAGAGATGGTGATTGATTTAAAAGTCAAACAACATGAGTTTCAAGATGTTCAAGAGGGATTATTAAATATTCCTCCAAATGAAGATAATAAAGATCCTCTTACTCCATTAGATCAGAAATTCGTTACTTTCAATGAGTTACAGGGTCATTATAGACTTTTTGTCAATAGAGTTCAGGAGCAGTTAGCTACCTATGGTGGAGGTGGTTCAGTTGATCTTCAATATCTAGATGATATTGCTGGTATTGCTACTAATATTAGTGCTTATGATGGAATGTATTTGAAGGTTGATACTTCTCAATCATCTGGACATAAGTTTAAGTTTTCTACTGTAAGTGTTGGAGCTGGTGGAACTTGGGCTTCTAATTCTATAGGAGTTAGTACTACTAAGAATGTTGGTATTGCA
>Ga0080013_1001202_pt1 | contig 35017 bp, 31 predicted proteins | sample ETNvirenome_6_85_FD_69236 | JGI IMG/M metagenome (GOLD analysis project Ga0080013, IMG submission 69236) | Marine viral communities from the Pacific Ocean - ETNP_6_85 (SPADES assembly) (version 2) | ecosystem: Environmental > Aquatic > Marine > Oceanic | place: Pacific Ocean | collected 2013-06-19
CATTTTCATTAGGCTTAAAGCCTTTATCTTTTCCGTGCCAACTTAAGTCTGATTTTAATTCTATTAATGCCATTATTTTAACCCATCATTGATTTACGTGCTGATACTTTATTTCCTATTGCTACTACTTGTTCATCGCCTACAACTACTGGTGGAGGTGTTTGGACTGCTAATAATATTTGTTTTAGGACTTCTAATTGTTCATCTTTACCGCCGCCGCCTCCAAATAAGCCACCATCGCCAGTTATTCCTAATGCATCTGTTGCCATACCCATTGGTGACATTGAATATGCTTTACTTGCCATATCACCTATTTTGGATAAGAATCCTCCACCTTCTTTTGTTGCCGTAATAGTATCGGCTGGATCGGTTGATATAATCTTGCCTTTTTGTATTACTCCATCTTCTATTGAGCCGCCTGAATCAAGGGCTGCAGCTCTATTATCAGGTGCTGCTGCTTCTGCTGCTTCTTTTGTTTTATCTTTTCCAAAAAGTAGCCTTTTTGCCCAGCCAGGTAACATTCCTTTTATCTTTTCTTTAACCCAATTAATTGGTGCCATAAATGCTGCTTTGATTTTTGGTCCAATACTCGCAAATAATTCTTTTATCTCATCTATAGGTCCAAACAAGAATTCATATATCTTAGCACCAAGCCCCATTATAACCTTACCAAAGTTTTTTGGCCATCCAAAGATTTGTCCTAAAAATGCATATACTAATCGGAATGGAGCGAATATTGAATCTAATATCGCATATCCTATAGTCTTAAGAAGTTCTTTAAAACTTGTAGTTCCGTCAAAGATACCTGTTACTGCTTTCATTACATCTAATAATGGCTGAATTAATCTTATTACAACTCCGACTATAAATCCTAATATTTTTGCTGCCAATTTTACTGGAAGGAATGCATTTTTGATCAACATACCTGCTATATCTAATACTGGCATTAGTTCATCTAAAATAACACCAACTGTGTCCATTAATGGCTGTAACGCTAACATTACAGTATCTTTTAGTTTCATAAATGTAGCTGCCATCTTATCTGTTGCTTGTTGTGATTTTAGTTTTTCAGCTAATTGCTCTGCAGTCATATCTTTAAGTTCTGCAGCTGATAGATTTAATCCTTGAGCTTGAGCCAATTCTTCATCCGTCATTTTACCACGAAGAGATTGTATACGTAATGATTTTTCAAGGTCGCCTAATTCCATACCAGTCATTTTAGCAAGTTTCTCTCTTTGCTTCATTGTCATATTCTCAAAATCATTAATATCACCGATATTTTCCATTACTTCTTTTGATGCTCCTGCTATATCACCTTCTAAAGCTAATTGTCTAGCTTTGTCTAGATTAATTTGTTTGCCGGTGAATGCTTGAAATTCAAATTGTGCTTGTAAACTACTTTCAATGTCAAGTAGTCCTTCTGACATTTTTGCCATACTTTCTAATGACATGCCAATTTTTTGAGCTTCTATTGCTGCTTTTTGTAAAAGTTTTGGACTACCTGCAAAGTATTTGTTCATTTTTCCTGCATTCTCTGCAATATCCTTTTGAACCTTACCCATATCTACGCCTGCTTGTGCTGCAGCTAGATTTCCTTCTTTCATGATATTAGCAACTTCTTCTTGGGATGCACCGACTTGCATAAATGCTCCAGCTGTCTCTGCGGCTGCTTCTGCTCCCATTCCAAATGCAAGTCCAACTTCTGCTACTTGTGCAGCATTCTGGGCGTTTATAGCTAGACTTGTTCCTAATGCATCATTTATTTTGTTTTGTGTTGCTAATATATCTTTGCTAGTTGCAAGTGAAACTGCTGATGTTTGTCCTGCTTCTTTTGCAAGTATTATTTGTTGTTTTGCTTGAGCTACCGATACTCCTTGTGCTTTAGCTTGTTCTTTTATTGCTTTATTTTGTTGATATATTAATCCAATCACTATTAATATTGCTGCAGCTATTGCTACATATGGATTCATCATTGCTGTTGCATTAAATGCAGCTTGGCCAGCTTTCATAGCTGCCATTGGACCTTTGCCGGCTATCATTGCTTCAGTTGCAGCATTTATTGCTTCTTTGCCAGCGTTTCCTACCTTTTCAAATATTTTATCTACGCCCATTACTTTACCTAGTGCCTCTCCACCAGGGAATGAACCCAAGAATTCTTGGACCTGACCTTGACTCTGGCCTACTGCATCTTGAAATATGTCGTTAGCTTTTTTAGCATGTACTCCTGCTTTTTTTGAAACTTCAAGTTCTTTTTCTTTGGTTACTATCATTTCACGTAATGCATATGCTCGATCTTGGGTAATAACGCCATTTTTTAAATCGATCATGGTTTGTTTTTTTGCAGCTATTGCTGCTGATGCTGCTAAATCATAATCACTCTCTGTAGCAGTTACCGTATCTTGTTTTATTTGCAGGGCTCTCTTTGCGAAATCTTCTGCTGCTTCTGAGGAAGCACGACTAGCTTTTTCGGTTGCTTTTGCTTTAGTCTTTTCTCCTACTATTCTACGTTCTATAGCTTCTACTTTTGCTAGCTTTGCAATATAAGCATCTAATTGAGCATTTGTTTTTATTTTACGGTCAAGAATTGCACTTTCAGTTTTTAACCGTGCTTCCTCAGACAAATTTAGCTTGTTAGACTTTTCTATACTACTACCTAGTAATTCATCTTGTGCTTTATACTTAGTATCTTTCTTTTTAGCCATAGAATATTACTTTATTTACAAAATGCTGATTTTGGATTTTCTTTGCAGTGTTTATCGAAAATATCTTTAGTACGTTCTCTTTGTTTTTGATAATCTGCCATGGCTGCCTGAAGTTCTGGGTCGTCCTTCATATTTTTTATCATTTTTTTCATTGTTCGATCGACAGTCTTTTTAAATAACATTTTAACGATCTTCGTTATAATGCCTTCATTCAGATCGTTAATCTGATTGAGCATCTTTTTTTCAAATGAATTAGTTTTTGCCATAGCCACTCCGTCTTTATTATAAATATCTATTAACGTCGGAATCTAGGTGGAGTGGAACGGCCTTTTGGTTGGCTAGAAGCTTTATTTGCTTTTTCTTGAGCTTTATTTTGTTTCTTAAGATGGTCTTCAATACTTCTTATGTAGAAATGGCGTAACCAAACTGGCATGTCATAAACATCTGACCAATTGAAACCACCGTTTCCGTGGTATACAAGATCAAAAATTTGTTTATGCAGGATGCGCCTGTATTCAGACGCTAGGCCAAAAAAACTCGACGGTAATAGGCAAGCTTGCCGTGAAAGGCTCTCCCGTTTCGTTATCAGTAAGATTTATTGTTAAATCAACATCAGGAGCTATTTTTTTCATATAATCACGTAATGCTTTTGAATCTATTGCAAGTAATTCTTCTTTTACTAATTTTCGGATTGTGCCAGGTGAATCGTCACCATCAACTGAAGTGATACAATGAATTAATCTTGTTGTTAATTGATGACTTCCATACCCATCTTTAAGTTTAGATAAACTTTTAATTTCAGTATCAATTGCTTCAGAATCTTTATGAGTTAAGATTTTGAATGTTAATGAACGTTTACTTGCTGGAAGTGTAAATTCAAAATTGTTTATTCCTGGAGTTAATATACCTTTATTAATTTCGTTATGACTGAATTGAGTTAAATCTAATAGTTCTTCTTGTTCTTCTCCGGATGGGTTTGTAACTTTAACAGTATACTCTTTACCATAACCTAATACTCTTGCTGCTATCATAACTGCATTTTTATCACCAATAATTAAGTCATTATAATTTACTTTTTTTCCTTTACCATTTCCTATAATTAAAGATCGAAATAATTTATCTAAAACTACACCTTTTTTAATATAAGACTGTGTTGTCAGAATATCTTCTTCTCTTGCGGTCATATATTTCATTTCTATCTGACCTGATGATAATGGACTATCGGGTGGATATACTAATCCTTTTGAAGGTAAGTCTATAATTTCTGTTGGGAATTTATTTGTGCTTTCTTCTTGTTCTGCTGTTTCTTCTTGATATTGATTAGATGCAATCTTTTTTAATTGAGCATCTGTTAATTGTTTGTTCGCTTTTGGGTATTCGCTGTTTACTTTTGCCATAACTTTATCTTCCTTTTATTGATAACATTTAATATAAATATGTAAGAACAAAAAAAATCCCACCGTATAGGTAGGATTCTTAATGCTTTTTATTTTTTAATTAGAATTGAAGTACTGCATAATCATATTTCAATGTTAATTCAATTTGAATTGGGTCTTCTGTAGCCCAATCAAAATCACCAAAAGTGGCTGCTGATATAAATGCTCCATGTAATGTCCATTCTTCAACTTTATCACCTACAGGTCCTAAAGTATTAAAAGTAATGTTCTTTTTATAAAAGTCACTATAACCATCTCTTCCAGTTACTGATTCGTGATGTAAACGTACCCATTCCATAACTGCTTGAGCTCCTGATGGAACTACTGGGTCATATAATGTTACTGTTACATCTTGCCATCTTGTTTTACCTTTCAACTTTCTTTCAACGTTGATATGATCTAATATAACTTCACCTTGATCAATTGATGGTCTTCCTGCTGCCTTTACAAGGTATGCTGGTATTCCTTCAATATACATGATGAACCTATTGGCCATCTTCGGCTCATAGGCCGTATAAAATATTTCGGTTGGGTCAAGTAATTCTGCCATCTTTTGTTTTCCTCTTTATTATAAATATACACTTTCCTAAATTTTATTCAGGAAATGCTGCTCCTGTTGGCATAATATTGAAATCAATAATTATAAACTCAGCTGCTTTGGCTGGCTGAAGGAATATTTGTCCTACCATTTGATTTCTATCAATTACGTCTGGTGTATTATTTGAATCATCCATTACAACTTTGAAAGCATATAAACCTTGTCTTTGTTGTACATTTTCCATCCATGGATTCACCATTCCTAGGAATCTATTTCTTGTCGCTGCTGTATTATTTTCAAATACTAAGAACTTAGTTGTACTTGCAATAAATTTCTTAGCTGCAATTAATAATCTTCTTACATTTACTCTATCTAATGCAGATGCTTTTTTCTGTAATGTTTTTTGTCCAAATACTGTTACACCGGCATTCGGGAAAGTTGCAATTGGATTAACATTACTTTCATATAAAGTATCTCTATTAGCATGAGTTAATTTTCTTTCTGTCTGAACTGCAATATCAATTCCACCTCTATTCAAACCAGCTGGTGCAAACCATGGTGCTGCAACTCTATCATTAAATGCATATACTCCTGGTATCAATGTAGATGCCGGAACCCATACATTTCTTCCTAAATCATTATCTGGAATTTTTACCCATGGCCAATATTCAGCTACATAATTTGAATCTCTAGCTTCTGCTTTTGTAGTTGCTGTTGCAATTGCAGAATTATATTGAACCGGATCTGTTACGTAGAAGCAATCTCCTCTAGCCTCTACCATGGTAATTGCTTTAGTAATAATTGCAGCATGGTTTGGTAAATTATCACATAATCCAGGTGTTGTTAATAGATTAATATCATATTCATCTTGATTTTTCAATAATTGGATTGCAGCTTCATATGATGTTTTACCTTCAGCTGCTGTTCCTAAATTAAATCCTTGGCAATTTGAATCAGATATATTTTCATTAAATTGAATTGGATGTTGTACATTAGCGCCGCCATCACTACCACCATTAAATGAACCTGAACCTGCAGCAGGTAATGAGCCTGATAATGAATTATCTCTAACACTTCCATTTTCATCTAAGTAATTATATGTTGTTACATGATTTGTAACTCTAACATATCTAGATTTATTAGGGAATGAACCTGATAATTGAAGATATGGATCTGTTCCTGTTGCATCTCTTATAGTATATGATTGATCTCCAATTACTCTTCCAATATAATTAGATGTATTTGGATCTAACGTTAAGTTATTCCATTGTTCTACAATTGCCTTTCTATTGATTGTATCACTACCTGCTCTAATTAAAAGATTAAATGAACCTTTTGTAGAATTTACACTCGTCACTTCCCATCTTATATTATCAGATGAACCTGAAACTAATATATTATTTGTTCCTTCTGCTCCGCCACCTCTACTATTTTGATCTAAACCGTCTGCTAAAGTCGTTAATGTAAAGCAATTTGCTGATGTTGTTGAATTTGTTCCACCTTGTACATTCTCAATTTGTGCAAAGTTTGTAGTAGTTGCTGTAGTATCACCTCCTGATCCGGTTGCAACTGTAAGTGCTAATGCTCCTGCTGTTGATCCTGATACTTGTACTAGGTTTGCTACATTTGCAGCAGTAATTGATAATCCATGCGTTGCAGTATTATCATTAATTGCACTTACTAAATTTTCTGCTACTGTTGTAGTTGTTGTTGCACCACCTGCTTTAGGGAATTCGACAAATATTTGATTTGCTGTATTTGCAAGACCTGCAGATTCTGATACGAATGTAAAGTCAACATCTCCAATTGATATCTCATCCATTTGACCTGATGCATGTACTGATCCTGATGGAATATGAGAAAATGTTACAGATCCTGATGAAAATGTACTTCCAACTGTTGTTGATGAAGAAACTATAGATGATGCTGGACCATATCCATCTGCCATTGCTCTTACTACTGTTAATGTATCTGCATACTTAAGATATTCTTGTGCTGCATAATCAGTTAAATATTTATACGAATTTTTTGATGCTCCTGAGCCTGATTCTATCTTTCCTCCAAATTTTTGTAGGTATTCTGAATAACTCGATACAATTGTTGGAACCATTCCTGGTCCTTTCTTTGTTGGTCCTATTACTGCTGCTCCAATTGCTTGGACTCCTGCAGGTAAAAACGACTGGTCGACTTCATTGGTAAAGACTCCCGGTGATACTATTTTTTCAGCCATTTGTATGCTCCTCTTTTATTTTTTAATAAATATGAAAACAGCTACACAAACAATCAATTTGCTGGAGTAAACTCTCCGTTTGTTACATCAACTGTTCCTGCTCCATATTTTTCATTCAATGTTTGAACTAATTCTCTTTCTTGTTCTTGAAGATTAACATAATCATTACGCAATGTTTCTTTTGCTTTTGATAATGCTTCTGTTCTTTGAGACGTTAATAAAATCTCTAGTTCTAATTGTCCAAATTCAGATATTTTCGTTGAACTATTCGTACGTATTTCTGTAATTTTGTCCAATTCTTCTTTTGTAAATTTTTGTGCTTTTGGCATAACTTTCCCTTTATTATTTTTATTGGTTTTAACTATATATAAATATGCTAATAAGTTGTATAACCGCCTGGTGGAGGGTTGGAAACATTTGTACTAAATGTCTCTGTTTCAGATTTAAATGTTACTCTTTTGATAGAGAATCGTTTCTCAACATTTGATTTACGTAATTCGTCTGGCATTAATAATGTTGCTTTTGTTGTTAATGGTATTGTAGCTCTTATTAATCTATCTTCGCCGGTGGCATTCATTGTTTCAAAAGTATAATCAGCCATAAAGGTTGGAAATTTCCAAGTTGTGCCCCATGCAAATCCACCTAATGGCATTAATTGTTCTATTAATAAATTCATCTGTTCTGTATATTCTGTCCATAATAATAATTCATATGATACATCTATAAATTCTGGTATTGCTGTTATGTAATATTCATTTAATGGTTTGTCACCTCTTATTATAGAAAATCGGTCATATCGATTAGCTGTAGTAAATTTGTTTTGTAATACTTGTGTATTCCCGGCTGGATTTTGATTTACATCTAATTTCTTTAAGGTTTCTCGTTCTATAATACTGCCTCTTCGAATACTAATAAGTGGTGTCATCATCTTACCTTTACGATCGCGCATATACCCTTTAGCTTGTACTTGTGCCCATTTTTCTCCATTAGCATACATGACAGGAACATTAATTGTCTGATTATTTTCAATAATTGTTGGCTTAACAATTTCTTGAAGATATGACATTATAGCCCAATCTACATCTTCAATAGTACATTTAGGTGTTTTAATCTTATCATCATCACGTCTAACTTGTTCTGCTCGATTAATAATAGGGTCTCGTGAAAAAGTACTATATGTTTTATTTAATTCTTTTTTTGCCATTATAAGTTTCTTGGTATACTATTAGGTTTATTTATTCCTGTTCTTACTTCTTGTATATTTAATCTATTTCTTCTTGTTACATGAGCATTACAAATCACTGCTACACTATATCCAAATTCTCCCCTTAAGGTTTCTGTAAATCCTATGTCTGTGTCTGGATTTGTTCCTTTCCAGTATTGTGATGCACCAACACTATCAATCTCATAAAATTCATTATCCCATTCTAAAACATCTCCTTCTTCTATTATAATTGAACTATCTTTAAGTGTATCGCGTAAAAATGCAAATATGCCAGTTCGAGTCATATCATATCCATATTCGTCGCTCATCATTGCTTTTTCATCTTTCTGAGCTAAACAATTAATTCGCATTGGAGCATAATATATTTTGTTATCAGCTTCATCATACATATTTGATTGAGTATCTTGTAATGATAGTTTATAGAATGCAACTTCTGTGTCAATAATGTTGTTAATCAATTCTTTATTGATTGACCTTACTAAACTTGCATCTCTTGCTGATCCGAATAATGCCATATTTACCCTATATAAATTTTAAGTGGTATTTTCATAAACTGCTCTTGTAAAGAAGTAGCTTCTGCAGACTTTCTTTCTAATTGCATTTGTCTTGACATTGTATCTAGTATTTCTTTAAGTTCTGTTATAAGACCTTCTTTTTCTGTTTGTGCGGCTGATATTAAATCTGCTGCATTCAATGTTATTTCAGCGTTTGGAATCGGTAATGCAGAATATTTTCCTCTAATATATCCTAACATTTCTTTTGCTAATGCCAATGCGTATTTTCTTATCCATTGTTTACCAACATCGTTAATATTAGAATATATTACATTTTCATATGGTACATTTGAAAAGTCTGATACTGTGCCTGTTGTTCCTTTTAAAGGATTTGAACGATCTGATTTCAAAATATAATCAAAATAAACTTTTGTAAAATTAGCACCATTTGGTATAGGAAAGAATCGTATCCTATTATTAACTAATTGAAATGAATAAGCAGATTTACGTATTTGATCATTAAATTCTATCGCTTGTACTCTTAATAGATCTGCATACATTGGCATCATCATAAACGATACTCCTGGAGAATAATTACCCCATCCAAATGTTTCTAACATTTGTTGTGAGCCTAATCCTGTTCCTACAAATGGGTCAAAATACTTAACCATTGCTGGAGTTGGGTCGTGGTATAATCGTTTTATTTCAATTTCATTTGTGCTAGCTGATCCGGATTCTAATGTCACTGCAGTGGTATCCGTTAAATCATATGTTTGTTTACTTGCTGAAACTGCTATAGACCCAGTATAATATGTTACATTTCCACCACTTCCTGCTTCTGTGCCATATTCTTCTGCTAATTCAATTAATCCGCCAAAGTTTGCAGAAACTTTTTGACCAGTTAAATTTGAACTTGTTGTTGAACCATATAAATTCAACATATTATCACGTATATTGTATGTATTTACTTGTGCACCATATTCTGTTACAGCTTCTTCAAAACATGTATAAAAATTTATGTCTTGTAATTCAATATCAGTTAATGGATGGCCTAGGCGTCTTGCACACCATACAGCTGTATTTTCTATAGCTGCTTGAAATTTAGAATCATTATCGTAAATTCCAAACGGTGTATCTCCTGGAAAAAATGATGACGAACCTGGCCATATTGGAATAGTTTTTGCCATTCTAGTACCTTTTTATATAAATATGTAAATAATAACGATTACAGAGTAATTCTACTCTCCTATCCTTGGGACATCTTTTCGTTCTGCTGTAAGTGTCCAGAAGAACTCTAATTCTGTATTTGTTATTATTCTATTAACTCTTACTTTAAAATTATCATTAGGTATATCTACATGCTTAATAAATATTGATTTACTATGATTTATATTAGTAATCTGTATATTTACTCCTTCTTCATAGACTAATGCATGTAAATATTCTGGTAACTGTATTACACAGTCTCTTTTTAATATTTTCCCTTTGCCAGTAAGTCTAATTGAATGATTCGGTGATTCTATAGAACCATACTGTAACTTATTTCCTGGTTTGGTTGGATGATCTATTATAAATGATTTAGTTATTCCAGCAATATGTCCATTGACTGTAAACGTTATATTTCCATCTGCAGTCCCAACTTGGACACTACTTCCGTCATCTGGCAAAATACTATCTAATGTGATACTTCCTACATTTGAAATATTTCCGTCACCAAAATCTCCGGAGGATGCGTAAATTTCTCCGGTTGTTAATCTAGTACCTTCAATAATTGTTCCGCCGGCTGTTATGTTGGTAAATGGTTGATCTATGTTGTCTGCGGAAACGTACGAAGCAGTTTGTGCAGTAGTTACATACGAAGCAGTTTGCGCAGTAGTTACGTAGGAAGCTGTTGTGGCTGTTCCTAATAGAGAACCTGTGAAATTAAGGGCGGTAATTGTTCCACTTGCACTTATATTACCTGAAGCTGTTACATGATTGAACGGTTGTACTACATTTGATGCTAATATTGTTGCGGCCGTTGCTCCCGGTTCACCAGTATCACCTTTTGGTCCTGGAGAAGAAACATATACTGCAGATATATCTACTCCAGTAACATCGACTGATGTTCCTGCGTTGTTATTAGTAACAGATACAGAATTATTTGCTTCTGTTATTGTTACCGTATGTTCTGGGTTGGTTACGGTAGTTGCCATAATTAAACTGTTACTTCTTTACTTAATTTTATTTTGCCTTGTAATAATCTAGTAACATAACTTCCGGAGACCATTTCTAAATCATATCGAGCTTCTGAGAATGAAAAATTAGATGAAGAAGCTGCTGATATAAAAATTCCGATACTTCCAGAAGTTAGTGGATTGCTTCCATTTGAGCCTAAGAAATTTAATCCTGTTCCATCTGTGTCTAATGTACTTGATAAATTTGCATATAATGTTCCAGAACTTCCATAGTCCGATCTGATTTGCATTCTCCCTGAATAAGGAGTTAAATCTACTCTTGACCCGTTGGAATCTTTCCATACTACTTCAAAATCTGTTGTTGCACCTTGTTCCAAGATAAATGTATATTTTCCTGATGCCATGTCTGTCCCTTTTCATATAAATATGTGTATGAACAAAAGAAAAGGTGCACTAGGCACCTCTTCTCTTAAAAACATAATAATAATAATAACTATTATACAGTATTCAAATGACCAACATAAATTCTACCATAGAATTCAGGACGTACCATTTTCTTAGCATAACGAGTCATTACACCTTTACGTGGAGTAAAGTTTGTAGGATCGTACACCAATGGTGTCATGATCAATGGAATATATGGAGCATAAACAGCACCTGTTTCAAGGAACTGTGAACCTCTATATCCCATTAGGATAGTGTTTTCAGTCATGTATGGGTTTTTGTAAACTTGGAATCTACTATTAATAGAACCAACTTTTTGTACACCCATTGCAAATTGCATTTTGTCGCCATCTGTATCAGCAGCATATCCTGGAATAGATTCTAGGATAGTTGCAACAGTTGGAGAACAAACAAGGAAGTTTGCTCCACCTCTTAAAGTTAATTGGTGAATCTTGTTCGAAACTTTTTGTATTTTAGTACCTAAAGTTTGGAACCAAGTTCCTTGGTTGTATGCTTGAGCAGTTGCATTTCCTTGACCAAATGTATTAGTCGCTGTATCGAATTCATATCCGATTTTCGCAGACCATCTTTCAGTCGTCTGTGCATTTTGGATCAACATATCTAAAATTTCTAAATCAATTTCTTGCGAAACGTATTCAGATAACATAGAAGTTAATTCAGCTTCTGCATCAATTGAATGATAAGCATTTAAGTCTTGAGCAAATTCAGGTGACCAAACTGCTTTTAACTTTCTTGTCTTAGCAACAATTGCTTCAGATCTCATTTCAAGATTGATTTCTGGAATATCTAAGTTTGTAGAAGACCTTGTAGCTGAATCTGATACTTGATCATCCTCAAAATCACCTCTTGTTGTATCAGATGGTGCTTTGTGATAATATACTACAACATCAGTTAAAGCGCCACCATCACCAGTATCAATTAACATTTCAACGTGACCTAAATCAGATGAGATTCTATTAAATTCTGGATAATAGCCGTCTACTACAGAACCTTGAACGTTCCAAGCTCTAATACCGTTAAGATCAGGATTAGAGATACCTTGAGATGCAGTTGGTATAGATAATACATTCCATGGACCATAGCTATTAGAAACTACAGAAGCAGAAAATTCTGCATTGTAATTTGTAAACGCATCAAAGTTTGCTTGTGATAAATAAGTACCACCAGTATTACTAAATGCTTTTGTACCTGCATCTACAGAACCTGTTCTTGCAGATGTAAGTGTATTAGCAACAGCTACAGTCATTGTAGATGATGAATAATCGTTAATAGTATATCCAAATCTACCTGGTCCATAAAGACCTTCAGTTGCACCTGATCCACCTGCTAATGATGTATCTGTAATACCAAATACGGAATCAGACTGATTTTTTCTTCCTGCGCCTGTTAGGAAGTCATTCCCACCTGCTGAGCCTTTTGTTCCTTGTTTAGTTCCATATTTGAAATCTAAATAGAATACAAGACCAGATGGTAAGTTCATTGGTTGAACAGATACAAAATCTTTTGCAGCTATTTCAGCAAATATACGTCTAACTAATGGAAGAGCTACCCCTGCCCATTCTTCAGAATTTGATGAAGTACCTGTAGAAGATGCTTCTGTTACCAATTGCTTGGCTTGGTTCTCTAAAAGAACTGCCATGCCTTTTCTGTCTACCTCATTGTCCATTCCTTCTAACAATCCTGTTTTTTCCCACTTTCTTTCTAACTGAAGTGAAACAGCATTTGCATTAGATGGACCCTCATGAGGCAATAATGAATTAATGTTCATTTTTCATTTCTCCTTAATTTTAAAGATTAGCTAACTTTTTCCATCTAGCTGCTAAATCATTACCTTCAGTAATTACTGATTTTGAAGGTCTTGTTGAGCGACTAGGCTTGGAAGCATAGCTTTCTTTAATTGTTCGTTTTGTTCTAGAACCTATATTAAATGATTCAGATAATGTAGTAAATACTAATTTAACTTCTCTCAATGTATGAGCTCTGTCAAAGTTTTCAATAACTTTCATTTTCTGTGCTTCATTTAATGAATGGTTTCTAAACAATTTGTTCGAGAATAATAGTTTTGCATTTAGAAGATTTACTTCATTGATTTTAGATTTTAAGAATCTAATAACTTTGTAAGCTTCTTCTAAGTCAGCTTCTGCTTCTTCCTGTTCTGCAACAGGCTCTTCTGCTGGAGCTTCTTCACCTTCATCTTCTCTCAATGCTTTGATGATCTCATCAATCGATACTTCTTCTTCTTCAGACTCTTCTAATGACTCTCCTGCTTCTCCGTCATCTACTCCTGCAGTATACTCATCTTCAGTAAGATCTGTTGGTGATTCCATATCTGAATCAGCTTCTGCTTGATCCATTTGATTATCACCATTTCCGATATCAGTTGCGTCTAAATCTTCTTCTACAGCCATTTCATCTTCTAATTCTTTGATGATAGCTTCTAGTTCAAGATCTTCTTCTTCTTCTACCGGAGCTTCTGGTTCTGGTTCTGGAGCTGGTTCTTCAACTGGAGCTTCTTCGCCTTCTTCAACATACTCATCACCTTCTTCTTTTAAAGTGTCAAGTGTTTGAGATTCTCCTTCCATACCATCTTCAGATTCAGCTACTGGTTCTTCTGCTGCTACTTCTTCACCTTCTTCTTCAGAAAGTTTTGCAGATAACATTGATTGAATTCTAGGTGTGAATGCTTCTTCTAATGCAATTTTTGCGTTAGCTAATGCTGTTTCTCGTACCGCTTTCGCGTCAGCAATCGCTTCTTTTAGCAAATCATTTTTTGCCATAATTTTTCTCCTCTTATTTAATTTGGAAATAAGGTTATTAGAAACCTTAATGGAAGTACGTTAAGTACTTAAATAGATAATTGTCGAGTGACCATATATTAGAATACGGTATCATTTCAAAAATAAATATGAGGTAAAAATTGAAAACACTCTATATAAATGTAAAAAAGTGCCTTTTGGCACTAATTTTACTTAAACTTGGTCTTCTCTTGAGTCTAAATATTGCTGAAACACAGCTTTTTCTTTCTGTTTACGAAGTTTTTCAGATTTTGGTACAAAATGTCTTCGGTCTCTCAATTCGAATAACTTGCCAGATTCTTTTACTTCTCTTTTGAATTTTTTTAATGCGAGGTCAATTAGTCCTTTTTGTCTTCCATCATTACCCTTAACGTATGGTACTTTTACGCCTACTCCTATTCCTGGCAGAATACTCTGTTCATGTATTGATTTTTTCATGTAACTATTTTTAATTATAATATAATATAAAGAAAATTTTTCAAAGAACCTAATTTATCTTCTAAAAGCTTTTCCTGGGTGTCTAGCTGTAACTGAACTTTTTTCATCAATATTAATATCTGTCTTTTTAGCTATTCTAGATATTTTATTTGGATTCATCTTTTTGAATGCTTTTGCCGAAATATTAAGATCTTCACCTTTAATAGCTTTATCTGTTGCAGCTCTTCTATTTGCTAGATATTTATCTGATTTATCAACGTCTCCATCATTATCAATATCACTATCTTCGGAACCAACTGAATCTAAAGCTTCGTTTACTTTATAATATTTATTCAATACAGTACCCATATCTTCATATGCTGATTCTAATCTTTGTTGTAATCCATTCATCTCGCCTGCAGTCTTTTCAAATATTTTCATTGCTTCATTTATCTGTTTCATATGACGTGATACGGTAACATTGTCAAACCAATGTTCTGATTCTGTGACAGTTAATTTTTCTGCATTTTCAACTACATTTTTTAATGTTGCTGTCACTTCTTTAAGTTTAGAACTTGAATAAATCATTTCTCCTAACTTATGAAAATTAGCAACCGCTTCTAAAAAAGACGTTCTATCTTCAGATGTCATTTTTGGCTCTTCTTCTTCTCCAAGATATTTTTCGTTAAGAATAATTGAAGATGTTTTAAGAATTGCTTCTAATAATTGATTTTGTGAGTTGTTTTTTGTCATTTTATACTCCTGGTGTTCTATAGGTTCCTGGGGCTATTCTACTTTCGCCTGTTTGTAATTTTTTTAATAAACCTTCTAATTGTTTATGAGCTCCCATAATATATCTAGATGTTTGGTTTTCTGTTTGTTTCCAATATGATTCACCAGTTTCATCTGACTTCATCTCTAATTGAGTTCCTATCTCTTGTTCATATTCTTCTAATGTTTCAATTAATGATTCTGTTTGTTCAATAAAGTATTTATAATCAAATCCAGATGGATGGCCTTCTTCTTCATTAACTTTATGTTTTCTAGCAACATCTGCTAATGTAGGTAATGGCTGCCCGGGCTTTCTTTCCCATGCAATTCCTTCTAATAATTTTTTTAATTTCATATTAATGTCCTGCAAGTTTTTCTGGTGGTCTATTGCCCATTGGGTCTGGTCCGGTTGGTTTTGTTCCAGGTTTTTCAATCCCTTGAAATTTACTTCCTCCGGCTGCTACTCCAATCGTTCCTTCATTTGCTAATGTATCTTTAAATTCTCCGGTTCCTTTTTGACCCTTTTTATTAAAAGGTCCTAGGACTGATTGTAAATCTTCTAATGCCATAATTAAAACTCCGTTATTATATCTGTTATTATACGTTCAATATTTCCGTACTTATTTTGTTTTACTTTACCTTTTGATTCATTAACTGGTGATAAAAATGCTCCATGGGTTGATGGATTAGAAACAAAGTCAAAAGCAATTAATTCAAAATCAGGCTGCACTTCCAATGTTTCTCCTTCTCCCATAACTTCTTTAACTGATCCCATGCCTCTAGATGATATACCTAATTTAATACCTGATTTAAACAATTCTTTTAGTATATTTCCTGCTGGTGTACTTAATACTTCTACTGTACCAATTAAATCATCATTTTGCCAACCCATATCTAAAACATTATGAGACACATTATTTAAATTAACTACTGATGAATCCGGATGGTCTAGTTCTCCTAATGCTCTTTTTTCTTTAACATATGTGCCAGCATACTTTTTTGCTTCACGCATTAAAGTTTCTTTTGGATATATTCTGCCGTTTTGATTTTTAGCTTCAGCTCTTTGAAGAACGCCTTTAACAATTAAACGTCCATTATTTTGTGTTAATGATTCACTAATTTGTTGAGGTGATACTTCAAATACTGTATAATCTACTAAAAGTTGTTTATTCATAATCGTCTACCTATTTCCCTATTATTATATTTGGTTGGTTCCACATCATTCTGTTCTGCATTTGTTTAAATTTCGTAACGCAAGCAGCCATGCCTTTAGATTCCAAAAGTTTTTTATTTTCTGGTTGTATCATAAAATTTTTCCATGTTAATGTATAATTCATCTTATTTCCTCTATTGTTATTGTGATAATTCTTTTAATCGATTTGCTACACGCAACATACGTTCATTTATTTTAGCAAATCTTTTTCCGGTTGTTTTCCAAAAATGGCCTGACTGAACTCCTGTTTCTGTTTTCAACCTTAAATTGTTTGTTACAATCTTTTCTATCTCTCCTAACATTTTATTAACTTCCATAATACCTCTGTTAACTTTTTGTTGAGGTGTTGATGTTGGATCTTTCTTATACTCTCTATATGATATTTCATTAAGACCTAACATCTTTTTTATTATTTTTTTATATGAACTTTCTAATTTAACAGAATGTTTATTAGATTTAGCTGTTAATTCAAAATCTGTAGATGTGGTTGCATTATCTTTTTGTTTTTTCTTTCCCTCTTTATCATCATCTCCATCAATAAACGCAAATGGTGTTTTAGGTGATCCTTCTCCTCCATCTAAATTAGCAGTTGCATTTGCTTCTTCTAATTCTTCATATTCTTTAAGGTATTGTTTAAATTTATCTAAATAATCCATATCTTAATTCCTATTGTTGTCTTTTAAAAATAGTACAGTTACCTGTAGCACCTTGTTTTATTCCTTTAATTCCTATATCATATATAGTATTAATTTTGAATTGAGCGGTTGGAACAACTACACCATTAGACGCTGTTATAAATAAATTATCTACATTACCTATTAATATCGCTCCATACCCTTCACCAGTTACATCTATACTTCCTGCACCAGCTTCTATTGATCTTGCATCATAATATTTTCCTGTGCTGCCTATTCTTTCTAAATTAGCTCTGCTGCCGGTTCTCCATCCTGCATCACTTGACCAATAATCCATTATTTACTCCCTATTTTTTTAAGTTCATTAACAAGTTCATAATATCGAAGCATTGTTAATACATCTTTGTCTTCAACAACATGGTTCTTATTTAATGTATTTAATAAATTTGCAACTTCTTTTAATTTAATACGAACTACTTTGCTAGGTACTTTTGTTTGAAATGATGAAATAATTTTTTGAAGTTTAGATGTTTCAGTTATTACATATTTTTTAAGATTAACAGAATTAGTTACGTTATTAATATATTCACGTAATATACGTTTTTGTTCAGCACTTAATTTAGAATACTTTTCATTAAATTTATCTACAAGTATTTTAGATGCTAAAATTCGAACATCTTTATGTTCTGATGTCAATTTTGGTTCATCTAGCTTTCTAGCTGGCTCTTCTTGAATATAATCTGAAACTGTAAATTTACTTGATACATATTCTTTCGGATCATCTGCTTCAGAGTGTTCAAATAATTTATAAGTAGAAGCATGTAATTTGTAATTATTAACACGAGATTTAAAAAACTCGTCTACATTATAATTTGATTTAAGATCTTTAATAAGATTATATTTATCTCGTCTTAATTGAGATTCATTAATTGTTTTTCGTGACCTAACAACTGCATCTATAAATTTTTCTGCTTTTGATTCAGTGTTAAATTTTGTTTCAGAAACAGTTCTGTATAATTTTAATTCTTTTGATAATTCTGACTTAGGTCTGAAATGTCTTTTGATAACACGGAGCGCCTTTGACGGCGTATTGTTCATCGTATCGGATGCTACTTGTCTTACAAGTAATTCAAATATAAGTCCTGTGTTTTTAACTTTTGAATGTTTTATTCTTCTCATGAAATCGCGCCTTGTATATTCATACTTTTTTATAAATATGCTGTTGTTTTAGAAATCAATATCTAATTATTCTCCAATCAGTTGAGACTCATCCAACATTGTTCCATTGTCATTATTTTTTTGTTCAGTTGACATAGATTCTTGTATTATTTTGGATGATTTTTTTATTGATTTAAGAGAATTTATTAATGAACTTATCTCTTTACTTTCTGTACTTAATGGACTTCCACCTTTATATTTGTGCTGTAGTGGAGATTTATCAGAAGAAAATGATTTTCCTATCTGTTTTATTGCCAATGGATCTCTACCATGTGGTGAATCATGTGTACCCCAAGTGCCTGGCTCTTCTGGTCTGCCCGTTCCTGGTGCATGTTCTTGTTCCATTCCGGGTAATAATCCATTTCCTGCTGTATGCATGGAAGCTATATCATGTGGTGTTCCAAATGATTGGTTTGTCTTTTTCGGGTCATTACCTTCTGATTTAATTTGTTCGTGTCTGAATTGTTGTTTTAGGTCTTCTATTACTTGTAGTTGTTCTGTAGTCCACTCATCATGACTCATTCCAAATATATTTTCAAAAATCCATTTTTGAGAAAACATATTACTTTCTTTCATTGTATTTGCAAGTCCAATCTTTTCATTAAGTATTTCTACTTTTTGTTTTTCATATACAATAGATGGATTAGTTAATGATAGTTCGAAGTTAACAAGATCGGCATCTGTATAACCTTGAGAATACAAATGTACAATTGCAATTTTAGTTAATTCAGAAACAAATATTTTTTGTAATCTCTCTATTGTTCTTGCAAATCTAACATCTTCTGCTGCTAATGTTGCCTTACCTTCTACTCCTTCATCATATCCTAAAAATGCTTTTGGTATCTTTAATGCTGAAAATAATTTATTTTTTAGATAATCTATATCTTCTATTTGTCCATCATTTGTTAATCCTGGTAAAGCTTCAATTGATGTTCCGGTATCTCCACCACGTACTGGCATGAAATAATCTTCGATCATATTTTGCATGTTAAACTTAAGATTATAATCTCCTGTCTTCTCATCAATATATGGGACCTTTTTCATTTTATTAACGATTGTCTGAATATGATTATCAACTTCGGCTGGTGGTATATTACCTACATCAATTTTGAAAATTCTTCTTTCTGGTGCTCTCATAATACGATGTATTAACATCGCATCTTCCATTAACATTAATTGTTTGAATATTTTTCTTGCACCTTCTACCATCGATTTACCATATGGTAAAAAGTTTGTATCTGATAATAATCTAAAGTGAGCTATTTCAAAAGGTTGGAATTCTGAACTTGGTCCGGCCATTGGAGCTGTAAAATGACTTCCTCCTCCATGTGTTTGTTCTAGAACAAATTTGTATGCATATGGATTCTTTTCATCAAATCCTTCATCACGTCTAATTTCATATGCCGACATTGGTACAACATTAACGATTCCTATTTCTTCTTCAATATCTAACCATAAATAAAAATCACCATACTTACATGCATTCCTAATCCATGGCCATAAATTATAATCAATATTTAACACATCATAAAATAAATTTCTTAATATTTTTCTTACCTCATCATTTGAACTAGTAATTGTTAGTGTATCTCCATCTGCATCTTTAACGGTTGATTCGTCTGCATATATATCTAAAGCTGATGATATGATTGGGTCCATATCCATTGCTTCATAGTCTGTAAATAACTCTATTTTTGATGTATGAAAGGTTTGATTTTGATTATAACTTCCATATCCTGGCATTCCTCTATGAATGCCTGAAAATCTATCAACATATCGTTTATTAGATAAATTACCTGTTGATTGTAATTTATTTGTGTCTACCGCCTTTAATCGGTTTTTCGAAATTCTTCTTACAACTACATTAGTTGCAAAAAGTCTTCCTAATCGTGCTCTTAATGATGTATTTGCCATAATTTACCTATTATATAATAAATATCAGATTAGCCAAGTTAAATCATCGTTTTCGGCATCTCCTGATTTCCATTGCCATTCTTTTGGTAATTGTTCTGTACTTGTATATACTCCTTGAGATTTTCCGAAATGTCCTAATGATTTTCTTGATAAATCTATTCCTTGTTGATGTAATCTTAATGCTGTGTCACGTACCCATAATGCAATTCCAAAAGCCATTACTAGATCGTCGTTATACCCTCTTTGAGCTTCTGCTTTATGTCCATTCCATATAAAGACATATAATTCATCTATCAATCGTTTTGACTTTACAATTGGGGTTTTTTCTCTGAAATATGTTTCTATTTTAGATATCACTAATGGACGAGTTTTAGATGTGGTTGAAAATCCAGGAACTTTTTGTGATTTGTTTTTTAAATCATACCCTTTGCTCAAATGCACATCTTCATCTACATACGCATCTTGTTTATATGAATAATATAAGTTTTCATAATTTTTATCTATAGCAACTTGAATTGCTGCCCAACCTATATTTGCATTCTCTATTACCAATAGTGCATTATTCCATTCTGTAGCTACGGATACTAACATATTGCCATATTCTGTTGTACTTATTTTACCTTTATATTCTGCAACTTGTGTCATACTTTCAATTTCAATAACATGAAATGCAGAATAATCTCCTCCATCGCCTCGTGCAACATCAGCCACGACCGCATATGCTTTTGAATAATTAGGATAATCCCATAACCAATAATTTGAATCAAATCCTCGTTTTTCTTTAGGTTCTTCGACATATGTTTGTTCATACCACTGAATGATAGGTCCATCTACAATTGTATGACCTGAAGTTATGAAATCACAATCACATTCTTGTGCTGCCATTTTCTCGCCTAACAATTCTGTTTGTAATTGTCTCCAAGATTCATCTCGTTCTGGATGCATTGTCCAATGTAATTTAATTGGTAAAAATTGTCCGCCTGCTTCTGCATCACACCATGTTTTATGAAATAAATTACCTGTGCCGTTTGGTGTTGATAACATAATTGCGCCACCACCAGTAGCTAATGTTTGTTGTGCTGCAGTCCATATTTCATCTATTCTATCAATAAATGCTGCTTCATCTAATACTAATAATGATAAGGCCTCTGATCTACCTGCATCTGCTTTTGATGATATTGCTTTAATTTGTGACCCATTTTTAAATCTTAAACTCAATTTATTATCTTCCAACGTCCTTCCACTTAACCATTTAGGTAAATTATCATGCATTACTCTTACCTTAGTCACAAGGTTTTTTGCTACATCTTGTTTTGTAGCAATTACTAAAACATTAAAATCTGATTGGAATATCATTTTCCATAGTGCATACCCGGCAGTTAAAGTTGAAATACCTAACTGTCTAGATTTTAATATTACAGTATATCTATTATCTTTTATTTTGGTTAATGAATCTTCTTGAAATGGATATAAATTAAAATATACTTTACCTTTAGTAGGATGTTGAATTATACAGTATTTACGCATAAAATGTACCGGGTCTTGTGAACATTTTTTATATTCATCACGTATAATTTCTTTTAATGATTTTTGCACGGCCATGATTTATAGTATAATATAATGAATTATCTTCAGAAAAACAAATAATTGTAAAACTATTTTTTAATTTTTTCGAAGCTTCTACCGCCAAAATATGCACCAATAACCGTAATAAGAACTAATTGTAATAAATCAGTCCATTTTTCTTCGACTGTAAATGAAATTGTTCCTGCGTCTATAAATATCATTAGAACTGTACATACGACTAAAAATATAAGAACTAAAGGCCTAACATTTTTTGACAGCCATGAATCAGACTTCATATCAGCTGACCATCTGTCAGTTATATTTTGTTCCATTTTAGCTTGGTGATCTGATATCAATTGTTGTATTTTTTGTTCTGCAGCTAGTTTTTCTTCTTTAGATGTATGTAAATTATCTATAACTCCACTAACACTTTTTACTAACTCTGCTGCTCCACCCGAAAATAGGTTTGTTAATATACTCATAACTATTCTTCTTTTATTTTAATCTTTTTTTGTATTTCTGATAATATAATTGTTCTTATCTGTTTGCGTAATGTTTGTTCATCTAGTTCCAATTCAGCATCTGCATGTAGTCCGCTTATTTTTGCATCTAACTCTTTTGCAAGTTTTTTCTTTTTATCTTGTAATTTATATGCAATTTTAGCGTACTTCTTTTTTTCTGCATCATCTTTAGCTTTTTTAAACTTTTCGATGTTCTTTTTCATTGCATCAATTGTTTTAACTAAATTACGTTTTATTATATCTACATTTGCCATTTACTTAAATTGGTTTCTAATACCATCTTTTAATTTTTTATAATCTTTCTCTACTTTCTCTAAAAACTCGGACATATCAGCTTCGCCATATTCTCCTTGTGCATTTTGCCATGTCTTTACAACTTGATTTTTTACAATTTCTACTTCTCTATCAGCATCTTTAAACCAGCCTTCTGCATTTGATTTCATTATTTTATTTTGATATGCTTTCCAAACTTCTGGTCCTTCTTGTTTTAATTTTCGTTCTTCTTGTAACACACAACTAAAACATTTTTTACGTGTGAAATAAAACTTAAAGTTTAATCGTTGTTCATCATTACGCATTTCTGTGCCACATTTGGGACATTCATTTGGTACTTCTAATGCTTCTTGAATTGATTTTAATATACTATTTTCTGGTTCACGTGATCGAAATCCATCATGTTGTGTAACACGTGTTCCAAAGCCGGCTGCATCACGTTCTATCCAAATTTTAGCTTTGCCGTCTTTATCTCTTTCTACTACTTCATGGTCTTCAGGCTGTCCTTTTACTTTTAATTTACCTGTATATATTTGTGTCTTCTTTTGTGACTTATGTTCTCCAGCTAGTAATTGTTTTACTGCTTTAATATTCTGTAACTTTTTTCCCATATTAATTTATTTGTCTAATTTTTTTAATTAAAAGAGTTATATTTCCTTTCAAATCTAAATTCTTCACTAAGTCTGCTACAAATTCTGCTTGTTGAGAAGCTGGCTTTGTTCTCAGTGCAGCTCTCATCATTTTCATTGCTTGTGTTTTATCAAGCTTACCCATTCTAGACGTCAGAGATGCGCTAACTTTTTCATTTACTTCTGGAGTTGGAGCAGGAGCAGAATCTGGAGCTGGAGCATCACTACCTTTCTTCATTAATGCTCTAGCTAAAAGCTTAGCTGTTTGTGGATTATCTCCTGATATAGATTTTACTACAGCATGTAACCCTGCAGCTTGTTGTGCTGGTCCGCCGGCTCCTAATGCCTTTTTTAACATTTTAACGCCGGCCATTTTTTCTACTCTTCCTAAAGTAGTTGCTACTCTTCCTGATGCTGATGGTTGTTCAGTTAATGTGTTTTTAATTTGGTGTCGAATCATATTCCTTAATATTGTTTCATTCATGACTTGTGCCTTTTTCATTACTTTAATATAAATATACTATTTGTCGCTAAGTCCACCTATTCCTAACAACTGATTGATTGGTGCAAATAGACCTGTTAATTTATATGTTTTACCTTTGTATGTGAATACTATTCCTTCACTTGGAACTAATTTTTCAAATCCTCCTAAATCTTCAATTCTTTTTAATTCGAACTTTAATTTTTCAAGTGACGCTAAATCTTTAGATTTTTGGATAACTTTAATTTTTGTAGCAATTCTTTTTCTGATGTCTTTAGTTGCTTCTATTGGTGCAGCTGATAAATAATCTTGAATGTTATGTAATATCTCAACTCCTAATTCTAAAAATATTTTTTCGAAGTTATATACATTTTGTTTATTTTGATTCTTAAAATCTGTTTTATCAAATTCTTTAACTATCTTTAATGTTCCTGGGTCTGGTATAGTTTTTGAATTCATTCTAAATGATTTATCAAAATATGCCCATCTTTTTAATAGTCCAAGTTTTACATCTTCTGTTGCATATGGAATTGTTTGATCAATTTTTCCGTTCCACCAAGCTTCGTGCCACATTATTAATTCATCTGAATCTTTAAGTTTAAATACTTTTTGTAATTGAGTTACTTTATCAATAAAATATTTTTCCTTCTTTTCAAAATCAGGTAGTTTACCAACTGTTAATATCTTTGGTGGAATTATTTCAAATTGTTTTTGTACATGAGCATTTACATCTGTAATCATTTTTTGTAACATAGGAGCATATTTTGGATATGACTTTATTTTAGTTGCTGATACTAAATCATATTCTTCTACTCCATGGAATTGTAAATAAGCTTTTGGACCGTACATTATAACATTTTTAGTTCCTGGATAGATTATTTCTATATTTAAGAATCTAGTTCCATTCATAAAAATTATATCTAATTCATCGTCTGGTACTTGTAATAATGACTTTTCTAAATCATCCATTGCGAATGTAAAGGCCTTTTCTATTTCTCCGCGGCCTTTAAATTTCATTCTAACTGCATCAATATCCATTGGTTCTCTAATAGTTGATTTATTCCTTGCTGCTTTTACTTTACCATCCTTAAAAGTAATTGCTAAATTTTGTCCATCTGTTTTTTCTTGAATACCACTTTCTAAATCCAATTTCCCTTCTAATGATAATCGTATCATTTGCTTCATATCGCCAAACGTAATATCTCTATCATCAAATGGATGATTCATATGTCCAGCTGCTCCACCTTCAGTTAATAATTGTTTGAATGTGTTAGTCCACCATTCTTTTGTTAATACCTGTTCTTCTTTTGGTTCTTGTGGAATAATTCTCATTCTCATGGCAGACCTTCCATTAATTAATAAGTCTCCTTTTTCATTCCATGATACAGTTTTTACAACTACCTTTTTATTTTTAAATCTACCCATTAATACTGTGTCGCCTATATTGACTGGTAAATTAATATCTTCTCTTAATGTGGTTGGTTTTAATACTTCACCTTTACTTGAATCAATTGAATCTTGTGCGTCTAGATAATCTAAAAATTTATATCCAACTTGTTGTGCAACTTTTGTAATATAAGATTTCCATTTACTATATGCAGGATTTCCTTTTAAGTCTTTCATATAATCAGTACCTGATGCAGCTCCTCCTTTAACTCCTGTTGGGAAATATGATACTGTTAATGGAGGTCCTTCTGGGAAATCTGTATTATGTACTTCGAATGGAGTATCTTTAACAAGATAATTAACGACTTCAAATCCTAATCGTTTTGCCATATCTGCAGATTGTTTTCTATATGTCTTTTGATTACCATAAAAATATCTAGGTCCGTCATCTACATCTTGTTTAGTTCCATGTGCTATACTAATTTCATTAAGTGTTCTAGTCATATTAATAGTGGTCAAAAATTCTTCAATTTGTTCAGTTAATTTTTTTTTAACCATATCAAATATTTTTGGGTCATACCAACCAAATATTGCTTTAAATGTATTTTGATCTGCTGTTGCTAATGCTGATCTTAATGTTGTTCCTGACATCTCACCAAATCCTGGTATGTCTAATTTAATATGCGGTGATATAACATAATATCCGTGTTTATCATAACCAACTAGATTATTTTTAGACTTTTCATAATCTTGAAAATAACCTGGAGAGCCATCTTTTTTAGTTGTTCGTAATCTTCCTGCATCTTTCTTACCATACACAAATACTACTGCAGTTGTTGATGGGTCATAATCTTGAATAATTTCTGTTGATTGATATGGGTTCTTCACTTGTTCAATATTTCGAATTCCATGCTTAAGCATGATACTTCTTTTTTCTCTAAAATTAAATGGAGATTTTGGTAGTTGAACTATATCTGATGTTGCAACATATGTATGTTGTTTTCCAAATTTCTTTTGTAACCATTTGAATACTTCTGCGTGATGTTTACCCATAGGTTGAAATCTGCCTGGGTAAATTGCTACTATTGTTTTAATAGGAGAATCTGCTTCTACTATTATATCTTTTACTATTTGTTGTCCTAAATTCATTTATTATAAATATCTTTATATAGTTTCAATTATTATGAATTAGTCTGGAATTTCGTTATCAGACCATGCAGACCCAGTTAAAATAGTAAGTATCTCACTATGACTGTATTGTGTTTTTCCATCTAAAAAACTAGGGGTATCTCCATCGAACTTTACAAAGGTTTGTGAGCCAGAAAGATTAAACCTCAAAGTATCTACAGATGTTTCATTTACTTGTGAGAAGTCAATCGAACCAGTTTCTGAAGTATTTATTATTACGTATTTTCTATTTTCGTATGCCATAATTTTATTTTTTTATTTTAACTTACTATAATCTAAACTATCTAATTCACTTGTATTTATTATTATATATTTTCTACTCATATTAAGCTACGTCTGAGGCAAATGCTGCACCATTCACTAATGTTCCAGTATTTCCTGTACCTGAAGAATCTGCTATACTAGTACCAGTTCCTTCGTTCATTTCCCAATATCCAACTAAGTTTGATATACTTGATAAATCATAGGGAGTACCACTGTTATATAAAGCTGAAGCTGAAACAACAGAGGTAAATATTGCTACTTGGTCGATATGTCCATTTACATACGAATTATCAGCTATACTATTTGCACCTACTCGAAAAGCATTAATTGTTCCAGACCAAGTACCTAATCCAGTCACCGTACTACCAACTTGCGACCCATCAATATACCCTTTTAACTGGTCAGCACTCGTGTCCCACGTTACAACAACGTGGTGCCAATTTCCATCAGCTTCAATACTAACACTATGGTCTATTGTTTTATTTGTTCCACCAGCTTTATATTGGAATCTCATTTTAGTTGTGCTATTTAAATAAGCCATACCAAGCTGGTTGCTTTTATCTACGTCAGCTTTTATTAATACACCATTGTACCCAGTTGGTTCAAGCTTTATCCACATAGATATAGTTCCTACAGATACACTTATATCATCAAAAATACCATCAGCTGTCATGTAATCATTAGTTCCGTCAAGGTCAATTGAATAAGTATTAGAGTATGCTGCTGGTGCTGAAATCCCCATGAATTTACCCATACTAGATTTTGCTATACCAAATATTTTACCTATACTTCCTATAGCTACTGAAGATATTTTACTAATTTCTGGCATTATCCTGCTGAGACTTCTATGTAGCTATTATCTGGGTTGAACCAAATTTGGCCGGAACCTTCTGTCCCCAGATAATATCCTATTATGCGAACAATATCAGCGTCACCACTTGGTGCAGAGTTTTGAGCGGTACCTGTAACTACTCCTAAAAATAATTGGTCACCTATTGTACCTAAGTTGTCTACATCTAATAAACATACCATACCTCTTAGAAGCATTCCATCAGTATCTGATGCAGCACCTAATGCAACTGCTAATAATCCTTTTGCAGTGGCTTCTGCGTCTGCGTCTGTTAAAGTCCATGCTCCTGACCCTTCTTCACCTTCAACAAATGAATATATCTGTCCAGTTGTCATCTCTTCAGTAGCTCCGAAATATACAACATCGCCTTCGTAGTCACCAGTCTCAGTTGTTGATTTTTCAAACCTCCTATTATAGGCATCTAAAATTCCTGTTACTGTTAAAACACTTCCATTAAATGTTAAATTGGCTTCTGCATTTAATTCTCCAGTACCCATTGCAGTTGTTACTCTATTATCTGCGTCATTATTGATAGTTGCTGTTCCATCTGTTCCTTGTATACCTTGTGTACCTTGAATACCTTGTGTTCCTTGTGTACCTTGAATTCCTTGTATGCCTTGAATTCCTTGTATGCCTTGAGTTCCTTGTGTACCAGTTGTACCTTGAATTCCTTGTATGCCTTGTGAACCAGTTGTACCTTGAATTCCTTGTATGCCTTGAATTCCTTGTGTACCTGTAGTTCCTTGAGTTCCTGTTGTTCCTTGAGTTCCTGTTGTACCTTGTGTACCAGTAGTACCTTGTGTACCAGTAGTACCTTGTGTGCCTTGACTACCAGTTATTCCTTGAATTCCTTGAATTCCTTGTATGCCCTGCGTTCCTTGAGTACCAGTGGTTCCTTGGCTACCAGTAGTACCTTGAGAACCAACTGTTCCTTGAATGCCTTGTGTACCTTGAGAGCCTGTAGCTCCCGATATTCCTTGAATGCCTTGTATCCCTTGAATTCCTTGAGTACCTTGAGTACCTGTAGTTCCTTGTGTACCAGTTGTACCTTGAATGCCTTGAATTCCTTGAGTACCTTGAGTACCTGTAGTTCCTTGAATTCCTTGTATGCCTTGAATTCCTTGAGTACCTTGTGTGCCTGTAGTTCCTTGTATGCCTTGAGTTCCAGTTATACCTTGTATACCTTGTATACCTTGAGTTCCTTGTGTACCTATTGTACCTTGAATGCCTTGTACACCTTGTGTACCTTGTGTACCAGTTATTCCTTGTATCCCTTGTGTTCCTTGAGTACCAGTAGCTCCCGATATTCCTTGAATGCCTTGAGTGCCTTGAACTCCTTGTGTCCCTTGCGTTCCTTGTACACCTTGAATTCCTTGAATTCCTTGTGTACCTTGAGAACCAGTAGTACCTTGAGTACCTGTAGTTCCTTGGCTACCAGTTATTCCTTGAATGCCTTGAATTCCTTGAGTACCAGTAGTTCCTTGGCTACCAGTGGTTCCTTGTATGCCTTGAATTCCTTGAGTACCAGTAGTTCCTTGTGTACCAGTTGTACCTTGTATCCCTTGAATGCCTTGTATCCCTTGAATTCCTTGAGTACCTTGAGTACCAGTAGTTCCTTGAATGCCTTGAATTCCTTGAGTACCTTGAGTACCAGTAGTTCCTTGTGAACCAGTAGCTCCCGATATACCTTGAATGCCTTGTATCCCTTGTGTCCCTTGTGTCCCTTGCGTTCCTTGTACACCTTGTATTCCTTGAATTCCTTGTGTACCTTGAGAACCAGTAGTACCTTGGCTACCAGTGGTTCCTTGTATGCCTTGAATTCCTTGAATTCCTTGTGTACCTTGGCTACCAGTGGTTCCTTGAATGCCTTGAATTCCTTGAGTACCTTGAGTACCTGTAGTTCCTTGAATGCCTTGAATTCCTTGAGTACCTTGAGTACCTGTAGTTCCTTGTGAACCAGTAGCTCCCGATATACCTTGTATCCCTTGAATGCCTTGTATCCCTTGAATGCCTTGAGTACCTTGTATGCCTTGTATTCCTTGTATTCCTTGCGTTCCTTGTGTTCCTTGAATTCCTTGTATGCCTTGAGTTCCTTGTGTACCTGTTGTACCTTGTGTACCTTGAGAACCAGTAGTACCTTGGCTACCAGTTATTCCTTGAATGCCTTGTGTACCTGTAGTTCCTTGGCTACCAGTGGTTCCTTGAATGCCTTGTACACCTTGTGTACCTTGTGTACCTTGTGTACCTTGGGTTCCAGTAGCTCCAGATATTCCTTGAATGCCTTGAATACCTTGAGTACCCTGGATTCCTTGTATTCCTTGTATTCCTTGCGTTCCTTGAATGCCCTGTATACCTTGAATACCTTGAATTCCTTGAGTACCTTGAGAACCAGTAGTACCTTGAGAACCAGTTATTCCTTGAATGCCTTGAGTACCTTGAGTACCAGTTGTACCTTGGCTACCAGTTATTCCTTGAATTCCTTGAGTACCTTGTGTACCAGTTGTACCTTGAATTCCTTGTATGCCTTGAGTACCTTGTACTCCTTGAATGCCCTGTATACCTTGGGTACCTTGTGTACCAGTTGTACCTTGAATTCCTTGTATGCCTTGTGTGCCTTGTGTGCCTTGTGTACCTGTTGTACCTTGAATGCCTTGAATTCCTTGTGTACCTTGAGAACCAGTAGCTCCCGATATACCTTGAATGCCTTGTATCCCTTGAACTCCTTGTATTCCTTGTATTCCTTGCGTTCCTTGTGTTCCTTGAATACCTTGTATTCCTTGAGTACCTTGGATTCCTTGTTCACCTTGTTCACCGTGGGTACCCTGCGTTCCCTGAATTCCTTGAACTCCTTGAATTCCTTGTGTTCCTTGAGCTCCTGTTGTACCTTGGGTTCCTTGTGTGCCCTGGATACCTTGAATTCCTTGTGTACCTTGTACTCCTTGAATGCCCTGGATGCCTTGGGTGCCTTGGGTTCCTTGTACACCTTGTATTCCTTGTATTCCCTGAGCTCCCGTAGCTCCCGATATCCCTTGAATGCCTTGTGTTCCTTGAGTACCTTGTACACCTTGAATGCCCTGAGTACCCTGTACACCTTGAATTCCTTGGGCACCTGTTATTCCTTGTATTCCTTGAGTACCTTGTGTTCCAGTGGTTCCTTGAGAACCAATTGCTCCTTGTGCTCCTGTTGTACCTTGTACCCCTTGAATACCCTGAGTACCCTGAGTACCTTGTACACCCTGAATACCTTGAATGCCTTGTACTCCTTGTGTACCTTGTACTCCTTGGGAACCTGTAGTTCCAGATATCCCTTGAATACCTTGAATGCCTTGAGTACCTTGAACTCCTTGAATACCTTGAATACCTTGAATGCCCTGTAGTCCTTGAATACCTTGGATACCTTGTGTGCCCTGCGTTCCTTGTATACCTTGCGTGCCCTGAGTTCCTGTTGTACCTTGGATACCTTGAATGCCCTGGATGCCTTGGATGCCTTGAGTACCTTGGGTACCCTGAGCTCCAGTAGCTCCCGATATTCCTTGGATACCTTGGATACCTTGAATGCCCTGGATGCCTTGAGTACCTTGAGTACCTTGAACTCCTTGGATTCCTTGGATACCTTGTATTCCTTGAGTACCTTGAGTACCAGTGGTTCCTTGAGAACCAGTAGTTCCTTGGCTACCAGTTATTCCTTGAATTCCTTGAGTACCTTGAGTACCTGTAGTTCCTTGTATGCCTTGAGTTCCTTGTGTTCCTGTTGTACCCTGAGTTCCTGTTGTACCTTGGGTTCCTTGTACTCCCTGGATACCTTGTATCCCTTGAGTTCCTTGAGTTCCTTGCGTTCCTTGAATGCCCTGTATACCTTGAGTACCTGTTGTACCTTGTACACCTTGAATTCCCTGGATGCCTTGAATGCCCTGGATGCCTTGCGTTCCCTGTGTACCTTGTGTACCTTGTGTACCCTGAGTACCCTGAGTACCTTGTACTCCTTGAATGCCCTGTATACCTTGCGTTCCTTGTGTGCCTTGACTACCAGTAGCTCCAGATAGTCCTTGTACACCTTGGGTACCTTGGGTACCTTGGATTCCTTGGATACCTTGTATTCCTTGGATACCTTGAGTACCTTGTGTACCTTGTGTTCCTTGAGTACCTTGTGTTCCTTGAGTTCCTTGTATTCCTTGTATTCCTTGAGTACCTTGAGTACCTGTAGTTCCTTGTATGCCTTGTACTCCTTGTGTACCTTGTATTCCTTGAATTCCTTGTGTACCTTGAGAACCAGTAGTACCTTGAGTACCTGTTGTTCCTTGAGTACCTTTATCTCCTGTTCTACTAAATTGTAATACTACAGATTCAAGATTTGTAAATGGAGGTGTAGCTGAACCTACTACTCCAGTTCCTTCTATTGTATAATATCCACTGTTTGCAGTTACATCTGTAACTGTAAATACAAAATATGAACCATCATCAGAATCAGCTGATTGAAAGGTAAGTGTGCCTAATACAGTACTAGAAGAATCATCCCAACTATCATATTGTCCAGTTTGGTTAACACCATAACTATCTGCATTATCTATATAAATTGTTCCAATATCTACAGGTGCAGCAGCATTAAATGCTACTCTTCCATCACCTGGGTCTGAGGGAGAAGTTGATGTATTAAATTGATAAACTGTACCCCCACGATAACCATCTCCACCTGTTATTCCTTGTATTCCTTGGATACCTTGTATTCCTTGAGTACCTTGTATTCCTTGAATTCCTTGAGTACCTTGTGTACCTTGTGTACCTTGAATGCCCTGGATGCCTTGAATGCCCTGGATGCCTTGCGTTCCCTGAGTACCTTGTGTACCTTGTGTACCTTGTGTACCTTGGGTTCCTTGTATCCCTTGTATCCCTTGTATCCCTTGAGCACCAGTAGCTCCAGATAGTCCTTGTACACCTTGGATACCTTGGGTACCTTGGATTCCTTGGATACCTTGCACTCCCTGAGTTCCTTGTGTGCCCTGGATGCCTTGGACACCTTGGGTTCCTTGTGTGCCCTGGATACCTTGTACACCTTGGATTCCTTGTACTCCTTGGGTCCCTTGCGTTCCTTGAGAGCCTGTAGCTCCAGATATTCCTTGAATACCTTGAATGCCTTGAGTACCTTGAACTCCTTGAATACCTTGTATTCCTTGAGTACCTTGGATTCCTTGTTCACCTTGTTCACCGTGGATACCTTGTGTACCCTGTACACCTTGAATTCCTTGTATTCCTTGAGTACCTTGTGTTCCTTGTGTTCCTTGAGTACCTTGTGTTCCTTGTGTTCCTTGAGTACCTTGGATACCTTGGGTTCCTTGCGTTCCTTGTACTCCCTGTACCCCTTGAATTCCTTGAGCTCCAGTATCTCCAGATATCCCTTGAATACCTTGCGTTCCTTGTGTTCCTTGAATGCCCTGGATGCCTTGAATGCCCTGGATGCCCTGGATGCCCTGGATGCCTTGCGTTCCCTGAGTACCTTGTGTACCTTGTGTACCTTGAATGCCCTGGATGCCCTGGATGCCTTGCGTTCCCTGAGTACCTTGTGTACCTTGTGTACCTTGTGTACCCTGAGTACCTTGTACTCCTTGAATGCCCTGTATACCTTGCGTTCCTTGTGTGCCTTGACTACCAGTAGCTCCAGAGATTCCTTGAATACCTTGTGTGCCCTGCGTTCCTTGTATGCCTTGAATTCCTTGTATCCCTTGTATCCCTTGCGTTCCTTGTGTTCCTTGCGTTCCTTGTGTTCCTTGAATACCTTGAGCACCTGTTATTCCTTGTATTCCTTGAGTACCTTGTGTTCCTTGAGTACCTTGTATTCCTTGTATCCCTTGTACACCTTGTGTTCCTTGTGTTCCTTGTACACCTTGAGTACCTTGAGAACCAGTAGCTCCCGATATTCCTTGGATACCTTGTGTACCCTGTGTACCCTGAGTACCTTGTGTACCCTGAGTACCTTGTACTCCTTGAATGCCCTGGATGCCTTGGGTTCCTTGTGTGCCCTGGATACCTTGTATCCCTTGTACACCTTGTGTTCCTTGGGTGCCTTGTATGCCTTGTGTCCCTTGTGTCCCTTGCGTTCCTTGAGAACCAGTAGCTCCCGATATACCTTGAATGCCTTGTGTACCCTGAATACCTTGAATGCCTTGTGTACCCTGTGTTCCCTGAATTCCTTGTATGCCCTGTAGTCCTTGAGTTCCTTGTATGCCCTGTAGTCCTTGAGTTCCTTGCGTACCTTGCGTTCCTTGAATGCCCTGTATACCTTGAGTACCTTGCACTCCCTGTATACCTTGAGTACCTGTAGTTCCAGATAGTCCTTGAATACCTTGTGTGCCCTGCGTTCCTTGGATTCCTTGTATTCCTTGTATTCCTTGTGTGCCTTGAATGCCCTGAGTTCCCTGAGTTCCCTGAATACCTTGAACTCCTTGCACTCCTTGAGTGCCTTGTGTTCCCTGTACCCCTTGGGTACCTTGAGAGCCTGTAGCTCCCGATATTCCTTGTACTCCTTGAGTACCCTGAGTACCTTGTATACCTTGGGTACCTTGCGTTCCTTGAATGCCCTGTAGTCCTTGAATACCTTGAATACCTTGAATGCCCTGTATACCTTGGGTGCCTTGTGTACCTTGAATACCCTGTACCCCTTGGGTACCTTGGGTACCTTGAGAGCCTGTAACTCCCGATATACCTTGAATGCCTTGTGTACCCTGTGTTCCTTGTACTCCTTGAATTCCTTGAATTCCTTGCACTCCCTGAGTTCCTTGTGTACCTTGTGTACCTTGAATGCCCTGGATGCCTTGAATGCCCTGGATGCCTTGCGTTCCCTGAGTACCTTGTGTACCTTGAATTCCAGTAGCTCCAGATATTCCTTGAATACCTTGAATACCTTGTGTACCCTGAGTACCTTGAACTCCTTGGATTCCTTGGATTCCTTGTTCACCTTGTTCACCGTGGATACCTTGAGTACCTTGGGTACCTTGGGTACCTCGTGTTCCCTGAGTACCTTGTGTACCTTGTATCCCTTGTATCCCTTGTATCCCTTGAGCACCAGTAGCTCCAGATAGTCCTTGTACACCTTGGATACCTTGCGTTCCTTGTACTCCCTGAATACCTTGAGCACCTGTTATACCTTGGGTACCTTGTACTCCTTGGATTCCTTGTGTTCCTTGCGTTCCCTGTACTCCCTGAATACCTTGCGTTCCTTGTGTTCCCTGTACTCCCTGTACCCCTTGGATACCTTGAACACCAGTAGCTCCAGATAGTCCTTGTACACCTTGGGTTCCCTGCACTCCTTGAATACCCTGAGTACCTTGGGTTCCTTGTACTCCCTGGATACCTTGTATCCCTTGAATTCCTTGAGTTCCTTGCGTTCCTTGAATGCCCTGTATACCTTGAGTACCTTGCACTCCCTGAGTACCTTGTGTCCCTTGTGTACCTTGAGAGCCTGTAGCTCCCGATATCCCTTGAATGCCTTGTGTTCCTTGAGTACCTTGTACACCTTGTATTCCTTGAGCTCCAGTAGCTCCAGATATCCCTTGAATACCTTGTGTACCTTGGGTACCTTGTACCCCTTGAATACCCTGAGTACCCTGAGTACCTTGTACACCCTGAATACCTTGG
>Ga0080013_1001203_pt1 | contig 35002 bp, 26 predicted proteins | sample ETNvirenome_6_85_FD_69236 | JGI IMG/M metagenome (GOLD analysis project Ga0080013, IMG submission 69236) | Marine viral communities from the Pacific Ocean - ETNP_6_85 (SPADES assembly) (version 2) | ecosystem: Environmental > Aquatic > Marine > Oceanic | place: Pacific Ocean | collected 2013-06-19
ATCAATTTTAAATATTCTACGTTCTGGAGCTCTCATTATACGGTGAATTAACATCGCATCTTCCATTAACATTAATTGTTTAAATATTTTTCTAGCAGGTTCAATCATTGATTTACCATATGGTAAAAAGTTTGTATCAGATAACATTCTGAAATGTGCTATTTCAAAAGGTTGAAATTCTTGAGCATTACCCCCTTCATTCTGATAAGAAGCGTAATTATGTGAGCCACCGCCATGGGTATTTTGTAAGGAAAATTTAAATGCATATGGATTTTCAGGATCAAATCCTTCTTCACGAATAATTTCATATGCAGATAATGGTGTTACATTAACAATACCAATTTCTTCTTCAATATCTAAATGTAAATAAAAATCACCATATTTACATGCGTTACGGATCCATGGCCATAAATTATAATCTACATTTAATATATCATAAAATAAATTATGAAGAATTTTTCTTATTTCATCATTAGGAGATGTAATAGTTAAAGTATCCCCATCTGCATCTTTTACAGTAGATTCATCTGCATAAATATCTAAAGCGGAAGATAATATTGGATCCATATCCATGGCTTCATAATCTGTAAATAACTCTACTTTTGAAGTATGGAATGTTTGATTTTGGTTATATGTGCCATAACCTGGCATGCCACGATGTACGCCGGAAAATCTATCAACATATCTTTTGTTACTTAAATTTCCTGTAGACTGCAAGCGGTTTGTATCAACTGCTTTTAATCTATTTTTTGAGATTCTGCGTACAACCACATTGGTTGCAAATAATCTACTTAATCGTGCTCTTAATGAAGTATCTGCCATATTTTACCTATATAAATAAATATTAGAGTAACCACTTTAAATCATCATTTTCACCATCGCCGGAATTCCATTGCCACTCTTTCGGTGTTTGTTGTGTAGCTGAATATACTCCTTGCGATTTTCCAAAATGACCTAATGCTTTTCTATTTAAATCCATTCCTTGTTGTTGTAACCTTAATGCGGTATCTCTCATCCATAACCCTGTAGAAAATGACATTACTAAATCATCGTTATAACCTCGAGATGCTTCGGCTCGATGGCCCAACCAAATAAATGTAAATAACTCATCAATTAATCGTTTTGAATGAACTACTGGTGTTTTGTCTCTGAAATACGTTTCTAATTTTGATATCACTAATGGGCGAGTTCTAGATGTCATTGAGAATCCAGGCACAGTCTTTGACTTTCCTTTTAAATCATATCCTTTACGTAATTGTACATCTTCGTCAACATATCCGTCTTGTTTATATGAATAATATAAATTTGAATAACCTTTATCAAGAGCTACCTGTATGGATGCCCAACCTATATTTGCATTTTCAATTACTAGCAGCGCGTTGTTATATTCTGTGGCTACTGAAATTAACATGTTTCCATATTCGGTTGTTCCAATCTTTCCTTTATATTCAGCAACTTGGTGACATGCCTCTACATCAAAAACATGGAATGCGGAATAATCAGTTGAATCACCTCGAGCCACATCAGCAACTACCATATAACTTTTTGAATAATCAGCATATTCCCAAATCCAAAAATTAGAATCGAAACCTCGCTTCTCGAGAGGATCTTTTACGTATGTATCAGAATACCATTGTAATATATTACCATCCACTACAGTATGACCAGAAGAAATAAAGTCACAATCGCATTCCTGAGCTGCTCCCTTTTCTCCTAATAACTGCGTTTGTTTTGCGCGCCATACATCATCTCTATCCGGATGTACCGTCCAATGTAATTTAATCGTATTAAATTCGCCACCCGATTCGGCATCTACCCACATTTTATGGAACCAATTACCTACACCATTTGGAGTTGATAATGCAATACAATCACCACCAGTCGCCAACGTTTGTTGTGCTGCAGTCCATATCTCATCAATTTTATCAATGAAGGCTGCCTCATCAAATATTAATAATGATAATGCTTCAGATCTACCGGCATCGCCTTTGGATGAAATTGCTTTAATCTGTGAACCGTTTGCATACCTTAAGGATAATTTATTATCTTCTAATGTTTTACCTTTTAACCAATTCGGTAAATTTTCATTCATTACCCGAACCTTGGTCACTAAATTCTTTGCTACATCTTGTTTTGTCGCAATTACCAGCACATTAAAATCTGATCTAAATATCATTTTCCATAATGCATATCCGGCAGTTAATGTCGATATACCTAACTGTCTAGACTTTAATATGATATTATATCGGTTTTCTTTTAATTGAGTTAATGAATCTTCTTGGAAAGGGTATAAGTTAAAATACATCTTACCTTTAGTAGGATGTTGTATTATACAATACTTGCGCATAAAATATATAGGATCTTGTGAACATCTTTTATATTCATCGCGTATAATTTCTTTAAGAGATTTTTTAACTGCCATTACGTTTAATATAATAAATTATTTGCAATATTACAAATTATTTCTTAACTCTTTTTTCCATGGTGCGGCCACCAAAATAGGCGCCAATGACAGTAATAAGAACTAATTGAAGGAGGTCTGTCCATTTTTCTTCTACAGTAAATTGAAGTGTACCTGCATCAATAAAAATCATTAACACTGTACATACGACTAAAAATATAAGAACTAATGGTCTAACGTTTTTAGATAGCCATGAATCAGAATTCATATCTGATTTCCATCTGTCTGTAATGTTGGCTTCCATTTTAGTTTCGTAGTCAGAAACTAATTCTTTAATTTTACGTTGTGCTTCTAGTTTTTCTGCTTTGGTAGTTGTTAAATTATCTAAAACGCCACCAACACCTTTAACTAATTCTGCTGCGCCACCTGAAAATATTTTATTCAATATACCCATATTGTTCTTTCATTAATTTAGTAACCTCAGAACGTATTAATTGAGATACTTCATCTACTTGCAATTCTACATCTTTATCGGATGCATTTACTGCAGATTCCATTTCTCCTTGTAATCGTTTTTTTTCTTTGGTCATTTGTTTTAATTTATTTAAAAGCGATTGTTTTTTTGTTCCATCAGCTTTAGCATATTCAGCTGCCATTTTTTTCATATCTGTAACGATCTTATCAAAATCTTTACCAATTTTATTTAATGATCTATTTTTCGCCATCGATATTCTCCACAAATTGGTTTCTAATATTTTCTTTTAATTTAATATAATCCGTTTCTATACGTTCTATCTGCGATGTAATATCCACTTCTCCATAATCTCCGTCGGCATTGCCCCATACAGTTTCTTTCATCGACTGTTTTAATATTTCTACCTCAGTATCAGTATCAGTAAACCACGCCTCTGCATTTGCTGACATTATCTTGGTTTGATAATTTTTCCAAGCTTCTGGTCCTTTTGATTTTATCTCACGTTCCTCTTTTAATACACAGCCGAAACATGATTTACGTTTAAACCAAAATTTGAAATTAAGTTGTTTTTCATGGTTACGCATTACAGTATCACATTTAGGACATTTTTCTGGAACGGTTAATGCCTTTTTTATTGATTTTAATATAGAATTTTCCGGTTCACGTGATTTGAATCCATCATGTTGTGTAACACGTGTTCTTGTACCAGTTTTAGAATTTGTCTCAATCCATATTTTAGGATTTCCATTTTCAAATCGTTCTATAATATCTTCATCAGGGATATCTGTTTTTATTTTACCAGTGTAAATTGATTGCCGGTTTTGGGTTTTATGATCACCCGCCAACAACTGCTTTACTGCTTTAATATTTTGTAACTTATTTGACATATTATTGTATACCTTGACGTAATTTAATTAATAAACGTTTTTTAGCTGCATCTCTCAAGCCTAATCCGTTTATTAATTGTATAACGTACTCAACTTGCTGTAATGCTGGTTTTTGACTTAATACATTTTTTAATTGATTAAATGCCTGAGTTTTATCTAACCTAGCTTGTTTATTTGCCAATGCACCGGACATCTCTGCCTCTTCTACTGGTACATCTTCTGGCACATCTGGAGCAGCTCCGATATCAGTTTGTTTTAACATCATCACTAATGCATTTTTTACAGCTGTACTACCACCTGATATTGCATTGATTACTTTAATTAATCCGGCGGCTTGTTGTCGCGGACTACCTTGAGCCAATGCCCTTTTAAGCATTTTCACTCCGGCATTCTTTTCTATTTTGTCAGTTTCGCGTTCTACACCAGTAGTAACACCGACTTCTTTTAGAGATTTACGTATTTCGGTACGTATCGTTTCTCTTAAAATGGATTCTTTCATAATGTCCTTTATTATATTTTATATAAATATACAGTTATTATTTTGTAAAACCTTTATCCATTGCAAAATTAGCTCTACTAAATTCTACTCTGTCTACAAATTTCACACCTTGCCCTATATGATCAACAGCTACATACCCTTCTGGGGCTGTAACTCTTAAACCGCCTTTGCCGTCATCGACAAAATGTTTTGTATTATATATGGCGTTATTATATTTTTTAACAAATATTAATTTAGCATCTGCTAATAATCTAGATACTATAAATATATTTGTAATGTCTCGGCTACGTTCATTAAATTGCGCCATTTGATCTTGTTTAGCCATGGTCGCCTTTTCTATACCACGATCGGATTTTAATTTTGCTATCTTTTTATCAACACGCAATTCGTACCATTTTTGGAATGCTTTAAATGATATGGCCGCATTATCAACAAATTGTCCGGTTTTTATTTCTTGATTAAGGTATATGTTTAGTAATGAACTTGGAAGGTTATCATAATTTATTTTTATTGAATCTGCTTTTTTAATTAATGTAGCAACTTCTTTTGCTTCAGATGCCGTCAATGTTACAACACCGGTAGTATCTTTGAAGAATGCATCATCAAACCATACATTAGGATGTTGTCTAAGATTGCTCACGTCTGCACCAAATGATGCTCCGGCATCTAATGACTTATATGTTGTATGAAATACTATTCCTATTTTTGCAGAAGCAACTTGTTTTCCTAACTCAGAATCAGCTTCAACTGCATATGTTATTGTATTTGGTCGGAATGAATAATGTTGTTTGCCATCGATATTTGTAGATTTTAACATACTCTTATCGAACATAAAATCACCTTGTAATATATTTTTAATACCTAATGCTGGTAAATATTCTAAAGCTAATTTTAATTTATCAGCGAGGCCTTGAGCATGGCCATGATTTAAATCTACATCTTCTTTTGTGTAGTTAATCTTAGGTTCTTTATTAAACACCGACTTTGTTCCTACAAAAAACTTCCGGTTATCTGGGTTAATTCCTACAAATATAGCCGGTGCACCGTCCCATTTAACTGATGTATTAACTTTTGCATTGCTGTTACCTTTAAGATTTTTTAACATTTCTATTAAAAATGCTCGAGCTGTTTTATATCCTTGAGCTCCTTGAGTTAATATTAATTCTTCTAAATGCGTTAAATGTGTATTTGCTTTAGCCTCTGTTAATAATTCTCCTAATTGGTTAGACCACCATTCTTTAGTTAACTCTTGTTCTTTTGATGGAATGCGCATTCTCATTGCAGATCTCCCATTAATTAATAAATCACCCTTTTCATTCCAACTAATTGTTTTTACAACTACTTTTTTATTTTTAAATTTACCCATCATGACAGTATCACCTATATTAATAGGTAAATTTATATCTTCTCGCAAGCCTTGAGGTTTTAATTCTTCTTCGGCACTTGACATTACAGACTCTTCCGCGCCTAAAAAGTCAATAAATTTATATCCAACCTGCTGTGCTACTTTATTAATATACTTGCGCCAAGCAGCATATGCCGGATTACCTTTCATGTCACGCATATAATCAGTACCAGCGTTTTTTGCTCCCTTTACTCCGGTTGGGAAATAAGATACTGATAATGGAGGTCCATCTGGGAAATCTGTATCATGCGTCTCGATTGGTACATCGTCCATTAAATAATTTACAACTTGATAACCTAATCGAGTTGCCATATCGGCAGTTTGTTTATGATATGTAGATTGGTTTCCATAAAAATATCTAGGACCATCGTCAACGTCATGCTTTCCGCCGGCGGTTATACTACCTTCCGATATTAATTTTGCAATATCATATTTTGATATAAATGATTCTATTTGTTCGGTATTTAATGCGGAAAATTTATCACGTAACATTGTATAAATTGATTCATCATAGAATCCCATTACATCTTTAAATGTATCTGGATCTGCCGTAGCTAATACTTTTCTTAAGGTAGTACCTGACATTTCATCAAAACCTGGTATTTCAATTTTAACATGTGGAGCTACAACTAGGTATCCATGTTGAGTATATGGCTGTAATGTATTTTTATTTTCTTCATATGGTTGAAAAAAACTAGGTGAACCGTCTTTTTTAGTTCCTACACGGAATCTCGGATCTTCCTGCATATCCTTTGCACCGACTGCAAATAAAACGGCTGTTGTTTCTGGATCATATTTGCTAGTAATTTCTGTAGCTTGATATGGATTTTTTACTTGTACTACATTTCCTATACCGTGTTTGAAAATTACTTTACGTTTTTCTTTAAAATTTAAAGGCGATTTAGGTAACTTAACTTTATCAGATGTAGCAATATATGTATCAGATTTACCAAATTTCGCAGCTAATTTTTTATACGTTTCTGCGTGGTGACGCCCCATCGGCTGGAATCGGCCTGGATATATCACAACAATTGTTTTGATATTTTGTTCAGTTATAACTTGTTCTGCTAACCATTCTCCTAACATGTTAGTATCCTTTTATATAAATATGCAATTAAAAAGAACCACCGTCTACAGTTCCAGTCATATTGCTTAAACTTCCGATAAAACTATCTGCTGTTACACTTTGCGATACAATTAGGTATCCATGTGTTCTAGTTTCGCCACTTTCGCTTACCGAAAATAATCGTGTCCCGACACCGGGTATGGCTGAATTGCTTTCTACTACAAATTTAGATCTGTTAGCTTGAGAATCATCGGCATCTAAGAGTATTGCAAAACTACCGGAGGATTTTTGGGTAATTGACCCCATACGTTGATCGCCTGATAATACTGATGCTTCAGCTCTAAGTATGGTCGAATATTGACCAGGTAGAGCATTCACAGCTACGAATCCCTGTGCATCTTGACCAATCTGTACTGAGCCGGCTCCTTCAAATGATGCGCTATCTCCAAAGTTTGCAGTTGATACACGTATTGGATTAAATGCGCCGGTTCTTTCGCTATGTCGAAATTCTAATTCATTTGATCCGGTATTAAATGATAATATCGCGGTATTAACACTACCAGAACCAAAATAAATACTTTGATTTTGTACATATAATGTATGCCAACGCTTACCTGGTTTACCAAGATCTAAATCTAAATTTATATCTGGGAATAAAGCTTCTTTATCTAATATAACATCGTTTTCGTATCCCGCGCTCAATCGTATTGATGAATCTCGGCCATTATCTGTGGTTGGCCAATATCCGGATAAAATTCGAATTGATCCAGTACCTCTATTAACAATCTCCATATGGCCATCGCCAGAGTCATTACCGTTCCGGATAATTCTAGAACCAAAATCTGTATATTTATGATCTGTTGCTAAATCTATAAACGATGCACCATTAATATTTTGTATCTGGAGATTCGAGTCTATGTTTTTAACATTTAAATTAATGTTACTAGTATCATCGATTGATTGTAAAGACCATCCTGTATATGCAGATCGCCTCCATAACATAGTTTGATGGCTAAGTGGTATATATGTATCTGTATATGCTGGGCCAACTTCTACGGTTCCCCACCATATTTCTGTAGTTCCGCCTCCGGTGGCATCATTACCTAAACGAATCTTGCTAGTCGTTCCGGAGCCGGCTCGGAATACGCCAGTTATGTATTTATAACCATCCCACGAAATATTTGGTAAGCCGTACGTTTTAGTACCCCCGGCTCCTCCAGTGTATATTTGTATGTATGGCTTCGTCGTATCATCACTCGGATCATCCCCCGCGGAATAGTAAGCTCTAAATGCATAACATTCATCTTCTTCTGTCGTGAAGGAATGCTGCGCGTAACGATCACCGGTGCCAGTTCTTGTAAGTTTTAAAGCCGTATAGCCTAACCGAGATTCTACGGAAACAGAACCATCGCTCGCAACTGGTCCCAAGGTCCAGCCAGTGGTATTAGAAAATCCTTGTATACCATGGTTAGCAACAAGGGTACCTAATGCAATACATTCTGTGTCGCTATGACCTGTCCATATATCTCCAAAGAGTCCGCGATCTGATCCTTTAATTGATATACGTTCATTTGCAGTTGGCGAAGAATCGTACCAATCAGATATTCGGGTAAAATACTTTTTTTGACGGCCCGTGCTTATACTGGAATTAATGTATCCCGTTTCTATGAATAAGAACTGGCCATATTCGGTACCAGTATTACTCGGCTCGATTCGGCCTATAGGATATCTTAATTCCATTGCCGGATCTATTACAATGTAATTTGCAGATTCTACATTTGCGCCGGTTAAATCTAATTTATAAAAAGTACGAGTACGAGTAACGTTCCCTACATCAGGTACGGGTATAGATTGGTTTGCAGTATAAGTACTGAAATAACTTCCGGAATTATCTTTTGTGATTAGTACTGCCTGATATTCAAACGATTCTGCAGTCGATACACCTTTAAAGGTCGCATCAGATGCGAGTAAGTTACTCGCGGTTACATTTCCAGACGGAGTTACTTGAAACCGAGAAGAAGATATAAAGTAATCGGCTGAAGAGTTTCCATCTAGATAGAAAGATGTTCCTTGCTTTAACTTAGTACCATCGATATCAAATCCGGCAATTGCTCCGGCGGTTGCGGTAATAGTACCTGATAAATTTACATTACCTACTGTATCTAGATGAAAATTGCTAGATGATATTTCTATGTTGCCATTAGCACCTGATATAAATTGACTAGTACCGCCAAAGTAAAATGTCGGCACGTTCATTGAAACTGATGATCCGCTTACTAACAAAGAACCTTCAGACTCGTCCCATTTAAATGCTCCACCGGTGCCTCCTAGGTAGAAATCTCCTGATGATGACATGAATGTCTTAGGTGTAGTACTATTAAAATATCCTAGGAAATCTGCATTCATGTTAAGTCCGGTGCTAGGAGTATGAGTGCCTAATGTAAATCCATTGCCGCCAAATTCATATGTAGCTGGGTTAGTTAACGATGATGTTGCTGAGTTTTGTGTGAATGAACCGGTTTGTGAACTATCAACTAGGCCTGCCGTAGCTTCAGATAACATTGAACCTGTTTCTGATACGTTAAGTAATCCGGATGTTGCATCGGATAACATTGAACCTGTTTCAGAAGGCTGGACAAAGTCGCCGGGATTAGTTATTGTAATTGAACCTTGAATTGATAAATCAGTGCCGTCCCAAGATAATTTATCACCTAAACTAAACTTACCACTAGAACTAACAAAAAACTTAGTATTAGAATTATCATAAGCACCGACACCGATAGATATTGATTGTGATCCAATATTTAAAGCTCCAATTGATCCATATGTAGCTACTATACCACCTTTTAAAAATGCGTTATCTGTATACAATCCAAAACCGGTAACATCTGTGCCGTTTATATTATCGGTAATTCCAGATAAATCACCTAATTGTGCTTTTAAATCTAAATCATATATTCCAGAACCTGTACGTTCTACAATTTGCATATATGGAGTTGCTTGATCATTAGGATTTGCATTTAATCGTATATATCCTGTTCCAATTTTACCGGTTGATACAATTACTTGGGAGCCGGTATATGCTTGAGCACCTCCAGGTGTATTTCCTAATGAACCAGAATCACCAGTAGTGCCAGAACCATATGCGCGCGTCACATATATTTTTCCGGAATAATCTGTATCACTACTTTGGTTATTTCTTGATGCTGAATTAATTTTAAGATATTCTGTCTGAAACCCTGTGCTATTAATTTTTTTAGCAGATAATATTTCTCCTACAGCAAATCCAGATGCGTTAACAACTGACATTGTAGTATCTGTAGCAGTATATGACCCACCAGGGTTTTCAGCGGATCCCGTTAATGTTGTCGAATTAGCCACATATAATTGACCACCGACGGCATTAACTGTCTCCTTTTCAAATACCGCGGTTGATAGAGTTCCACGTATTCTTGCATTTTCGACTTCTAGAAATCCACCAGATGCAGCCGTTAAACGGAACCCTGAGCCGGCTAGATTTGATACAAACCCATCAGATTCAATAGTCCCATTATCCCGAATAATCATGCTACCACCAGTAATTCTATCACTAGCTAATGTCCAGCCGCCAATTGTTCCGGACTGAGCTTTTACTACACCTTCATTAGTAACACTAAACGGCGCCGAACCAAGCGTTGCGTGGCCCATATGAATCCCTGCTCCTGGGGTAAGTGCTACGGTGGTGGTTGTGCTCCCGCCTATTAATGCCGTCGATGATAATGCAAATCCTCCTATATCACCACCATCGAATTTAACATTAGATCCGGTGATTTGGCCGCCGGATTTTAATCTTAGATTATCATCATTAGATTTAATTTCAGTATCGTCTATAACAAAACCAGAAATTGTTGCGGTGCCGTCATTATTAAATACTACTTTATAATCTCCAGCACCGTCGCCCGCAAATTTAGCAACACCTGAACTAGATATATATGCCCGGGAATCATCATGGTCGGTGTTAGCTGGAACAAATAAATTATTTACAGATAGGTCGGCGTCAATGACAGTATCTCCCCCTATTACCAATCCGCCGTCAGGCTTTAAATGAAAATTACTAGATGATATTTCTATGTTACCTGTCGACCCACTTACAAATTGACTATCTTCAGTACCAATAAAGAATTTTTTAGCACGTACATCAATCCCATTAGTTGTATCAAATTTAAAGTAACTAGAAGAATCTTGTACAATTTCGATTCCTACTCCATCATAGTTATCAGGGGCATTTGGTAACACCGAACCAGTGTATAACATAAATCCACCTGGATTTTCGGTCCGAGATGCTGATTTAAATCCTTCATATCCTATTGACCGAATATAACCAGAATTAACGCCGGCTAATTCAATACCAGCACCGGTAGTATTGCCTATGTAAACCGAACCTGTTAATAAATTATTAGTGCCGGCAATTACTAAATTATCTCCATAAAACGTAACCGGCCATACGATCGTTTCAGCTTCTGCCTTGTTATTATGTATATCATAATAACGAAATTTAAATGTCAATGGTGTTTCTAAATATTCTGATGGTATTCTAGTATTGATTCTTGTATAATTAGGTGAAAAACCGGTTTGTTTATTTGATTTTAAACTTATATTAGATACCGTCCATTTTCCCCTCCGGACTACAATATATACATCAATATTTTCTTCTTTTAAAGCTTTAAAATTTGCTAAAACTGGTGTTTCATCATATGATGAACCGGGGGTTAATTCAATCGTAGATATGCGTGTACCTAATTTTGAATTATCAGCTAAATCACCAGTTAAAGTATTATTAATATCTAAATCGGATATTAAATATCGGTTAATATATTCCGAATCGGTTTCTATAGATGAATTACTACCGGATATGTAAATATCTAATCTAGGATACTCGACGTTCTCATCTGATGATGTATATGTAGTGTCATCAGTTACTGCATTAAATGATAATATATACTGTGTATCAGTGTATACTTTTGGTTGATAATCAGATTTTAAATGTAAATATCCAAATCGATTTGATGTTGAATCAAATGAAGTATCTGGACTTAATTCAACTCCATCTAGTAATAAGTCAGGTTTGTATGCAGTAGTTAATGTAACTTCGGGTGTAACTGACCCATTTGACGTTTCCCAGTAAGAATTGAAATCAGATAAACTAGTAAAATATCCTATCCGATTATACATTAGGCCAATTGATGGTATAGATTCGTACGATGTTATATCTTCTAAAACTTCGACTTGTTCTAATTCCACCATACCAGCATCTATAAAATCGCCGAATTGGCCGCCAGGCTTGTATAATGTTTGTATTTTATGTACATCTCCGGTTGCTGGTTCTATATCTGATAATATGATTTCTGCAAAAGATTGGGATTGTTCGGTTTGGGAAAGCACGAATGGTTCTACATAGCTACATGTAAAATTTGTCGTGGATTTTATATTATTTATATTATGTTCCACATCTAGATGATGCATGCCATATAATGGCGGGTCATATTGTAATCTATTTACTACATTTACATTAAATGCGCCGTATGTATTTTCATCGTTATTTTTAAATCCGGAAATTTGATATACATTTGCTTTTGTTGTTGATAATAGAGTATCGATACCAAATACATAACTTCCGGATAATTGCACTATACCAGAACTCACTGTCGAAGATTTCTCAGAGATTTGTGATGCCGGTATTACAAATCCAGCTGAATCGACCGCGGTATTATTTTGCACTTCAATATAAGGATTCGTAATAGTTATAGTCCCACCCTGCATTGATGATGATAACGCAAATCCAGTAGTTTCCAATCTACAAAATGATGGGACCGTAGTAAATGGAATACTACTAACCGTTTCAGGCGCGCCAGTAGAGCCTCTGCCAATAATATTAGGATTCAATGATGCCATGGTACCGATCATCCTAGCTACTGTTTTTCCGGATGCTCCGCCTTCGTGATTTAATATTGACGATATATTTCGGCCTGATGACATCCTATGAGGAATATTACTAGGAATTGCTTTTATTATAACCGAGCCGGAACCACTCCGGGCTACATTTACGTTAGATAAATTTACCGGTTGAAAATATCGATTTATACGTTCTCGTACAGTCGCCTTCGGGTACGGTTTAGTAAAAATTATTTCTGTATTATTTTTTGAATTTTCGGGTGCAATTGAAATATTACGTGACCATAAAACATTTGGTAAATTTAAATAATTTTCATCGTTATAATCTGAACTATATGGAATGTTAGTACCATCATTTAAATTTACTTTAGTTCGACCTCCTATGTAAATAGTACCTATTCCAGGTGCAGTCTTGTCACTGAATATATGAATTGCAATAACTCGAGTGCCATCATGTTCTAAGTAATTAAGTGGTTCGTAATAAATCGGATCTCCATTAGAATCTAATATTTCAATGTGAACTTTAGAATTCTTAACCAGTATATCATTAGCTGCTTGGATTTTAATTAAATTTTTTCCAGCAGTTAATCGATTCGGAAATTCAATAATATTGAATATTTGATCTGATGTTAATGAAGTATCCCAAAACTCTATTGTAGGATAATTGTTCAATCCAATCTTCGTAACATGTTTTTCAAGTCGGCCTTGATTCCACGTTCCTGCAGCCATATATTACCTTTATTTCATATAAATATCAAGTATATGCAATTTCAGAATATCCATTAACTTTTTTGATTTCGACTAATTTATCTACAATGTCACGCATAGCATCAATATGAGATATACACATAATAAATCCAAATTGAGATTTTAAATAATCAAATAACATGTACATACTATTCAAATTATCAGAATCTAAAACACCAAACCCTTCGTCGATAGCTAGGAAATTTGGCCTAGGTAAATTTGATACATTAATTAAAGAAGTTCGTATTGCTAATGATGAGATAAATTTTTCCATACCAGATGTTAATTCTAATGGCCAATAATTATCATCATCATAAACAATATATGCATTTATATTCTTACCATCTGTATCCATTACCATTGTAAAATCAACTATTTGATTAAGAATATTATTTATTTCTGATTCGATTTGAGGTAAAGCCTTTGATATTAAATGATACGGGACACCGTCGCGGTTAACTGCTTTTTGATAATATTCATAAGCTAGATATTGTTGTTCTAAATCTTTTAATCGGTTAATACCAGCATTTGCATCTTCACGTGCCTTTTCCGCCATTTTTAATTTACCAGATATGTTTAATAATTTAGAATCTAAATCTCGTAACTCTGAATTCACTGTTGTTATTTCTTCTCTAATTTCGAATATTTCGGAATTTTTAGTTTTATTAAATTCTAAATTAGATTTTTGTTTTAACGATTTTTTTAATTCAGATTTACTAACTTTAATATCTTCACGACATTTATTAATTTTCCAACGAATTGTTTCTAACCGATGGTTTAAATCGATTAACGTCCTTTCGTTTTTAGTCAGCGACTGGTTCATATCGTTAAACGCAGATATTTTTTCTTTCGGTTGTTGTTCTAATAAATTAGATATTTTATTTCCGATATCATCGATATCAAATAATATTTGTTGTTCTTCATCAATTAATTTTGGTAATAAATCTGCGACTTGTTTAGTTTCATGTAACCATGGATTTGCCATACAATATTCACAAGACGGGTCCCATTCATGTTTATCTAATTTAGAAACCATTTTTTCGGCATGACCAATTTTCAATTGTTTAACTTTTAAATCGTTATTAAGTTTAACAACTAATGATTGATATTGTACCAAATCTAATATTTGTTGATTTAAACTAGTTTCATCAATTTTATTAATTTTTTGATCAATTTCTTTTATTAATTTTTCCTGTTCTCGAATTAATTCTGTTTGAATATCAAATTCACCGGACACTTCCTGTAAAACCATTTCCATGTTAGATATTTCAATTTCGATATTTTCTGGAGAATTTAATGTTTCATCAACTTTCTTTAATTCTTTCGTCATAGTAAAAATGATATCATTGAGGCTCGTTTTCATTTCTTCATGTTCAATTTTATCAAGTTTCATTTGTTCATATGAACCGGTAAATTGAAGTATAGTATCTTTTGCAGTCGATAAATCAGATGAAAAATCCTTTCTCTTATATTCACGGATCAATGCAGCTGTTTCGCGGATATCTTCATGCCCTATTAAATACTGTTGTTCAAAAATATCTAAATCTAAAAACTGTGATAATAAATCTTTTCGCTCTCTTTGAGTTTTGTCTATAAATCCAGTGTTATTATTTTGTAAAGACAGTGCTGTTAATACAAAATCTTCATATGAACCTAAATATTGCTTTATAACTTTATTTGTAGAATCTCTCTGTTCACCATTTAAACTTTCATAATTTCCGCTATCATCAATACGCCAAAAATTTACGTTTAATTTAACATGGCCATTACTTTGTTTTTTAGCTTTACGTTCAATGAAATATGTATACTTACCTAATTCAAATTCAAATTTACATTCGAAGCTAGTTTTTTTATTATTAAGTACATGTACAGCTTTTTTAGTTCTGGAACATTTATCAAAACAACAAAATGCCAATGCGTCTAATAACGTAGATTTCCCAGTAGCATTAGGAGCAAATAATCCATATGTGCCATGCATATTTGTAAAATCTATAGAATTATTAGCGCCATAACTAAACATGTTTGAAAATTCAAATATTTTCGGCGTCCATGTTATATTTCTAGTCAACGTACTCGTAGGTAATTTACTATGTACCTGCCGATTGATATATCTGACTGTATCTAATATTTTATCATCCAATGCATATTCATCTGTTAGATAATCTACAATGACTTTATTTTGCCATTCCACGTCACGTATATTTCCAAAATTAATCTTCTTTTTTGAATCAGTTGTATTTAACGCGTTAACTTTTTGTAATGCAATATCTTGTACTTTATATTGAGATTTAATGTCCGCGATGATACGTTTCAGTGTTGCCGAATCTGTATCTTTAACTTTAAATCTTAATCTAGGTCGTAAAGGAATTTTATCATTTGGGTTTGTTATTTTTCCGGAATCAACATGGAATGTATAATATCCATAATCATTTTTAATATCGATAAATTTACATTTTTTAGATTCTAGATCCCATACCATTATTCCATGTTCCAATGATTCTCCATGATTTTGCTGAATTAACGATCCTGCATATGCAATTGTTTTATCATCATCTAGAAATTGTGGTTTATGGATATCGCCTAATAAAACTAAATCATGTCCTTTAAATATTTCTGTTGTTACATGAGTATTACTTAATGTAAATCCAGCATCTGTTGATGCATTATGTACAGAGCCATGGTGTAATGCTATTTTATAATCCCCGTCAAATGAATCGGCTTTTATATAATCTACTGGCTTATCAAACACGGACATTACGTTAAAGTGTACGCCGGCCATACTATATACACCGTTGTCTTTAAGATAGTGTAAGTTTTGATGATTCAAGGCTTTAACGATAGGAGATAAGGCATCTAAGCGATAGTTGTTATTTAGGTTACAATCATGGTTACCTGTAATAACAATAGTAGGTGCTAAATCTGCTAACTGTTTAAAGAAATCTGATACAACAGATACTAATTCCGGAGACATATCCGTTTTAGCATGTACAATATCTCCAGCTACATATATTAAAGAATTTACAGTTTTTGTTTTCTTAATATACGCATATAATCGATTAAATACTAACTTATACTCTTTATGTCGTTTAACATTTCTAACATGTACGTCTGCAATATGATAAATTTTATCAATTTTTTCAATTCCAATATCTATATCGTGCATAATATCTTTTGCTCCATTAATTTTTCTTGAGTAAACATATTAGTATGCTCAATTTCATATTTTATTTTTCTAAACCCTAATTCACTTGGATCTGATTCTGATAAATCTACAAAATAAACCTCTAATCCATTTGCCATGAAATATTCAGCAGTTTCTAATGCCTGTTTACGAGCATCGCGGTCTAAGCAGATATATATTTCTTTCACACCCTTTTCTACAATACGTTTCTTAAGAGTATTCGATATCGTTTTACCGAATAATGGAATAGCATTTCTTTTTATTGCAATTGAATCAAAAGCTCCTTCTACTAATATAATAGGCATATCCCAATTTATATGCAATTCAAATCCTATAATATCTTTCGATACATTTGGATTCTTATGTTTATATTCAGTATCATAATATGCACGTCCAACAAAATAATTTAAACTACCATTAGCATCGTAGCTAGGAATAATTATTTTTCCGGAATATAACCCTCGAGTACAATACCCAATTCTATACTTAAGTATATCATATATAGTAATACCTCTATTTTTTAAATAATATACAGCATTACGATATTCTGGATCTTTTATATTAATTTTCCATAATGGGATAAATTCTTCAGGTAATTGTACAACTGGTGTATCAGTAGTAGTCCGCTTTGGTCGGTATTCTACATCATCTAATAATTGAATTAATCTAGATATCTTTTCTCGTTGTACATTTAATTTCCGAAATAATATAGTCAATTTTCTACCAGCTGCATTACATACCCAGCAATGCCAATGTTGAGAGACTATATTAACTTCTAACTTCTTTTTAGTGGTATGACAGAAAGGACAGTGATATGCAATATTATCATTCGAGTTTATTTTGCCTTTACCAAGTACGGATTCTAAAAGTGTAATTACACTAAATTTGCTCATTAATATAATATTAATAGGTTAGCATTGTCATTTACAATAACAATGTTTCATTTCAAGCTTAACTTTCATGAAAATTTAATTATACATTGAATATAGTAAAAATTTTTCAAAAGGTCAACCTTTTAACCAACTTTCTGGTATACTTTTTTCTGCCCACGGAATCCCATGTTTATCACAAAAATCTCCATATGTGGTTTTAGAGCCTTTACGTATTTTAGTACGCGCTGATTGAAATACTATTCGTATATCTAATTCTGGATGCTGTTGTTTAATTAGTAAATGCTTTTTACGGTCCTCAAGGACCCATCTACCTTTTGTTTCAACTAATATTCCATTTGGTAATGTGAAGTCAATGGTATATGTATGTTTCGTTTCTGGTTTAACATAAGGTATTACCGTGTCTTCATATCCAAATTTAATTTTCGATTCTGATAATTGGTCTGATACTTTATGTTCAAATCCACTCCTATAACCATGTTTAATCGCGTTTGCACGTATCTTAGATTTACGTCTCCATGCCATAACTTATTCCTATTTAATATAAATATTTAATAATCCCAACGAACAATAAAATTCATATCAATATCATCACGTTTCTGTATTGGCTGAGCTAATTTTGAGATAGCAACTAGCTGACCTTTATCATTATATAATCCAATTGTAGTAATATATGGATTAACTATCCCAGAAGTAAACATTGTTTTACGATGGCTACCAGGTAATGAATTAGATTGTTCTTCTTGTGTTAATATTTTATCCGATGCTGGAGTAAACGTTGCAGTTGGATTCACTGATATATTTAATTGATCTTTTGGTACTCGTACTAAAACTTCATTTTCGTAAATCGTATGAGTACCTTTATATGAAATATCAAATGTATTATTAAATGCCCCAGATCCAGTATTATATTTTGGCATAGGAGATGATATTACAAATTCACTATTCCGATAAAATACATTCCCGGCTACATTTGTTTGATATAATGACCCGGATAAATAATGCCTATTAGCCAATGAAGTTAATCCAGTTGAATTTACAGCGTAATCATACATGGATATTTCTGATATATCCGAATTAGGAGATACCATGCTCCCGGATATAAATGAACCTATAATTACATCAGAAGCGTTAGCCGTTGGCCCTTGAGGTAATGAACCACTAGCATCTGATGCAACGCCATCGATAAAAATTTGACAAAATGATGCGGAGTTACGTACAGCTATATGTTTCCAATCAGAATCTGCAGATTTATAATCTGATAGCGTTGTTTGTATATGTAATGAATTAGAGCCATCGCTAGATTGAAAATGCCATGAACCAGAGTTATTATCTGACTCGAATCCAATCACAAATGGTGTACGTAGATTATTATATGAACCGGTAATTCCAATCATTGATGTCACTGCATCATACGGCTTAACAATACTATTAACTTTATCAAATTTAGATTTTTTTTGTATACCACCTTTAGATATTAACGGAAAATGAGTCGAGCCGGCTGTTGGTGTAATTTTTGTCCAAAATGATATTGTCCAATCATCAGTTTTATTGAACCGATTAAATTTTTCATCATGATTTATTCGTATATGTGAATTAGTAGAATTAAATCTCCCAGCTAATCCAGAAACTTGAGATACTCCTGTTGTAGTAACACCATCGACTATCGTGACATTCGATTTATTTAATATAGTTGAATTAAATTCTTTATTAAATGTGGTGTAAAATATATTACGACTCGAAGATGCAAAACTAGATGTTAATATTGCGGGGTCACGTAAATTACCATTTTCATCATCCGTTAAAGTATATGAATGTCCATGAGTAAATGTTCCGACTACAGATCCTGGTTTAATACGTTCGCCTACTTGCATATAAGGAGCAATTAGGCAAGATGCGGATTCGTATAAATTTTTAAACGTTTTAGACGCATTTGTTAATTCCGCGGATCTAATAAAATTATTAGGATGTTTATAATATCTATGATTTAAACTATGCCATATAACATGTACATTTGTATCATCTAAAGAATTTGAAGGATATGATTCGGCTGCATGACCTACATTAATAGGTAACGAATGATATATACCATTATGATGTACATATCCAGAAGATGTAGCAAATGCAGTACTATTTATCTTATAGTTTTTGTAAGCTTTAAATGACCTACGTTGAAAATCATTTGTACGTATTGGTCTAAATACTGTTGGGGTAACTGGCATATCATATCAACTTAAAAATCTAATTTTACTTTAATTAACGCTTCACGAGTATAATTTTTTAATAAAGGTTGGCTTAATTTTGCAACTGCTAATAATTCTCGACGATCGTTATATAATCCAACAGATGTAATATATGTTTGAGGATCATTTTTAAATGCGTTATAAGTTAATTGACCTAACGAGCCGGTAACAAATGATGGGTTATTTGAATAATTAAATTCCGCATTTTTAGCTCTAACAAAATAATAAGTTGATTTTACTTGTTCTGCAGAACGAGCTTGGATACCACCAGTTAGGCCGGCCGCTGATGCCGCTCCATGAGAGGATGATAGTGCAGTAAATAATTTAGTAATATTATATCCTTCTGAGTTATCAGTATCGGTTTGTAAATTAATTCCGCCGGCGCCTACCTTTTTATCTAATTGAGTAGCATCTAATACTGCTATACCATGCTGCGGATATAATAATCCAAAGTATGTCGGATCAGATGAATTATAAATCCCTCCGGAATCCAAAGAACCAGATACTAAATTATAAACTTGTCCAGATTCTCCTAACGTTGCTGCAGTTAATGATGAGTCGTCGATAATTTGTACAAAATCACTACTTGATATTGCCGCGGCGTCTATTGTAGCAGACGAAGATATCTGTCGTAATGTAATTTCAAAATTTCCAGGGTCTAGTTTTTCACGAACACGCGCACGATTAAAATTTAATATATAAATTGAATCAGAATCAACACCATTGAATGTAAATTTTTTATCATTTGGAGCTAATAACGTTTGTGCAAATTGTTTATAAATTGCACGCGATGGAGTATCATTATTTAGATTCCCGGAAAGATCAGCAGAACCAGAACCTCCATAATTACCATAAGTAATTGACAGTTCTTGATTTCCTGAACCATTAATGATATCATAATAATACGATTTTTGAGTAGCAGTTAAATTTGATGAAGTGGCCATGGTAGTTAAACTAGCAACATTGCCATCAAAAAGCCCCCGCGTTACAGTTTCAATATTATTCGATAAAACGTCATCGATGACATCAAATCGAGTATAAATCTTTCCTAAACGAGATATACGTTGTTCACGTTCACGTTGTGCAATAATTTCATCCGCCAAAGCGCGCGCTTCTGCACTAACAGATGTCCGGCTATGTCTACCCGAAGATCCTATACCTGCTCCTGGTATTCTTCCCATTGATCTATTATATATTGCCATTTTTATTTATTCCTTTTATCTTGTACTTTCAATATTACCTTTTTGAGATACTGTTGCTACATCTAATTTCTTAACCGTTAAATCTATTAAAGCTCGACCGCCGGTTTCATTACCAACAATAATTACCGTTGCTGTCGCATCTGCATCATATTGGTCCTTCGCTAGTATTTCAAACTCTCTACCGGTAATAGTAACACTTTGAGCTGATTCTGAATCACCTATAAATTGAGGGACAGATGCTCCTGGCAATCCGCTAGCGTTAATAGTTGTTCTAACTTCTGCTACATCTGAATCTGATAAAATTATAGTATATCCAAACTCTCTATTACCTCCGGAGAAATTAACGGTATCTGGTCGTACGACAGTAGTTTGTCCAGCCTGCAATGTTATAGCACTTTGAGCGACAGATACGACTGGGATTCGAGCAGTACCTTTAGGCAACGTTACTAATTTATATTTCATCGTTTGAGTTTCATCAGGCAATGCCTCTAACATTGGCATATTTTCTATAGCCGCACCATAAAATGCGGAACCATTTGGATGTTCTGTATTATATAGATCATAATCAATTTCATCATCTGCTAACGCAAATTGCGTAATTTTAAATTCATCACGGCCGCGCGCCAACAATTCTCTACCTTTTTTAGTGAGAATTGCATCAATTGTTATCGAACTGTTATTTAAATATCCCATATCTTATCCTACTTTTTAATAAATATGCTTATTGGTAAATTTTACCGGATTCGTAATGAACCTTGTTCCCCATCTGAAGCATCTTCGTTATAAATCAATTGATTAGGATTGACTGCATATACTTCAATGATTGGATTATAATTTAATTGTGGATATGTCGACGCCATATTAACACCAGGAGCTGTTAATGTACTACCTAAATATCGTTGACGATTAATCATTTCAAATTCATCATCCCTGTATGAAGCTGGTGCATTGGATCGAGTAGAATATTGGCCTAATGATTTACTAGCAAATGAGCCATAAAAGAAAGTTTCAGTTTTAAATATTGTACTTTCGCGTGAGTTTAAAACAAACCCTTCATTGACAGATCCAGTATAACTACCAGTGCTCATTACTTGTATTTGAAATATAAAATTATTATCAACACTACCATTCGATGCTGTATGATATATCGATTCTGCTGTTATTATATTCCCTACTAATGATATTGAAGCTTCATAATTTATATATTCTCCACTGGCAGTGGGCTGATTTGCAGATATTACAACATCGTATTGTGGATTTGTAAATGAAGGACGTTTTGTTATTTGAGCTTTAGCTCTTTCTAACGCATGCGGTTCAATTAATAATCCCATTGCTTCATCAACACGCTCTGGTAATAATTGTTTTATTTGATTAAATAATGCAAAATCAAATTGACTAAATATTCGTATATAAGCGTTTATATCATTCCGATCTGTATATTTTTTCCAATACTGGGTCGAAAACGATTCCAGATCAGGATATAAAGTTTCGAATTCATCATCCGGGTCACCAACATAGTCATCTAATTCTACATCACCGACATGATTAAATATTTCTTTATTAATCTGATCGGCCATGGAATAAAACAATCCTAACCGGTTCGTGTCTACAGGTGATCTATCAAATCGTGACCTCTCTGCCGATGAATCTGGTGATAATCGGCCAATTAACTCATTTGATTCTAATCTTATTTTCTGTGATTGTGGTAAATTACCGCCCAATGAAACACCCTGTATATAATACGTTTCATTAACTGGTATAAAATTACCCCGCGTTACATTTATAGGAGTATCAAACCCAGATGCGGTTGCATATGAATTATTTTTATCAATAAACGGAGGCGAAAAATCTTGTATAGATTGGTTCGGGTGGCTCGAAGTAAAGCGGAAATTACTTGGATCTCCGGAACAATCAAACGTTTTTAGGTCTGTCCCAAATGGATAATGTCGTATTAATGTATCATATGATGATGTTGGGGATAATGAAGATACATACGATGTTGGATTTGTTGTATGCAAATCAAATGTTGTTTGATCAATTTCTTCTACCCATCCACGATATTCTTGCATCGACCCACTGAAAGAACCGGTATTAGTAAAACTATGATTTGTAAACTCTCCTGATACACCTTGTAAATTTGTTATTGGCGCTCCGCCTAAAATACTTGCACTTTTAATAGGCGCAGCATAAGAAGCTGATAGAGCCGCTAAAACAGAATTCGTATCAACTCCTTCGATTGGACCACCTAATCGCAATACATGAGAATTTAATGCATCATCCTGTGATCCCCAAAATTCATAATGACCTGTATCTGTAGGAGTTAATTGTAAATTAGTTTTATGTATAATTTTATCACTTATATAATCGGATGCTTGCTGGCACCGCAATGTATAAGTCGTATCTGAATTAGAAGCTGTATTAACGTTATCTACACCGATGCTTAAATTCCAAAAATTACCATCAAATAATGGAACATATTCGGTCATTGACGCGGAAGCTTTACCGGCGCCGCCGGCAATAGAGAAATGCAATCTACCATATTCATCACTGCCAGAATACGACCCGGTATGTTGAATTGCAATTGCCCACGATACTGCATTATCATTATCACGGCTCATCATGACACCCATATGATTTTTAATATCTGGTTTGAATCGTACCTCATGAGTCATTACTGGAATTTCGCCTCTTTCAATCCCCCATGTTCCAATACTACTCGAAACCCAGTTATTCGGTATCTTTATATGAGCATCATCATTAAATTGTAATGCATATGTAAATCGGTCTTCTATCAATGTAGGAGTATTTCCAGATATTTTAGGTCCTCCATATTCTCTTATAGAAAGTAAAGTCTGCGGAATACCATATGTATTCATTAACGCTTTAACAGACCTAGCAGTACCTTTAGTTTTAAGTAAATACGGTAAATTATTAACTATTCTCTGCCAAACTTCGGAAGTTATATCTTCGTCAGATTTTGAAAATAACGATCCTGTAGATTGAAATGCTCCAGAACCAGAGTTGACACCTAATTTATATTGCCATAAAGCAGATGCTTGATTACCATCGGTTAAAGACCAACCTAATGATTTTGCAATTTCATATAACGTATCTTTACTCTGTCCTAATTTAGGATGTTCTTGTGGATGATATATTTTTGATAAATTATCTATGTATGAATAAATTATATCATAATGGTGCGCAATCATGTTAATAAATAATTCATACTGTAAATTATTAGAATCTAATCGTATGTGTTCTGGTATTGTCTTTACTAACGCCGAATCGTTATCCGCATCATATAAAGAAGCTGATGTATATGCTCCATCATACCATGTCGTTGCTATAGACGAAGTAGTAGGATGTAATACAAATTTACCATTTGATATATATTTAGGCCACGGTTGTATACGATATATGCGTGCTCCTATACGGCCACCTTCAATTTCATAATCATTGACGTCATATACTGATTGATGGGTAAATAAACTACTAGTATTTTCGTTATATAACCAGCGGTCAAATCCATCAAAAGAACCTATTATATTATCTTTTTTTCGTGTATTTACTGCAATATTACTTTGCAAAGAAGTAGTATCCGATCCAGATGTGTTATTTAGTAATTCGATTCGCGAATCGTAATATTCAATCAATCCTAATTTATATTTAAAATTTGATATACGCTCTGTCGCTGATGAGAAATGTATAAAATTACTAAACCCAGAGTAGTCGATATTTAGTTTAGTCCCAGATAATGAACCGGAAAATATTTGATCTATTACGTTTTGTGATGTCGATGTATTTGCATCTAGTAATGTGTTCCATGATTCAAAATCAGTTTCTGTTATAGTACCATATGTAGTTTCTATATCAAAATTAGGACCACGTAACTCTGTAAAATTTTGTATGGCAGAATCGCCTTGCACAGATATATCTACATCATGAAATGAATCAGATAATTCATTAACTATCCAAGCCGTCGATTCTTCTTCAATATCATTTGGTAAAGGTCCCGATAAACGTATAACTAAATCATCACTTTCTCCGAATATTTTTTGATTAACGATTTTAAAAAGTTGATTACGTCCAAAATTTAACGTAAGTTCCATACCGCTATTCACAGCCGCTACAAAATCCTCCAACATCGTTTCATGTTCTTCTGGAGCATCAACTGTAACATGTTCAAATCTTAATTCACGCCTATCAGGAGATATCTCTTTAAGAAATATCATAGGAAATTTTTCGGAGCCTAATATCGGATCATGTATATTAATGATCGCATTAAAATGGCCGCGGCGAATGCTAAACGAATCTAAAACTTCTTTATGATTAATTAAAATTTTATCTGTATCGAATTCATAACCCCGTAATATCACACCACCTACAATATACCGTGGATTTTCTCCGGGAGTAGAGTAATGTATTTCTATTGTACCATCTTTAACTAATGATTGTGTTATATTTAATACTGTATTTCTTGCCATCCGCCATACTCATTATAATACAACTCTGAACCAGCTGGTTCATATGGTTGTATGTATTCTAAATCAAATACTTCATTATTTGTTGTATTAATGTATCGTTCATATCTGGTAGTATCTAACCGATTAGGTGAATCAGTTGCTTCATTATGAGGAAAATCGTTCCATACTGGTGAGGATAGTCCATTATCTTTTAAATTAGTTATTCCACCAGCTTCTATTAATTGAGCGACCATTGAATTATCTTGCACATATGGTAAAGTAGAATTAAGTTCAATATTAAGTCCGCTTACAATATTGTAATAATCTAATACCGGCCAATGGGCCCAGTAAGAATCATCATTAGGATCATAAAACCCAATTGATCTCCACTCTCCATAAATCATAATTTTTAATTGTGCCCAAAATTCATAACCTGATCCACCCCAATATGATAATGTTATAAATTTACCTTCAAATTGTTCGCGGAGTTTTTCTGTTAATGTCTGTTCCTGATATACTTGTTCATTATAATCACCGTTAGATATATAATCCCCGGGATCTCTTACAAATGGAAATGCTGGTCTATATCCACTTTCGAATCTAATAACATTATTATATTCGTCCGACCTATCATCTAACGAATATAAGTTATTATATATAAAATCATCTATATTTGTTTGAATGCGTATCGAATTGTAAGATAATCCACGTTCAACTAACATAACTTCTAATGTTTTATAATTTGGAATTATAGTAGGTTCTAAATCCGCGGACCGAAACACGATTTCTACTTCTTCATTTATTAAAGCGTCATGATAATCTCCAGATAATTTTATATTGGAAATAAATTCATCTTCAATAAGCTCCGGTTCATTGGTATCAATGAAATAATCAAACGTAGAATCAATTTTTCCAGATTCTTTAGTTTGTTTTAAGTTATATTGTTTATATTTAGAACGATCTATATTCATTAGTTAACAACCTTAAAATAAAAATCATCAAACGTTTGTACATCATCACCGGAATCTCTCTCAATCTTTAATTGAATTTTATAATACCGCTCAGGCATAAACGAATCCATTCTTAATTTAAAGAAACTACCATTACTATCACAATCGATTTTAGTCCCGGTTGTATCATATGCGATTATAATTTCATTCGTTACAGAATCTATTATACTATAATACGATGATGTTGGTAATCGTTCACCAGTTAAATAAAATGATGAAGTTGCATACGTCCGCGATGGGAATTCTGGCCTTACGCCTATTCTAAGTTTTGCAATTTCTGATGTTCTATATTCTGATTTTATATTTTTAAAATATGGGATATATGTATCTGCGGTAATTTCTGCAGAACTAGTATTTGCAAACGTAGTATTATCCCATACTACTTCTAATTTAGGGACAAATATTGTATGAGATTCCCGTCCAAAGAATTTTATAGAACCTAACGTTTCCCCGGATGTTTCATTACTATAAGGTCGTTTAACAATGAATCCATAGTTAGTAATATTACCTTTAACCCAATTATCTACAATATCAGTTACATCCATCCGGATATCAGGTACTTGGTTATTAAACGATTGTGATGCTTCATACGTACTACCGGTGATATACGTCCCTCCACCGACATCACGCGATAGACCAGGTTGAGTTGTATCCGGGTTCCAATAAGTACGCTCTGAATCAGAATCTCGGAAATACCATGAAGCACCGTCACCTGTTTTAGGATCATCGTTGGCATATCCATGACCATTATCCCATGATTCAGATACTGGGAAAGCTTTTAAATTATATTGTTGTAATAAATCTGACGCATCAGAAGACCGTAAAGATAAATAAACGGATGATGAATTAACCGAATTTCCTATAGGTGGAATTTTCCCGGCGTTAATAGCAGTTGTAAGAGTATCAATTTCAGATCCGAAATCTATTAATACTCGAGAATTAAATGTTTGTGATCGATATTTACCATCTACTATAGAACCAGATTGATTTTTGGTAAGTTCTAATATCTGATCAATTCCAGTATTTTGTTCTTGAAATCTTTCATATAAAGTCGTATCACGTTCAGCATAAAATATTCTATACATTTATTTCCTTTAAGGTTTAATGACTCTACCACGAATATCATTATTCGGGTACTTTATTTCGAAAATACACGGATCTAATGATGGGTATAAAATACTATTTTTAGTAGCACCTTTTATATCATATTTGTTATTAGAATATGACCCGCCAGATTTATTATAAAAATCAAAATTCGTAACACTCTGAACACCGTCCACTTGGTCAACTGCTGTTATAAGACCTGATATATCAATAGGTCCATTAATTTGCATGCGATCATTTGATAATAACATTTTTAATTTTGCAATACATGCTAGTAATACTTCATTACTATTATAATTCGGTCGAGTTATAATCTGAAAGTCTATAGCTAAATTAATGATAAACGCTGTCTTAATATTAATTGCATCAGTTAACATACGATATTGTGATATATATGTTCTTATATTCTCTTTAAGAGCTTGGTTTGGTTCGATAAATAATTTATCTGAGTCATATGCTAATAAGTATAAATTTAATGCAAATGGATTTGAAATCGTATCAGCCGGATATAATTTATCTGCGGTATTAATTTGAGTATCACCTACGATATATGCTTTTGCTACTGAACCATATCTTGATGGTAAAGAGTAAATCCTAGCAATATAATCCTCACGCGTGATAGCTCTATTTTGAGCAGCAAATGCTGCCATTGCATTTTGTTTAATACTTTCTAAATCTTGTTTTGCCTTTCCACCAATTGCCGGCTCAGGATTTGTAACTGCAACAGATGATTTCGAATCAGATAAATCTACATTTGCAACCTCATTCAAATATGTAATATTATTTATTTTCGTTATCGAATTAACACCTACGTTATCAGATATGGAACCTCCTATAGAATAACGTACTGTCAATGTTGTACTTGACGGCGCGATACCATATGTACTAGTATATAAAAAATTCGAAGGATCTATTGCATCGGTAGTGGTACGTTTTAAGTATTCTAATCCAGAACCGACATTTTTTGGATTTGGAATAATTTCTTCATCCTGATCTGCAGATAACCCTGATCCAAATTGTAATTCTAAACGATTATCATCACGCACTCTTGTAACAAATCGTTTAGGAGTTTTACGTAATTTTAATATATATGGTACCGTTGATCTATGAGCCGATAATTCTGGATCATTAAAAGGAATATTTGCAATATCTTCGAAAATTGTATCTTGAGCTAAATAATCGACTTCATACCAATTATTACCAGCTGAATCAGTAACATCTATAATATTAATAACATCTGAATCTGGTAATACGATTTTGTCATATGGCTTAGGATCGTTAAATGTAAATGTTAAAGATTTAATATCTCCGGATTCAACCTCAACTTGCTTTTTCAATAAATACCTAGCAACGTTATTAGATGCATCGATTTCATAAACCGATATATCTGGATCGTCATTAAAATCAACCGGGGTAATTGTTCTAAATTTAACTCCTTCTTCGCTTTCCAGCTCCATATCCGAACCAATTGATAATGCATAATTCATATCTGGCCGTGCACCATCGCCTGAACCTGATGCAATTACTAGTTGAAAAACATCTAACGTTGATTTAGATGGGGAGTTAAGTTTAGGCTTATATCCAAATAACTGTGATAATGCTAAAATATTTGAATTCTCCTGAGCAGATGATAATAACGATTCGCGGAATGAAGTATCAGTATAGTATGATAATACATCACCTACATATGACGCCATTTCTATAAACATCATACCGGGAGATGATTCGTTAAAATCTTGGTACGTATCCGGAAAATAATTTTTTGCAAAGTTTATTAAATTTTGCCTAAATTGGGCAAAATCTTTATTTAAATATTTTACATCTTTTTTAATTAAATTTGACACAATTAATATCCTCCAAATGTCGTTGTATTAATTTGTTGTAACGAGGTATCTTGTATGACATTTGATACTTGTAAATCATTTTCTGATGCTATAACATTTATAACTAAATTAGCTCCAATGTTAGTGATTTTAAAATGTAATGCAATTGTCAGTTCATGCATATCCGCGCTAGTTGTTACGATCACATCGTTAACTGTTATATATGGTAACCAAAATTTTATATCTTTTGTTAACGTCTTTTTAACTGTAGACCTAATATCTTGCGTATTATTTTCGAACAATAATGAATAAATATTAGTCCCAAAATTAGGTTGCATATATCGTTCACCTTTACTGGTCAATAATAAATTTTTTAAATTCGATACAACTTGTTCTTGTGTAGTATAAGTACTACCGAATACAGAATTACCAGATAAACTACTAGACGCGTAATTAGCAGTTGCTGGCCGTGCTTTACTAGCCATATTAAATGGTAATGGTATGCCAATTGCTTGGTCTGGAGACTCATTTATAGGTTGATATTTATATACCGGTCTAGACATTAACTTTTAGATTTTTTTTTATCAATTGCTTTCATTAATGCAGAATAATCTTTTGTCATTGCATTAACAGTGGCAGATACAGCCTCATTATTCATATTAACTGTTTCGCCATTAATCCCAGTCGCCGTTAACGGTTGAGTAGGTCCTGCCGATTGACCAAACGCTTCAGCCATCTCTGCTTTAAAATTCATAGAACTCCAATCACTCATATCTTGTGATACAGGCGTAGCTGCCGTCTCATTTAACAGATCATTTAACATAGAATTTTTTGTGAATTGTTTTTTAGCTACCGGACGATTAGGCATTGGATTTTCTGTAACATGTGATAAATTCATTCCATGTTCGATAACTTGTTTGTGATTAGTTTTTTGTTCAGTCAATACTTGGCGTACTGCGGTCTGAACCTCTTCTCTAATAATTTTTCGTAATAACTTTACAAATGATTTTGAGCCCATAGTAATATCCTTTTTAATAAATATGTTACATTAATAAATTAGGTAAATAATTAATCGAATCGATTAGATCGTATTTGGTATTCTTCTACATCATATGATGTAATCTCACGAGTAGCCTGTATAATTGCTTTTTGTGATGCAAATTTCGCCCCTACTTGAATTTGTTCGATATCCACACCTTCAGCTTTGGCCTTTTTAACTATCTTTTTTGATAGAAACGGAATATTCCATGTAGGAATAGTTGTTCCATATGGTGTGAAAATCGATTTACCTAAAGTCCAATTTATATATATAGCTCTTGCTAATGCATCACATAAGAATTTTTTATCTTGTTTTTTGATACGTACAATATCATATAATGGCTGAGTGCCTTTGAGGGGAGGAGGTGCAATTCCGGTAAATAACCCCGCAGATATAGGCGACATGCCTTTTGCATTTTGTTTTGCAAATGCATTCACAGCATTTTCAATTCCTTTAACTTTACCATATATATGTGCCGAATTATATGCACGCATGGCAGGAATAATACCGGTGGCCGCTCCTAACGTAGGAGGAATAATAGTTAATGAGAATTTAGCTAATGCAATACCTAATTTTAGACCATTTAATGGACTATTATTATCTATTATTCCTTGGAGCTCTGCAGATAACCACGATGGTTTATTCATTATTGTTTCATCCGCTTTATTTCTGTTAATATTTTTGCGAAATCTGCAATATTTATTGGCGGACCTGAAGGACCTACCCCAGTAGGATGTGTCATTTTAGTTATTGCAGTAACTAACGCTTCTAATTGAGTTATAAGATTATCGACATCGACAGACCAATTAGGAGTTGCTAATTTAATATCCTTCTTTGATACTAATACTAATTCATCTTCACGTGCATTAAATATCAACCGATTTGAACTTATAATTACCTGTGGACTTGTATACGATGTTAAAGGTTTAGTCTGTAACCCTATTTTCCGTTGAGCCAATTTTAAATTATTTATTTTTTGTGAAGTAGATAAATAAATTAAACTAGAATCTTTATCAGGGTTTTCTATCGTAAAGTATCCAGAATTTTTAACTCCATCTACTCCACATGTCAATGCTACAAATGGATCTCCTGCGGTATTACCTTGCCATATAGGTTTCTGAGAATATGGAGATAAATTTCTATGAGTACTTGAAAATCGTAATACAGAACCAAATCGATCTTGCAAAATCGTATCGCCTTGATATGGTTGTATTGTTACAATATTACTTGTTTCAAAGGACAATTGTTCAGGCTCTTTTACTTTCTTAGTAGATGATATTCCTGCCGATCCGTAATTTTTAGTGTTTACCCGGGTATCATGTATGAATGGCATTATATTATTATTTATTTGGCCATGGATGCTCACGGCTGGTAAGTAATAATATTGCTCTGTTTTCGAATTTTCTGTTAATCCGGATATTGCACTAAATATAATAACCTGTTCGCCGTATAACGGAACATTAAGAAAATTTGTATTTGCGGGGATAGCAGTTACTTCAGCAGCTAGTGTATTTGGGGCATTGCGCATCCGAACGCGTATCGTGCCTGGTTGTAGGTCTATATTCTGGTCATTGCTAAATTGATCAAATTGAGTCGGTTTGGAGGTCTGAACTACCTGGCCTATCTGTAGGTTGATGTTGTTTGGCATTTATCTCCTTACTTTCTGCTTGTATCTTTTCAACTTCTAATTCTGCTTCTTCTAATAATCGACGACGTTCATCATCGGATAATCCGAATTCATTTTCTTCGGAATCTTTACTAGCCACAGAAACTAATCGCTGAACTACAGCTGCTAATTTTACTAACGCATCATCATTCTTTACAGATACCTCGAGGTAATCTTTTATCATTGGAACTAATACAGTTGCATCACCGGTATTTTTTATTAACGGCTGTAACTCTTTGATAAGACCTTGAATCTGGCGATCTTTCTTTTTTGAATTATGATATATATCACGCATCAAATCAGAAAAATTTGTTCCTTGAAATAACTCGAATTCTGCACTCATGATAATCCTTTTATATAAATATAAGGATTAAGTATTTGTGTTAACAATATGCCCCGTCTTAGCATATACAGAATACATTTTCATGTAATCATGTTTCATCACGTTAAGTACTTTAGTAATATTTTGAGTTTTAAGACCAGTACGTTCTCGTATTAAAATATATAAAGCCTTTTTATTAAAATTTTCTATATTTTCACGTATACGAAACAATTCTAAGATAGTATCTGCTACCATAATGTCACGCTTATTAAAGAAGATAGTATTCATATATGAATCATACCAATCAACCCATAAATTAGTAAAATCACGTAATGATTCTTGATGATCGGATAATGATACCTCCGCATGGATATTCCTATCAGCATCAATTTCAGTAGTATCAGTTCTCATTTTTAGCTTAGCATAATTTGCGTTGTTCTGTATAATGAGATAATTTTTAGCTACTATAGAAAAATATGAGAAAGCTTTACCTTTACCTTCTTGGTATTTCCCAATTTTTTCAGTTAAGAATGCAACTACCTCTGCTTTAATATCTTCATATGGTACATCGAAATAACTAAAACGAAATGTATGATAAATATTTTCTACTAATTTATTAAATGGATAATTAATATGTTCGCGAAAAACTTTATTACGTTTATAGTGGTCTGTTTCATTATTATAAGCAACAATTGCTTTATCCTGTACATATGTAAAATACATATTTTTGGTTGGCTTCCGGCCCCTACGCTTTTTGGGACCATTAGTTTCTATTTCTAATTGTTCTGCTGCTAGCCATTCATAAAATTTATCAACTGGTCCCATTAAAATCCTTTATTAAGCTCATCTATCATATCACGTAGTTCCGTAAATACAAAGCCGGTCTCATCATCAGATTCAAACGATCCTAATCTGTCAATTTGTTTTAATTTAGAATTAGATTCATTCATCCGTGATTTTAATGTATTAAAAAATTGATAATATTCTGTATTAGAGTTTTCTAATTCTTCGATATATTCTTCCGAAGCTTCCTGCTTACGCATTTGGTTGAAATTTGTAAAAACTGCAATAGTTAGTAATACTGCTAATATTATAATTGTTGTTACCATATTAATCTCCGAATAAATCGTTAAACATTTTATTAGCATTAATTTGTGTTTGCGGACTTGTTATTTTCTTTTTAGGTGCATTGGTAGTAATAGGTTTATTATTATTCCAACGCTCATATTCTATTCTAGCCGCCATTGCATCGGCTTGGTGCATGACATATCCTAAATTTGTTTTTAATTTAGCATCGGCTGATCTAGATATGAAATAAGGTTTATTTGAATCATCATATAATCCATCTGTTAGTTTAATACCTAACATTTCATTCCAAGAAATTTCAATTCCATAATGCTGTAATAACCAAATAGATAAATCATTTACTAACGTAAAAGGATTATTAGGATTAATTTTATATTCTTTACCTTGATTCTTTCTATGCCATTCTGAATCATTTATTTGGTATATTTCATTACCATCACCTGGGAATCCCATTTTACCGATATCATGATTCAATGCAGTGAACATTAATTCCTCTCTAGTATAACCGGACATATCACCTTCCATTTTAGTCCATAGAGCATGTACTTCTTGAGCACATTTAATTACTCTTAATACATGTTCTACATAGCCTCCCGGGAATGCGTTGTGATAATGATTAAAAGAAGATGCAGGCGCTAGCGCCATTCTATCTTCCATATCAGTATACATGGCTAATAATTTAGTTTTACGATCTCCAGAAAATTCTGTTTTAATGATTGTTAATAAATCATCCCAGTTCTGTGCGATTTGGTCAGCTGTTAATTTCATAATATTTTATCAATTACGTTAAACTCTTTTAATTGCTCAGCCGTTAAATATAAATCAGTCTTCATATTATCTTTCCACCAAGCTTGATCTTTATTAGTTTTTTCTGCTAATATATCATATATAGTCTTTTCTATATTCTTTACATTATCTAAATAAGCTGATATATCACTCATCTTTCCTCCTAGGAAACTCGATGATTGATGAAACATTACAGTAGATCGTTTACTCATCATTCTAGAACCGGTACCACATGCTAATATGATTGCCGCGGCTGAAAAGGCTCTACCTCTACAAATTGTATTTACTTTAACATCTAATGATTCTATATAATCAATAATACCTAACATTTCATGTACATCACCTCCTGGAGAATTAATCATTAGATTAACAGGGGCTTGTTTATCTTCGCGGTTTTGTAACAAACTACGCATACGAATTATAAGATCTGTTAATGTAGTATCATTTATTTCGTCATTAAGAAATATTATCGAATCGTTATAATCAACTAACGTTGCTAATTGATTATGTAAGGCTTCATATAATGAGCCATTTCCTTTATTTTCTTCGATAGGCAGTTCCGGACGCGCCGCCTTTTCATCGTATATACTCATCTATTACCTTTTATTAATTTATTAAATATAAAGAATTTTTTTCGTAGATCAAAAGATTATCGAATCTTTTTCAATTGGCGTTCTAAACTTTTAATTGTGATTGCCCCGATTTGATATCCTTTTTAAAATGAGCCTTCTTTACCTGACCTCTAACCATCGCCATTTGTTGTAATATAGACTGCT